>WNGE01009042.1_pt1 | contig 13464 bp, 11 predicted proteins | sample 5400651 | NCBI WGS metagenome assembly WNGE01 (sample SAMN13153370, study PRJNA577476) | soil metagenome | isolation source: 60 cm soil or saprolite under grassland replicate 2 | place: USA:California | collected 2016-06-15 | reverse complement strand
CTGGGGGTCCATCTGGATGTTCACGGTTGAATGGCGACCTCGCATGTTTACCTCCTGAGGATAGACACTTTTCACTGGTAGAATGAACAAGTGAGGAGGCTCGCTCACTTCCAATCCTTTTCATCTGGGTTGCGTACTTTAGCGGAAAAACAGGAACCTTATCTGTCTACTCGGGATCGGAAACACTCTCTATTAATTTGCACAAGGGACAAATTTTAGCACTAAGTGATGCAAGTTTGGGACAGCTAGACCTGTTAAGAATGCTCTATCTTATAAATAAGATCGGTATTTCTGAAGCGCAGATGATTTATAAGTTTGCGCAAAGAGATATGTATACCATATTATCGACATTGGTTGAGTATGGCTGGATGAGCGCAAAGGAAATGCAAGATCGCATTGAGTTTTCAGTTGCACAATCTTTGAGCCATGCTTTGCGCTGGGTAACTGGAGGATTTGCTTTCGATAGACACCTTCAACATGTGGATGTCAAAATACACTCCTTAGATGTCGATAACGTCCTCTTAGAGTCCTTACGTCAGGCAGATGAATGGGAAGAAGTTATGCAAGAAAATGTCACGCATCTCGCTCGTACGACGGTAGCACGGTGGCAGACCGAGATGAGTAAACTCCTATGGGGCTTTGGGCCTGGACTCAGCAAAGAAAAGCTTGGGCCCACGGGTTGCGCAACGAGTTTTAGCTCATCAGTGAAGTGGCACGCAAGCATCCTTCTTACCCTCATACCTCCTTGACAGATGGATGTTCTCCTTGTATACTGTCACCGTCCAGTGACATCACCAATTGGTGACAGTATACAAGGAGAAAGCAATCATGGCAGAATCAGGAAAGAGACGAGGAGAGACCAGCCGCGAGGCGATTCTGGATGCGGCGGAAATCGTCTTTGCCGAACATGGCTTCGATGGTGCGCGGGTCGATACCATCGCGCATCTTTCTGGCTATGACAAAAAACTGCTCTTTCGTTACTATGGAGATAAGCTTGGCCTCTATGCCGAGGTCCTCAAACGTGCTGACCAGGAAGCCCATGCCCTCCTGGCAGCCGTCTTCACCCCTTTGCTGGAGGACGAACGTGCCGCCTCCCAGGCACACCAGTGGAGGCACTTCCTTACAACGATGGTACAAGTCCTGTTTGATTACCTGCTCGACCATCCACGCTTCATGCGCATGTTGACCTGGGAAATGGCCGAGGGCTGGCAGACCTTCACGCAGATCACCGCACGCTTTCCACCCGAATATACGGACCAGTTCGAGATGTTTTTTCAGAAAGCACGAAGCGCCGGGCTGCTCCGATCTGATTTTCTTCCGGTGATCCAGTTTACGATGCTCTTGCAGATCTGTCAGGTGTACCTTGTTTCTCTTCCCCTGTACCAGACCTTACTCCCAGGCTCGGATCTTTCCGAGGCTCACGCGTTGGCGCATGCACGGGAGTACCTTGCTGATTTTGTCGTGGCTGGAATCATGGGAGGGTCTTGAAGGAGACGCGCATCGGAGAGAGCAGAGCAGACCAGAATGGCGACTGACCCAGGTGGAACTCCGTCGTCATGTGGCAATGGCCTGGAAGAAGCGATAAGGATCGAAAGACAAGGAAAGACAAGGAGCGTTCAACATCTTTCATTGGGTAGCCGTCAACAGATGTTTAGGAAAGGAAGAATCATGGTCGATGTCAAGTTCATGCTGGATGTAGTGGTGAAACAGAGGCAGTTCAAATCACAGGATCACTGGAACCGAAAGCTGCTGGAAGCGCACCAACAACGCATGGTGCACATCTTGCGCAGGCACGCCTACGATCACTCGCCATTCTACCAGCAGTTCCACACAGGGCTCTACGACGCCCCGTTGGACCAACTGCCGGTGCTTACCAAAGCCCATATGATGGATCAGTTTGACCGCCTCGTCACCGACAGGGCCGTGTATCTTGAAGACATCAAGAGGTATATGCAAGACCAGGAAAGAAGCCACTATTTCCTGGGGCGCTATGTGATCAACGCCACGTCTGGCAGTAGCGGGCATCCTGCCGTGGTGCTCTTCAGCAAGGGCGAGTGGGCGGCGACGATGGCTTCCGCCTTCGTGCGCACCCCGATACCATTCAGTTTCATCCATAAAAGGAAACTGGCGCAGATTGCCTCGACGACCACCTTCCATATGTCGGCACAGGGAGGAACATCCGCCCAGAACCTGCTCATGCCAACGTTGCTGTTGGCTGCGACTGAGCCCCTGAACAGCATGGTGAGGCGTCTGAATGACTGGCAGCCGGACGTGTTGATTGTCTACGCGTCGATGGGACGTATCCTGGCTGATGAACAACTTGCCGGACGCCTCAAGATCGCCCCGCATACCGTGATGGTGGGTTCCGAAGTGCTGACAGCAGAAACACGCCGGCGCATCGAGCAGGCGTGGGGAAGCCGAGTCTTCAACAACTATGCGGCTACCGAAGCAGGCGGTATTGCCATCGAATGCGACCAGCACCGCGGAATGCACGTGATGGAAGACCTGGTGATGGTCGAGAATGTGGACAAGGACAACCAGCCTGTCCCCCCTGGAGTCTTCGGCGACAAGCTCCTGGTCACGCCTTTCTACAAGCGCACGCAACCGCTGATTCGTTATACGATAGAAGACCGCGTGCGTTTTTCCAGCGAACCGTGCCCATGCGGGAGACCTTTCAAGCTCATAGAGGCCATCGAGGGCAGGATTCAGGAGGTGCTCTCCTTTCGCAGGGCAGGCGGTGGAGAGGTACGCGTTCACCCGCTCATCTTTCACAACCTCTTGGACATGCTTCCGGTAAGCGGGTGGCAGGTTGTACAGGAGACCGACGGATTGCATATCCTCCTGGCACATGTGCACGGCGTGCTCGATGACAGCCAGATAGAGAGCTCGATGAAGAATGCCTTGGCTACGCAGGAAGCGGTGGCTCCACGAAAGCACCCTTAGTGAAAACAAATCTGGCAAGCGCATTGCACTAATGCTGGAAACGGGGTCGCGTGGAAACGCTCGTCGAAGAATGGAGCTGTCCACGGATGGGTGCATGGCTTCCCTACCTCATCCTTTTTCTGAGAAGAAGGTGAAAGAACATGACTGCTATCGCCTCTTCGCCGGTGACTATCCAGACCTCGGAGCAGTCCGTGCCCTCGATCCCAGGCTGGTTCGGGGAGGTCACGCTGATCGCTCACTACCTCCAACGCCAGGGGATATGTGCTGCGATTGAAGAGCGGGTGCGCTTCGCACGGCGTCGGTTCGGCCACTATGAAGTGATCGACTTTGTGGCCGTTCTCATCGGCTATGCGGCAAGCGGCGAACGCACATTGGAAGCGTTCTATGAGAGCGTCCAACCCTTCGCAGCCCCATTCATGGCGCTCTTCGGGCGAGAACGCCTTCCTCATCGCTCGACACTCAGTCGCTTTCTCGCCGCGCTGAATCAAACGGCGGTTGAGGCATTGCGCACCGTGTTTCTCGAAGATCTGGTCGCTCGACCTTTGGAGAAGGAGGAGCAAACGGGTGGGTTGTGGGATCGACAGGGAAACCATTGGCAGGTCTTCGATGTCGATGGCACACGGCAAGCTGCTCGCCAACGTGCCTTGCCATCCACCTCTGATCTCCCACCGGCCCAGCGCCGATTGGATGAGGTTTGTGCTCCTGGCTATCTCGGGCGCAAGCGGGGTGAAGCCGTCCGGACTCGGACCACCGTGCTCCAGGCGCATACACATCAATGGGTCGGTACGTTTTCGGGTGCATCGGGAGCAGGCAACGGTGATTACCGAGGAGAGTTGCGGCAGGCGGTGAAGGTGATCAGCGCGTATATGCAAGCCCAGCAACTTCCCCTGAGCCAAGCCGTGGTGCGACTCGACGGTCAATATGGCAATGGGGCCATTGTTGCAGATGTGGTTGGACTCTCGTACGTAATGCGGGGCAAGGATTACGGTCTCCTCGATCTACCAGAGGTCCAGGCCCGCCTGACGCAGCCCCCAGACCAGCAGACCACCCATCCTGAAACGGGAACGTGTCGGGCACTCTTTGACTGCCCAGACCTGCTTTTGACCCCGAGCGGACCATGCACACGAGTCATCGTCGCGACGCATCCTGCGACCGCCACTCCTGCTCCCATTGGCACCACGCGTGGCGAGGTGGTCTACGAGCTGTTCTACACAGCCTTACCACAAGGAGCGTTCACTCCTGCCGATGTGGTGGATCTCTACCTGCATCGGGGAGCGTTTGAATGCGTGCTCGCTGATGAAGACGAAGAACAGGGCTTCGACCGCTGGTGCTCGCACACCGCCTGGAGCCAGGAGTTCTGGCTCATTGTGGCGCAATGGATCTGGAATCTGCGGCTCGAATTGGGGCACGCGCTACACCCCATGCCCATGCGCACGACGGAATTTGCTCCAGCAGGGGTGGGTGAGTCTGCGGAGATTGCGCCTGATCCGGTTCTTCGACTCTCTGAACCAGCCCCCGTCATCTATGGACCGCCGCAGTGGGCACGCCCATCGTACACCAAAGGATTTGCCGGAGCAGATTTCGCTCCCCAGCCTGATGGGACGCTGCGCTGTCCAGCAGGTTGCCCTCTCTATCCACAAGAGCGCAGAAGGGAGCGCAATGGCTCGTTGCGGGTGCTCTATGCAGCGCGGATCGGCCATTGTCGCTCGTGTCCTCTCCGTGCGCAGTGTCAAGAATCGACGACCACCATCAAAGCGCGACGAGTGAGTGCTGTCTATTGGCCTGCCTCTTCACATACATCGATCTCAGGTGAGTCCCCACCTGCACCAGGGAAACCTTCACCGCCATCAGCCTCTCATCCGATCCTGTGGGGAGATTGGGAGCGGCGCTTCCATCGGCGGGAGGTGATGAAGCTCCTTCGTCATCAGCGTGTTGATCTCCAATTGGCTGAAACATCTCCGCCGGCTCAACCTTCGTCAGTTCGACCGCTTTCCCGCCCGGAGCGCGCACATTGGCGTCTCTCCTGGAAAGACCGCCTGGCGCGCAATACCCGCACGCAAGCAGTCTCAGATGTCTCGATCACACTCTTTGGGATACCGGACGCTTTTGCCGCTTCTCTCGGCCTCCGAATTGCCTGAGTGTGGCTCGACCTCGGCTTTCGTGAAACAGAACTCCTTCGTTCTCTTTTTCTCTCACCCGTTTTTCGCTCGTCTTTTTCTGGTATCCCTCTCTTGCTTCTTTGCTGCTCTGTGGGCCTCGCCTGACCATTTCTGGTCAACGAGAGCAAAGCTTCTTCAAACCGCATGACAGGCCATCTTCTCCGCTCTCGTCATCTCGTTGCGCATCGCGTGGGCCGTGCTCCAGTTGGTGCATCCCTTTGTAGATGGTCCCGCGATTCCAGTTCAACTCACATTCAGCAAGTCGCTGACCGCCTTCACCCGCACACCATCCGTGCCACAAATATGCGAAGAGTGCTGCCTTGGAGTGTCTGCGCCGTCTCCATGAGCAGTTCTTTGACCACTTCGGTCAGTTCCATCTTCCTGCCTCCAAGAACGTTTTTTTAGGTACAGTCTACCATCTCTGGGACAGTTTAGTTTTCGTGAATCCCTAACATAGCGATCATTCCCTCGCATTTTAAAATAGACGACCACCGGAGGCCATCGTACACTTATACGATCGATGGTTTCTCTCGGCGGTCAATTGTCAGGAGTTCTTAGCGGGCGACAGCGCCGTGGAGGGCCGGGATGACTTTTTCTCCATACGCTTTGATGAACTCGCTCTGGTTGCGACCCACATTATGGACGTGCACTTCATCAAAGCCAAGATCAAAGAAGCTCTGGAGATGGCGGCGATGCTCGTCCAGATCGGTCGAGATCAGGACGCGCCCCTTGAAGTCTTCGGGGCGCACAAGCTGACCAAAGGCGGCAAAATCTTCTGGCGCGCGAATGTCCTGCTTCGGAGCTTTAATGCCGCCGTTGGGCCATTCTTTCATTGCCTGTTTCTCTGCTTCTTCGTAGGTATCGGCCCACGAGACGTGCAACTGCAGCAGTTTGGGCATGGTAGAAGGATCTTTTCCTGCTTCGCGCGCACCCTTCTCGAAATTCTCGATCAGCATTTTGAGCTTTTCGTGCGGCGCAGCGGGCGTTATCAAGCCATCGCACATGCGGCCAGCGGTCTCAGCCGTCTTGGGACCGGAAGCTGCGACGTAGATGGGAGCGGGCTTCTCAGGACGCGTATAGAGGCGAGCGCTTGACATACGCAGGTGCTTGCCAGCATAGCGTACCTTTTTGCCTGTAAAGAGCCTTTGAATGATTTCGATAGATTCGATCATGCGCTCCAGGCGCACCGGCGTCTCAGGCCATTCTCCGCCGACGATAGCCTCGTTGAGCGCTTCGCCTGTGCCGATACCCAACCAGAAGCGTCCAGGAGCCATAGCTGCAAGAGTTGCAGATGCCTGCGCGATGATGGCCGGATGGTAGCGATATGAAGCGCAGGTGACGCCGGGACCAAAGCTTAATTTATCAGTGCCGACCGCGAGCGCGCCCATCCATGACCACACAAAAGGACTGTGCCCTTGCTCCGGAACCCAGGGATGAAAGTGGTCGGCGGCCATTACACCGCCGAAACCGGCTTGCTCAGCCTCTCGGGACCAGCGCAGAAGCTCTGTGGGATGAAACTGCTCTAAAGCAGCAGAATAACCGACGAGTGGCATCATTTTCTCCTTATAGTATGTTACTGATTGTTACACGTAGCAGGAGGCGTACATGGCCTTCCCTTCCATCTCGTAACAATGAAACAGTTCCAGGTCATCGATAGTATCAATGTCCAGTGCTATGCCTATGTTGTTGTATAGAATACTGCTTAGTTGCCATTTTCTGGCTTCTGCAAGATAGCGTTGCAGACTACCAGGCCCAAATACATATGGTAGGGCCAGGGGAGGACGTGTTAGCAGGGCATTGGTGCCTGTACCATCCCACGAGGGAGCCAGCACAACCGCGTGTTTCCTGGATCGTTCGACCATACCCTGGACATCGTGCACATGGAGTAGTGGCAGATCGGCAGAAATCGTGAGCAGCGCTGCGGCCCCCTTTGCCAGTTCTCTGGTCGCTGCAACATGCAGGGCGGGATTATGTCCACGCTCTTCTTCTATGCGGGCGCGTGCTCCCCACTCTTCAGCCTTTTCTAAAACGTGCAGATCGGGACTGACAACCGTTACACCTTCCAGGACATCGCTTGCATGGAGCGTTGCTATGACATGGTGCAGCATATCAAGCACCAGTGTGGCACGCTGTTTCTGAGTCAGATGATCAGCGAGACGACTTTTTGCCTGGCTGAGCATTTTTACCGGGATCAAGGCTCTATATATCATTGTTTACCTGTAACATCGGGGATTTGCCCTCTTAATCAGAAAGTCAGTTCGGCTGCTTGCAGTACGTTGCGTGCCAGGGCTGCTTTCGTTGCCTTGTCGCGCATGATGGTATTTGTGACCAGCGTCGGAATACCCAGGTCTTCGATAGCGCCACTGAGTTGCGCGTCTTGTTCGTCGATAACCATAACATCGAGGAAGTCGCGATAACAGCGTGCGACACCAACTGCTGATACATCCATGCCCATGCCGCTCATGAGCTTATCTGCTGGCCCTTTGATCGGCGCTCCGCCTATAATAGGGCTGACCGCTACGACCATTCCCTGCGCCTCGTGAAGGGCATCATGAATACCTGGCACCGCTAAAATAGTGCCGATACTCACGATGGGATTACTAGGTGCAAGCAGAATGGCTTCGGCCTGTTTGATTGCGTCCAGTACTCCAGGGGCTGGCCTGGCTTCTTTCACGCCCACAAAGACAACATCCTGTACTTCGTCCACAGTACGACGTTTGACCATGTATTCTTGAAAATGCAACAGACCTGCTGGAGTCTGGATATGTGTTGCAACAGGCTGATCGCTCATAGGCAATATGCGCAGATCCAGTCCATAGTGTGTGCGCAGGTTCTCTGTGACCTCGCTCAGAGTCTTCCCTTGCCGCAACAGGTTGGTACGATGAATATGCGTGGCGAGATCGCGGTCGCCGAGCATAAACCAGTCTTCGTTGCCATAACTGGTCAGTTGTTGCATCGTATAGTAGGTATCGTTGCGGATACCCCAGCCGTGGCTTTCATCGACTATGCCTGCAAGTGTATACATAACAATATCGATATCAGGGGAAACGTGCAGGCCATAGAAATCCCGGTCATCGCCAGTATTGACGATAACGGTGAGTTGTTGTTGTGGAACAACCTGGACAACTCCCTGTAGGAATCGTGCGGCACCAACTCCACCGGCAAGAACGACAATCATATTTTCATCCTCAATCAAAGCGAACAATAAGACTATTCAAAGGCAAACGTTCGCGCCGTTTGGGATCGGCAGCGGCGTAGCCCACGGTGATAAGCGCGTGTGGGATGAGCTTTCTATCCAGTTCCATGGCATCACAGACCACTTCCGGGCAGAAGAGCGGCGCGCACATCCAGCCAGCATCTAAGCCCAGGTCATACGCCATGAGCAACATATTCTGGATGGCCGCACCAAGGCTCTGGATTGCCATAATGGTCTCATCTGACTGGCGTTTCTCATCCGGGTAATGATCCATATCCTCAAGGTAGAGACAGGGAATAATAATGGCGGGCGCTGTAAGGATACGTTGCCGTGATTTCTCCAGGCGTATGTTCACGATCTCCGCTGCCTGGCCGTCCATCTCAAGGTTCTGCTGCCAGGTCTCTCCCATACGATCGGCGAGCAAAGTTTTGAGTTCTTGCCGTGTCAGTACCACAAAACGCCAGGGCTGACGACCATGTGGCGATGGTGCCCAGCGAGCGGCCTCCAGTATCTGTTCAAGTTGTTCACGACTGACAGGGCGTGCCTGGTACTGACGCACGCTGCGCCTGTCGCGTAGGAGCGTGGCGAGATCGTTGGCGCGTGCAGGTGATGTTGCCTGCCGGGCATATGAATGTATAGTCACGATGTATCGTTACCTTTTCAGCATTATTTATCTAAACAAGTCGGTTGCGCTATCTCTTATCAGTGTGCGCCCATCTCCTGGTGCCGGTATATAGGTGTAGCCACGAATAAGCGCTACCGGGATACGGTCGATCTTGCCCATTACCAGTTCACCGGCAGAGGCCAGCTCGTCTGCTACTGCAAGAGCGCTGGCCTGTAGCTCATATCCATATGGATCACGCTGACCCCGGTAATCCACGACCGACTCCATGCCTGCCACGCCGATTGCCATATTGACCTGTCCATTGCGCCAGGGACGGCCCCACGTATCCGAGATGATGACAGCGATATCGACTTCTTCGCCGTCCTTACTTGCAAGTTGTTGCAATCGTCTCCGTAATGTCTGTGCCGAGCGATCCGCATCGACAGGTAAGAGCGTCAATTCGCGTTGACCGTTGACATTTGACTCGTCCACCCCCGCGTTGGCGCAGATAAAGCCGTGCCAGGTCTCACTGATCAGGACGCCATGATCCATGCGCACAATACGCTTGCTTTCACGCAGCACTACCTCGATATGTTGCGCATCCTTTTTGCCCTGTTGCGCAATCGTCTGGGCGAAAGCAGATGGCTCCACCTCGTCGAGGTTTACCACGCGTCCCTCTGCTTTAGAGACGATTTTCTGGGTCACAATGAATACATCACCGTGTTCTACCGTCAGATTTTGCTGGCGTAGCGCTGTATAAAGAACAAGCCCCAGATCGGTTCCATTTGGAATCTCCCCGATGCCTGTAATCGGTATGATGTGTAATTCCATGTTCATGGATCTCTCCTTGAATTGTATTATATCCTTTGCTGGTCAATACTGCAAAAAGTAAAGTATTGTGCTCTGGATGGGTCTGAGCATAGTACTTTACACAAATGAAACCTGATTGCCCTTGCTACCGAGATATAATCAGACAGCAGTTTGCTTTAAGCGATCCTGCTCCATTTTTGCAGAGAATACAAGGAGTTTGTTTATGTCATTTGTAAAAACGCTTGGTCATCTATGCCTGGGCCCCATGTTTATCTTAGGAGGCTGGAATGCCTTTAAGGAGCCCGGTGGCCGCGTGGAAAAGGTTGCTAATGTTGGTATTTCTAAAGCAAGGGAGGCGACAATCCTCAATGGCGCTATAATGATGGTTGCCGGTTCCGCCCTTGCTCTAGGCGTTGCACCGAAAATTGCCTCTACTGTGTTGATCGGGTCCTTGATCCCAACAACCTATGTTGGGCACTCGTTCTGGAAAGAGGAGACGCCTGGAGGACGTGCTGGTCAACAGACGCAATTTTTGAAGAATCTGGCTATGATCGGTGGCCTGCTGCTAGTTTTGCAAGAAAAGTAGTTTCCCCTAACTACCCGTAGAGGCACGCCTTGCGTGTGCCGGAGCGTCTGTGGATTGCGGAAACGTACACACCGTGGACGCCCCGGCACACGCAAGGCGTGCCTCTACGGGGTGACCTCGTACAAACCTCCTACCATGTTGAAGATACGCGAAAAACATGCCATGCTCATACTGTATAACTATGTTCCTGAATTGGTGGGCGGAAGATTCGATATTGGTTAGAATAGCAAAAGGAAACAGACAATGGTAGAGCATGCAGCGCTACATATAGGTCGCTATCAGCAACTTCCTCTGATAGGGCGTAATCACGAACGGAAACTTTTACGTCAATCTCTCCTGGAGACCGAGCAACAAGATGCGCATGCAGCGGATACCTTTCGTAATGACTCCTGGACGTTGCCCGCAAGGAAGTCCTTTACTCTGTTGCTCGGAGAGGTGGGTATCGGGAAAACACGTCTTGCAGAAGAGGCAGCACGCGAGGCATTACAGCGTGGATGGTCCGTGTTATGGAGCCGCGTTTATGCTCAAGAAAGTAATGTTCCATATAGATTGTGGAGCGAGGTACTGCGCGATGCTGTACGCCGAGATCTCTGGCCGCTGCAAACAGAGGGCCTGCAAGCGCATCTCTGGCAGGCGCTGACCATGTTGCTGCAGGAACTTGCAGAACTACTTGCCGTAAATCCCTTTGAGGCAGTTGTCACACCGGGCCAGGAGGTGCAGCGCTTACGTGAAGCATTGCTTGCTCTTTTATTGGAGATTGCCAGGCAGCAAGGCGGTCCATTGCTGATCGTGCTGGATGATCTCCAATGGGCAGACAAGAGTAGTTGTGAACTGCTCGGCTATCTGGTACGTCGTCTCGTCGACTATCCTGTGCTGCTTGTGGGCACCGTCCGTGAAAACGAAATGCCCTCCACTCATCCTTTGTGGGCGCTGACCGCAAACATGCAGCGGGAACGCGTCATTAACATGCTGCATATTGAGGCTCTGACTGATGATCAGATTGCAGCGCTCGTTGCTCATGTACCGCAACCGCTGGCCCGGCTCATTCAAAATCAGGTAGCTGGCAATCCCTTCTTCGCTGAAGAACTGGCTCGCATGTGCTCTGACCTGGAAGAGATAGACGATGGTGGGCATAAGAAGCGCCACAAGCTCACATTGCCCAGGACGATTGCAGATGTGCTCGATCAACGCCTGCAACGACTCAGCTCAGCATGCCAGCGTTTCTTGCAGCGTGCGGCAGTGCTGGGGAGTTCCCTCTCGTTCGACTCACTGCGCTTGATGGAAAGCAGCGACAACAGTGCACTGGATGAAGACAATATCTTTACCTTAATTGAGGAAGCGCTGCATACAAAAGTGCTTACCGAAGAACAGGCTGGCAACAGCATTACCTATCATTTCTGGCATCCTTTACTCATGAGCCATCTCTATGAGCAAGTCTCTGGGGTCCGTCGTGCCAGGCTTCATCGCAATGCAGCCGAAGTGTTCCGCCAGGTGTATGGAGCACGCGAGGAAGAGGGCGCCGCAATCATCACACACCATCTCGTCCAGGGTGGCACAGATGCACAACAGATTGCATATTATGCTGAACTGGCTGGCAACCACGCCTATGTGCTGGCAGCTTATCCTGCTGCCGAGCACTACTATCGACTTGCTATCGAGCAACTGACAACTTCTGTGAAGGATATTTCTTTTGCTGGTGCGAGGTTGCACCTGGCCTTGCTTTGGGAGCGTCTCGGCGAGTGCACGCGTTTCCAGGGTAACTTCCAGGAGGCACTTCGTTGTTTTGAACGGGCTTTGGAACTTCGTTGCCAGCACTATCCTGCTCTTTCCGCACTTCCCATAAGTAATTTACAACAGGAAGCACAGATGCGGGCCATGCTCTGCTGCCAGATAGGTGTGTCCTGGTACGATAGAGGCGATTATGTACGTGCTCGTCAGTGCTATAGTTCGGTTGAGCGTCTTCTCAAGGAGGCGGGCATTATGGAGGGTCCTGCCTGGGCATATCTACTGCTTCAGTATAGTTTTTTGTACTGGCGCGAAGGGTCGTATGCGGAAGCAAAGCGGGTAGCAGGTGAGACGCTAGAACTATTTAAAGCCGTCCTGCGCGACAGACGGGAAGGAGTGCAATTCTCCCATCTCACTCGCCTCAGGCGCACGCTTGTTGGTGATCCTGTAGATCTCGGACGTACATACAGTATGCTTGGTATGCTGGCTGGCACTACTGGACAACTTGTCGAAACGACTGCTTACTTTGATACAGCATTGCAGCTTTTTGAGCAGCATGACAGTCAGCGCGAAATCGCCATCACCTGTTGTAATCTAGGTGACGTACATCTGCACAAGGCAGACCACCACGCAGCTGAACAGTGTTTGTTACGTGCGCTTGAAATTGCAGAGCGTATTGGTGAGACAGCTCTTCTATGTTTTATCACGGGTAACCTGGGCCTGCTGGCGTTGCGTACCGGCAAGCTTGCAGAGAGCGAGGAGTGGTATAGACGCGGTCTCAAGAATGCGGAACAGATCGACGATCTCTATAGCATGTGTGTATTATATAGCTCCCTGGTGTTTACGTTGCATGAGCAAGGGAAATCTAGAGAGGTGGCAGACTGTTTCCGCCGTGCGTTCTCACTCAATCGCGGCATGGGTGTTCCTTCATGTACAGCAGCTATATGGGCTGCTCTCGGGTATGTACGCTTATCTTCTGCCCTGGCTCAGCATGGACCTGATATTTATTTGAGCCAGAAGGGTGCTCTGGCTGGTCCCATAGAGACGACGCGCAGGTTCGCCGCTGCTGGTAGCGCAGTACAGCACACGCTTTCCTGCTCTAATGTGGATATAGAAGTCAGAACCGAGGCGCAATTTATCATGGCCCATGTCTCACTACTGCTCGGCAATGAAGAGGAGGCATGGCAGCAAGCTATGCAGATGCTTGAGTCTGCGCGCCAGTACGAGTTCACATGGCTCGTCGCCAGGACCACACGACTACTTGCTTGTATTCTGGTCGTGAGGGGTCGATATCAGGATGCAGGTCTGCATTTCGAACAGGCAATGCAACTCTTCCGCATATGCGGTATGGACCTGGAATACGCACGTACACTACAACTGTATGGAACAGTGCTTCTACACCGCGAAGCAACTGATCAAGCGAGTTGCCAACGAGGAATGA
>WNGE01006118.1_pt1 | contig 13464 bp, 18 predicted proteins | sample 5400651 | NCBI WGS metagenome assembly WNGE01 (sample SAMN13153370, study PRJNA577476) | soil metagenome | isolation source: 60 cm soil or saprolite under grassland replicate 2 | place: USA:California | collected 2016-06-15 | reverse complement strand
GACGTACTGCGCTTTGATCTGGGCACGTCCATCTCGTTCTACCCGGGCAAGGTGCGCGATGAGATCTTGCGCGCGGCGCCGTGGACGATCGGCCTGCTGGCTGTCTCCACATTGATCGCATTCACCATCGGGTCACTGCTGGGAGCGCTGCTGGCCTGGCCGCGGACTGGTCGCATGTTCTCGATATTTGTGCCTTTGCTCATGACGTTGTCGGCAATTCCGTACTACCTGTTGGGGCTGTTGCTCGTCTATGCGCTGGCGCTCGCCTGGCCGGTGCTGCCGTCGGCAGGAGCGTATTCCTCAGGCGCGCGTCTGGCACTCACCTGGCCGATCGTCCTCGACATCCTCCGCCACGCGCTGCTGCCCGCTGCGTCGATCATCCTGGCCGGTATCGGCTTCTGGGGACTGGGCATGCGGGCCATGATGGTGACCACCATGGGCGAGGATTACATGACCATGGCCCAGGCCAAGGGTTTGCGCGGGCGCACCATTTTCTTCGACTACGCGCTGCGCAACGCGCTGCTGCCGCAAGTCACCGGTCTGGCAATCTCGCTCGCGGGTATCATGTCCGGCGCCATCCTGGTCGAGATCGTCTTCGGCTATCCGGGTATCGGCTTTCTGCTGTACCGCGCGATTTCGGGCAACGACTACTTCGTCATACAGGGCGTGGTGTTCTTCGTCATCTTGAGTGTTGGACTGGCGTTGCTGATCGTGGATCTCATCTACCCGCTGCTGGATCCGCGCATTCAATTCCGCAAGACTTGAACCGTTATGCGTCAGTTCTGGCACCTGATTGCTAACAATAAGATGCTCGTCGCGGGCATTGTGCTGGTTGTGTTCGTGTTGTTATTCGGCGTTGTTGGCAGCATGATTATGCCACGCGCTCGAGCCGATGTTGGCGCCGGCCGGCCCTCCAGACCCCCCAGCTTCGAGTTCTTGCTCGGCACTGATCAGCAGGGCAGAGACGTGCTGGCCAATGTCGCCCTCGGTACACCGGCCACGCTGAAGATCGGCATTATCGCCGGTGTGATCGGCGTGAGTGTCGGCACATTGCTTGGCTTACTCGCCGGCTATGTCGGCGGAATCAGTGACGCTTCGATCCGCCTGGTGATCGATGTGTTATTGACCATACCCAATTTGATGGTGCTCGTGGTCATTACATCCATGTTGAGCGGCGTGTCCGTGGAAGGTATGGGCCTGATCATTGCCGCTCTGGCGTGGATGTGGCCAGCGCGCACCGTCCGTTCGCAGGTGCTGACCATACGCGAGCGCATGTACGTGCAGGTGGCGCGATTGAATGGCGTCAGTCCCTTCTGGATTGTTGTACGTGAGCTCCTGCCGAACCTGTTGCCGTTCGTAGCGGCGAGCTTTGTCGGCACGGTCGCGGCAGCCATCCTGGCCTCGATTGGCTTGTCGGCGCTGGGCCTCGGGCCGCAGAACGAGCCCTCGCTCGGGCTCACGATTTACTGGGCGATCTTCTACGGGGCGCTGATCCGCCAGCTGTGGTGGTGGTTCGTGCCACCGATCGTGATCACGATCGTGCTGTTCATCGGCCTGTTCATGACCACCGCCGGCCTGGATCGCATCGCCAACCCGAGGTTGCGCACGACCGTTTAGCAGGCTGATAACGAGCGGTCCCCGCTCTGGATTCGACTGCTGAAACTCACCATGATGGTTCGACAAGCTCACCATGAGCGGCTGCGAACGGCTCCGCTCACCCTGAGCCTGTCGAAGGGCCGTCCTGAGCTTGTCGAAGGATTGTTATCAGCCTGCTAGTACTTGTCGCAGCCTTCGGCGAAGTCGCTGTTCAGGTTGTGCGCTGGGTCGCCATAGGTGAGTCCGCTCAGCGGGTTCACGTGATAGCGGATCACCGTGGGGCCGAGCGCCTCGGGATTGCGAGGTATGTCGACGATCCACTCGTTCGAGTTTGCGGAGAAGCCCACGTCCGCGCGCTCGGGTTTGTAGTGCATCGAGACCCACGCCCGGCAGGTCGCGCCAAAGAACCCCCACGGCTTGGTCGACAGGTAGTCCTGCACCACGTTGACTGCCTGCGTGGGCTCCTGCACCACGAGGTTGGAGGCTGTTGGTGCCTGGTCCTTCGGCAAGGTCGGCAGCGCGACCGCGCCATTCTGCGGAGCCGCGCGCGCCTTGGCGGGGTAGCCAGCCAGCGTGCACGCCTTTGACAGCGCGTTGATCGTTTCGTGCGTGTGCACGTGCGCCTCCATGTGCGCGTACGTGTCGCTGTAGGCCAGCGCATCGAACGTCGGATACCTGTAGTACGAGGCAGCCGCTTCGCGGGCGGCACGAATAAACGAGGTGAGCGGCGGCCGCAAGTTGAGATCGGCTCGACCGCTACGGGCCTGCATGTCGTCGAGTGTCAGCCGAATCTCGGGCACCGGGATGGCCTGCGCTCGGACGTCCTCGACCAGGCCGTAGAACTTGTCACACACCACCTCTCCCTCTGGCGTCACCAATCGTCTGATCGGGTCGGTGAAGCTCGCGGCGACTCCAGCGCCGAGCAGTGCTACCACGCACGCCGGACCGACCGCGGCAGGGAGCCAGGCTTTCGGGCGGTATGGCTGCACTACCAGGCGCGGCGCCGGTCGTCGCAGCTGCCAGACAAAGGCGAGGAGCAGCGGCGCCGTCTCGATCAGGTTGTAGATGAAGTGCAGGTCTGGCCGCTGCAGTGGCAGGCCGCCATGGATCTGGCCGCCCAAAGACAGCCAGCCTGGCGCGCCGATCACACCAGTCGTGAGGTAGATCCACAGGATGTACGTGTGCTCCAGCCCGTGCCAGCCGGCGAAGAGCGCCGTGAACCACAGCCACGGATTGTCGCGAAAACGGATGAGCAGGACGGCTGCCGCCGCCAGCACCCACAGGTTCCACAGGAAGTGCACCCATTCGATGTCCAGCGCGCCGAACACGCCTCGAGCCGCGATTCCCGTCAGATTCAACGTATGCAGCTGGACCATCTGGGCGACGTGCTCGAAGAAGTGCCCCGTCTGGGTCACGACCAGGACGTAGAACAGCACCAGCCAGTGGTTGCGCTGGTAATTCCACCGCGCGCCAACCACGAACGCGGGGATCCACGGCACCAGCGCTATTAGGGTGCTAACCCACAGTGGCCACGTCCGCGGCGTAGCCAGGACCAGCCCCGCCGAGACCAGCGCCGACGTCACCACGACGATGCCTGGCGGCACCGCTACCTTGGACATGCTCGCATCCGTGCGAAGCGGCAGCATATCATCGCCCGCCGTCGGTCCCCAGCGCGCGAAGCGTGTGACGATATTCACAACGCGGCTGTGACCGCGTGCACTGCGCCACAGCACGGGTTGGCCGCACAGTGGAAGTGCGGAGCGCCCGTACCTGTCACGCCGCGACCGGTACGGGCGCTCCGACATCTCACGCGCGAGCAACTGCCAGCGAGCCCACCCGTTCTGACGCAAAGGCGAGTCGGACCATCTCGAGCAGCTCGCCGTAGCTCCCGCTTGCCGCGCGACGGCTCCGCCTGGCGTCCGTAGACGGCGAGAACCTGTCGCTCGAGGTCGCGTTCGCCAACGAGGGCTGTGCGCAGGGCCAAGCCGCCGACAAAGGCATCGCCGTCCTGGACTTTGGACAGCCGTGGGCCCAGAACGGCGGCTACGGCTCGATTCTGTTCGATGCCCCGGCACGTTCGCTTCGACCGCGCAGATCGAGTTCGCGGTGGAGCAGGACCATCAACAGCGGCTGGACCCAGGAGGACGTCTGGTACGTGTCCTATGGTGTACCGCCGGCGTATCCCCTCCCAGAGATCTATCTGACCAACGGCGTCAATGCCTGGCAGTGGCAGCAGCTGAGCGTGTATGCGCACGCGAATCATGGCAGCCCGATCTATTTTCTGGGCACCCTGACGCAGTTCCAGGCGTGCCTCGGCGGCGGGTGCCCCGGTGCCAACAATCGCCCGAGCGACGGTTGGCACAACTGAACGGCGCGCTGAATTCCAAGCCTCTCCCATCCGCGGACCGGGGCGGGGCGCAGGCCGCGAACTCGCCGCCGCCGCATCGGTCAGCCGGTGCGGGAACGATTGTGGACAGCGGACAGGCGCCCTTCCCCGCTTCCACGTACGCGTTCGAGAACCGCTGGTTCGAGTCGACTGCCGCGGGCGATCTGGTGGTCTACGCCGGCGCGGCGCGAGACGATCCGTCGCAGGGCCTGGTAGCCGTGCGCACGATCGGCGCCGCGGTCGGGCCGGCCACCGTGTATCGCACCCCGCAGCGCTCGGGCGCGGTCCACATCGTTGGAGCAGTAGGCAGGAGGTTGTCGCTGGTCTCCAGCACCGGCACCCGGCTGGCCTTCGACGTCACATCGCGCACCTTCGGCCCACCGTGACCGGCCAGCAGCCCGCTGCGTAGGCACGGCTGATGCGATAGTTCAATGACCTGCGAGTGTGACGTCGTCCGTTGAAGCCAGGCAACAGCCAGCGCATTGGCCGCCGCGCGGCCCTGCTCGGGTGTTGATCGTGCTCGACCAGCCCGCGATCGTCGAGGTCATCAAGATGACCCTCAATCACGGGGTGTATGCAGTGCGTGCCGTCGCCAGCCTGGGCGACGTCGAAGCTCTGCGACCCGATTGGCAGCCACACCTGATGCTGGTCGACATGGATTTGGACGGTCTACGCATCATGGAGCTCGTCGGCGCCCGAACGGGCGTGCGGGTACCGGTTATTGGGCTCACGCGTCGAGGCGACCTGAAGACCAAGCTCGCTGCATTCGATGCCGGTGTTGACGACATACTGACCGTGCCATTTGCCCCCGAGGAGATGCTCGCACGCGTCATCGCCCTGGTGCGCAGGTCCTACAGCGACGCAGTCACGTTCACGCCAACCATCAAGGTTGGCGAGCTCGAGATCGACATACTCAACCGCACCGTACACACAGGCAGTTCAGAGCTGCACCTGACGTCACTGGAACAGAGCCTGCTCTACCTGCTGGCCGCCAATGCGGGTCGAGTGGTGACCCGCGAAGAGATCCTGGACACCTTGTGGGGGTCCGACTACGTAGCCGAAAGCAATGTCGTCGATCGCCAGATTCGCAACTTGCGGGCGCGACTTCAGAACGACTACCGCAAGCCACGCTTCATCGCGACCGTCCCCGGACGGGGCTATCGCTTCGTACCCACGTCGGTGGAGGCAACATAGCAGCGCCGGTGTAGGCGACTTCCCGCCCCCCAGACGCCTCGGGGGAGTCATGAGTCTGGTCATGACAAGAGTTCATGACGATCCGAGAGTTGACGCATACGCTGCGGTCGGATGGCGAAGCCGAGGCGCTCTGCAGCCTGGCTCAGTTATGAGATGGCCCGCGCGCTGGCCGCGACAGGTCCTCCGCTCAAGCCGAGGCACGTGGTCAGCGCCGCCGACGAGGTCGCGCTCCACATAGCACCGGCGCAGGTAATCGATCACCTGCTGCGGCATGGCCCCGACCTGTTGCGAGCCCGGACAATCGACGCGGCGCTGCGCGCGCTGCGCGATTTTGACGCCTGAACTGGGGGCTCACCAACATTGGCCAATGTGGCAATCTTGTGTCCGATTGATCGATTGGCCGATGACCGGATAACGCCCGGTGGCCGAGTGTGGCTGCGTCCCATAAGGGAGGGGACGCACCATGCGGCCATCGCCATTAGCACCTCGCCGCCCAGTCGAGTGGGTCGCACCCTGGATACTCCTGCTCGCGGCCTCGATCGCTCTCGCGTACATCGTGAACAGCGCATTGGTTGGCTCCTCGGCCACCCTGGCAGCACGGCAAACCAGCCTCGTAACGCTGGCGGTGACTCCTGATCCTGGTCCATCATGCACGTGGATCGGCGCGTACTGCGCATTTCCTGACCGCTGAACGGCCAGATTCTGACCAGGATTGCCGATTGGTGCCGAGCTGGACTCAGCCAGGGTTTCGCGCAGGCAAGCCATGCTCGGCCGCCCACAGGGCGATCTGCGTACGCGACGCGAGACCCAGCTTGTTCAGACTATGCTCGAAGTGCGCCAAATCGTTGCGCGATCTGACGATTGCTCAGCCCGTCCGCCAACAAAGCAGCCACTTCCTGCTCACGCGGACTCAGCACCGTACGTTGTTGTTCCGAGCCATCTGTCCGCCGGTACAAGCTCTCGTGCGGAGCCTCTGTGACGGAAAGCGCCAGGTCAATCACTTGCGCTTCAGGCATCACTCGTCCTTCCCGCAAAGCCCCCCTGGTCGCCTCCACGCCGAACGACTTGCGAAGCGAGACCAACCATTGGGCGAGCGTGGCGCGTCCCATCGGGTTCAGGGTTATTCCCAAAGCCTCGCGGAGGTTAGCAGCGGCTCCGGCTAACTGAACGGCGCGCTTGGGCTGCGCCTTGGCCGCCGCAAGCGCGGCGATGCGGGCCAGGGCCCAGGCGATGCCCGCCCGATCGCCCAGATCTCGATGGAGGCCAAGGCTCTCGTGAAGGAGGACGGCCGCTTCACCGAAGTGCCGTTCTACTGTCGCCAGCTCGCCCAGGCTGTCCAGGCAGAAGGCCAGCACGTTCCGCTCGCCAATTTGCCGCTGCAAGACCACGCCCTCCTCCAGGACTCGCCTGGCGGTCGCAAGCTCGCCCACCCGCAGCGCGACAAAGCCCACACCGCCGAGCGAGATGCACAAGGCCCCAAGGTCGCCCGCCGCGCGCGCGACGGCCAGGCCCTCCGCGGCCCGCGTTCGGGCCGTGGAGTAGGCCTCTTGCCGGAGCGCAAGTTGCGACAGGTGGTGCAGTAGGAGCGCTTCCATGACCCGGTGACCGCTGGCGCGTGCGGATGCCAACGACTCTTCAAAAGATCCAGTGCGCTCGGCCGAGGCTCAGTCCCTTCTCCGCCTCGCCGCGCTCCAAGCACCACCGCAGAGCAGCGCGCAGGTTGTCCTGCTCGGACTCGAGCGCGGCAAGTGCAGCCTGGCGGTCTGGGCCGCCTAGATTCGCGTCGGTCCCCCACCGCTGAGCGAAGGACAGGAAGAAGTCAGTGTGCTGGCGGCACATGGCATCGAGCTCATGGGCAGCGATCAGGTACTCGCGCGCGTACTGGCGGACCGGCTCCAGCAGCCTGTAACGGGCGCGGCGATCGTGCTCCTCGACCTGTACCAGGGACGCATCCACCAGTCGGGTCAAGAGACTGAGCACCTCTTCCAGCGCGACTCCGCTGCCACAGCAGATGGCCTCAGCAGCCTCCAGGCTCCAGCCCCCGACAAACACCGCCAACCGCTGAAATAGGAGGCGCTCGGGCTCCCCCAGCAGGCCATAGCTCCAGTCGAGCGTCGCGCGCATGGTCTGCTGGCGGTTGGGCGCCGACCGGCTGCCGCTACGAGCAACCCAAACTCGTTGTCCAGCCGCTCGAGGATCTGCTCAACCCCGAGCGCACGCACCCAGGCGGCGGCCAATTCGATTGCCAGCGGCAGGCCCTCGAGTCGCGCACTTACGGCCGCCACCACCGGTGCATTGGCAGGCGACACGACAAAGTCCGCCTGCACCTCGACCGCGCGTTTGACGAACAGTTCCACCGCCGGGTAGCGCACCAGCTGTTCCACAGACACGTGTGAGGCTGGATCAGGCAAAGTCAGCGAGGGTACGCGCCAGGCCCGCTCGCCTGATATGTGCAACGGCTCGCGACTGGTCGCCAGTAGTCGCAAGCCTGGGCACCCTTGCAGGAGCGTGTACGCCACCTCAGCGCATACCTTGACCACGTGCTCGCAGTTGTCCAGCACCAGAAGCGCCTGACGGCGGGCCAGGTGCGCCACGACTGCATCGAGCACCGCTCGATCAGGTCGGCCCCGAACCCCGAGCACGGACGCGACGGCATGCGGCACCAGCTGCGGGTCCACCAGCGGCGCAAGCGACACCAGCCAGACGCCGTCCTTGAACGAACCGATCATGCTGGACGCGACGCGGAGTGCGAGCCGAGTCTTGCCGCAGCCACCGACGCCGGTGAGCGTCACCAGCCGCCCCTCGCTCTCGAGCACCACGTGGCACAGGTTGGCTACATCCTTATCGCGTCCGACGAGTTGTGTGCTGTCGGGCGGCAGGTTGTGGTGCTCATCCCCTACCTGGGCCAAACGAGCCATCGGGATCCGGCGGTCAAGGTATCACCGCGCGTGGTGCTCGCAAAATCCCGATCAGCGCTCATCCACCGACGGTCACGCTGACCTCGCCGTCATCCGGCGCGAGCGCGGCGGCACCACTGGTACAGGGATTCGTACACGGTGACCGCCACGTTGAGAAGCTCGTGATCGTCAGCGTAGACGTCGACGTAGCCCATTAGGATGGCGCGTAGACCCGCGGACTCCGGCGGCGCGTCTGCGCTCCGCACGTCAGCTCCATGGACAATGCGCGCCACCTGCTGAAGGGCTGCATCATCCTTTCCAAGCTCGTGGTGGCGCATGAGCGCCTCAAATCCGGTCTCGTCCGCCGTGCGTTCGAACTTCCCGCCGCGCACGTGGAAAGGCAATGCGCCATCGCGCTCGGCGGCTACAAAGACCTGGTCGTTGGGCACGAACAGGAATTCTGGGTCAGGGTCGATGAAGCGCCTGATGAGCCAGGCGCACGTAACAGATTCGCGGCCGCTCGCGCGTTACCCACTTCATACACCGACCAGGCTATGCCGCGAGCGCTGACGCACTCCAGCGCTAGACCTACGACCGCGTCGGGCATACCTGGCGAGCGAACAGACAGGTGTTTCGTCGGGATCTAGTCGGATAGACGCCTGGATTACCCAACGCGCCCCGATGCTGATGATGCGTGGCGGCAACTCTTCAGGCGGCGTCAGCAGAGAGTTCTCGGCACGCACTGCGGTGTGCCAGTAAGGCGCCGGTGACGGTGAGCTGTTTGTTGATAAGCAGGTGCTCCGCGTAAGTCCCGGCGGCGACGTCGATCGTTTCGCCCGACGAGGCGTTGGTGATCGGCCGGCCAAATCAGCCCGCGGCATTCTGTGACAAGCTTTGTTTCTGTCTAGCAGGCATACTGCTGGGTTCAGGCACGTTTCGCCCGCCCTTTCGTTGGGTGAGGTCCGGTGGGCCCAGCGCCCACATCTCTTTGTCTTTCGTCGTTGCTGACGAGACCTGCCGAAGAAGGTGGGCTCACCCATGGAACCGGCCGCACGTGCCGCTCGCGGGACGAGCGATCAACTACTGCATACGCTCGTGCAATTGCTCGGGATCCGATCGCCGGAGCTGGGGCCTGCGCTCGACCAGGCCGCCATGCCGTTGCTCGAGGCGGTGGGCGCGGAGAAGGTCGATGTCTTCCTGTTCCACGCTCCCACAGCGACCCTCGTCGCTATCGGCACCAGTGACACGCCGATGGCTCATCGGCAGAAGCAACTGGGCCTGGATCGACAGCCACTCGCAAACGGCGGTCGCGTGGCGCAGGTCTATGAGACGGGGGACGCTTACGTGAGCGGGCACGTTGACCAGGATCAGGAGGAGCTGCGCGGCACACGTGAGGGCCTCGGGGTTCGAAGTGAAATCAACGTCGCTGTCGACGTCAATGGCGAGCGTCGGGGTGTGCTGTCCGTGATCTCCACACAGCCCGACAAGTTCACGCAGGAAGACTTCGAGTTCCTGCAAGCGGTTGCGGGCTGGATCGGCATGGTCGCCGATCGGGCGCAGTTGTCCGAAGCGATGGCCGAGCAAGCGTTCCAGCAGGGCCAACGGAAGGCAGCCGAAGAGGTGGCCCGGCTTACGCCGCGGCAGCTTGAAATTGTCGCGTGCATCGCCGAGGGTCTCACGAACGACGAGATCGCCGAGCGTCTGGTGCTTGTGAATGGCACGGTAGCCAATCACGTTCAGGCGATCCTCACACGTCTCGGATTGCGCAATCGCACGCAGATCGCAGCGTGGGCGGTTGAACGCGGCCTGTACCACTTGCCGCTAACGATGGGCCCGGAGCACGCGCCCAGCGCGCAGTCTCGGGACGGGCACTAGCCTCCGCGATCGCACCAACGAGCCAGGAGCGCAGCGCCTACCGGATACCGCCATCCGCCTGGTCCCACAGGTCGCGCAGCGCAGCATTGACCACGGCCGGTTGCTCGCGGTGGGGCTCGTGGGCCGATCGGTAGCGCCATGGCCGGCACGTGAGGTGGGCTTCTTCTAAGCGAGATGCCGAGTGTGACCCAGGTCACGGTCGGATCGCCCTCGCGAGAGGCACTATCTGTGCAGAAGGAGTCCATCCATGACTTACGTCATCGTCGAGCCGTGTATCGGCGAGAAGAACTCGAGCTGCGTGGATGTCTGCCCTGTCTCGTGCATCTACGAGGCCGAGGAGATGTACTACATCAACCCTGACGAATGCATCGAGTGCGGCGCGTGCGAGCCCGAGTGCCCAGTAAACGCCATCTTTCACGAGAGCGCCGTCCCCGAGGAGTGGCAGAGCTACACTCAGAAAAACCGCGAGCTGAGCGGACTCTGAGGCGCCACGACCTTCAAGTAGCCCTCCCGATCGAGCTTCGTTGCTCGTGCCTCGTGCCCAACGGTAGGAGTCGTCATGACCTACGTGATCACACAGCCCTGCATCGACGTCAAAGACAAATCCTGCGTGGATGTCTGCCCCGTGTCGTGTATTTACATCGATAGTGATGATCTCGATCGCAAGCTGTACATCCACCCTGACGAGTGCATCGACTGTGGCGCTTGCGAGCCGGAATGTCCGGTCAGCGCGATCTTTACCCAGGATGCGGTCCCGCCCGAGTGGACCGAGTTCATTGACCTGGACAAAAAGTGGTGCACGGGGGACGAGGCGGCCAAAAACGAGGTCCGCGCACGCATCAACGAGATTCAGCCGACCGCGGCATGAGTTGATCTCTCACCGCGCACCAGCGCTAGCTGACCCGTGAGAGTGCCCTTTTTCACGCGGGCGGGCCGGATCACGTAGATGGGTGAGGGGCCTAAATGCCTGCCTGGGCGCCGCGCGCGACGGACTTGGCGGGATCGATCTCCTGGTGCGGCCGTACGACGCCACTGACGATCCGGAACTATGGGCGACCGCTTACCGCTGGGCAGAGCGCGCCGCGTCGGCCGGACTAGGCCTCACCGTCCACGTCGGCGAGTTCGCCACGACCAGTATCGCCGCTGCGCTCCGCGTGCCCGGTTTGCGGCGGATTGGTCATGGCACCCACGTCGCCGACGACCCGCAACTCTTGGACGATCTCGCCCGCAGCGGGGTGACCGTAGAGTGCTCGCTCACTTGCAATGTCGTGCTGGGCAGTGCGACGGGGTATCAGGATCACCCCATCAGGCGCTTCGTGCAGCGCGGCATCCCCGTCACGCTCGCCACCGATCTACCTATGCATGTCTGCACGACCATTGGGCAGGAGTACGCGATCGCTTCGACGCTGAGCTTCTCGCCCGACGACCTGCTGACATTCACTCGGAACGCGGTCGCCGCCGCCTTTACCACCTCCACACGACGGGCGGCGCTGTTACGCGAGCTCCCCCCTGACTTGCAACCGGACCAGCGTCAGACCGGCTGTAAGGCTCCCTCTGGCTGTCTGCCTGACCCTGTTTCGAGCGGGCGGCGGAACGCAGCGATCACCTGGCGTGCGCCATCAACGCCAAGAGGCGCCATAAGAATCGGCATGTCCAGGCCCGCGGAGCGGTATTCAGCCAGCCGTTGTTGACACCGTTCGAGTGGACCAATCAGGCATATGGAATCGAGCAGCTCGCTGCTGAGTGCGGCCGCCCCTTGCCCATGCTCCATCGCGTCGGCTTCCGCCGTGAAGCCACTTGCCCGGAACAGATGCTGGAAGAAGGGGAAGAACGTGTACAGCACGAGGTTTTGTCGAGCTGCGTCGCGAAGTGCCTCGACGTCGTCGCCGATGAACGTCGGGAGGCCAAGCGTGATCTCGAGCGGACCTCTTCCGGGCGCCCTCGCGCAACCACGATCCACCCACGCCTTGCTCTTGCGCAGGCGTTCGGGAGACCAGAAGATGGGCATGATCCCGTCGGCAATCTCGGCCGCATGCTCAACCGTGCGCGACGTGATCGCCGCGACGTACACCGGCACGGTCACTGGCGCTGCGTGCTGTTGAAGGTGGGTCGCCGGTCCCTCACCACGTAGCCAGGCCGTGACTTCGGCCGTATACCGCCGGACATCTTCGGTCGGGTTTGACATTTCAATGTGCAGCGCGTTGTTCACTGGCTGGTGGCTGACGCCCAGACCCAGAATGAAACGGCCGCCCGTTGCTTCGGCGATCAGCGATGCGCCCTGAGCGCACACATACGAATGACGCAGGTAAATGTTGGCAACCCAGGTTCCAACCTGAATGCGCTGCGTCGCGGCGCCCATGAGCTGCGCCGTGGCCATGGCGTCGTTATTCACTTCTACGCTGAAGATGGCGTCGAACCCCGCTGATTCGGCTTCGCGCGCAACGTCCTGTATGTCTCGTGCGGACCATCCCGCCGCGGGGATGACTCCGAGCCCGAGTCGTTCCGATGTGGCCATAGGTCCCCCTCTGCACCGAGGATAGGTGTCTCGTCAAGCCGAGAAAGCGCGCAGGAGCTAATCGGCTCAACGCGTATTTCTACGCATATTCCACCTCAGTGCGGTGCGGCTGCGCAGCCTGACCCTTGCTGGGCGAAATGGCTGATTCTTCATAGCGGCGCCGAAGACAGGTACCGGGAATACGTGGATCTACGCCCCTTTTGTGCTCCGGGCACGTCATGCTCATCCCACCACATCCACCGCACGGAGGTTCGTGAATGGGAGAACGCCTTCAATCCGCTTGTCCGCACCCAGCCTGATTCCGCTCCGCTGGCGCAGCGGAGCTGACACTTGCGAACTCAAGGCCCACTCCGATGCGTGGATCGTTTCCGCAACCTGGCGCTGTCTTATCGATCCATGGGCAGCCGACGTGAACCCTCGATGCGTCAATGTGAAGACAAACATCCAGGTCCACACGGAGGTGAATGCAACGCAGTCGCCGTTGTTTGAAACACTGTGGGGAACGCCGCTGAGTGTCACGTGGCTGTGGAAGGCAGATGGCAACGGCCCGCTGACCAGCCTATGGTGTTTCGGCCAGGCAGACCCGGGTCCGCCTGGCCGAAGGCATTGTGGCAGACGGCATGGTAGGATCGTGCCATGCGGACTACCATCGATGCTGCTGGCCGCATCGTGGTTCCCAAAGCGCTGCGTGACGAGTTGGGCGTGCAGCCCGGGCAGGTGCTCGAACTCGAGGTGCGGGACGGCCGCCTGGAAATCGAGATAGCGCCCGTGGAAATGCGCCTCGAGCGCCGCCGGCACGGCCTGGTTGCGGTGCCTTCCGCGACCTTACCCACGCTGACGGCCGAAATCGTCAGAGATACGCTCGACCGCATCCGACGGTGACACTGGACCCGGACGACTACCGAGCCCTCATTCCCCGCCTCGTTGAGCTCGGAATCGGTGGCGGCGCCGCGTACGATGCGCTGGTCGCCGCGACTGCTCGTCGCGCGGGTGAGATGCTC
>WNGE01006115.1_pt1 | contig 13466 bp, 16 predicted proteins | sample 5400651 | NCBI WGS metagenome assembly WNGE01 (sample SAMN13153370, study PRJNA577476) | soil metagenome | isolation source: 60 cm soil or saprolite under grassland replicate 2 | place: USA:California | collected 2016-06-15 | reverse complement strand
GTCCGGATCCGGGACGTAGACCGTGTGAGGGTCCCGCGTCTCGATCACCGTGCGTGTGAGCGGATAGTCGGAGATGAGGTAGCCGTGCCCGAGCCGGTCGGGCTTGCCGGCCCGCTGGTGCTGGACCAGATCGACGAGCAGGTCACCGATGACACGCGAGATTGTGCAGGCTGGAACGTCGAGGACCTCGACGAAGGACGCCGCAGTCGCGGCGAGCAGGCCGGGAACGTTCGTCTCTGCACGCAGCCGCTTCGCTGCGGCAACGACGCTGGAGGTCGGATCGACGCCCACGCGCCGATCTTACGGCTCGTCCTACTCGTCCAATCCGCTGGCCGTGACCTTGTCCGGCTCGATCAGAACCTTGACGCGCTTTTCCTCCGGTTTCCGCCACGGGTACTCGTCCTTGCCGATGTACTTCTTGGAGAGCTTGTCGATTTGCGCATCGGCGCCGTCCTCCGTCAGTTCCGCCGGCCCACTCACGGACAGCCATCTGTACGGGTCGCCCGGGTCCACCATCACAAGCGACGCACGCCCGTCACGCTCGAGATTCTTCGGCTTCAGACGGCCGCGGGCCGTGTTGAACGCGACCTTGTCGCCCTCGACGTCGACCCAGACGATCGTGGAATGCGGCGATCCGTCCTCACGCAACGTCGTCACAACTCCGACGAACGGGTTCTCGTCCAGAAACCGTCGCTGCTTTTCCTTCAGTGCTGCCACTCCCCACCTCCGGTTCGCTCTGCAGGAAAACGTCCCGAGGCGTTAGCGTCTTCCCGATGGCCGTCCTCCTACCCGTGGGCACGCGGAAAGGGCTCTTCCTCCTGCGCAGCGAGGATCGGCAGGCGTGGGACGTCGAAGGCCCGCTGCTGCCAGGCTGGGCGGTCTACCACGCGACCGTCGATCCCCGGGACGGGACGCTCTATACGGCCACGAACAACTTCGTCTACGGCGCGACCGTCCACCGCTCGCCCGATCTCGGCAAGACCTGGGAACGGGCCGAGGAGATCGGACTACCGGAGGAGAGCGGTCTGAAGCTCAACGCAACCTGGCACGTCGAGCCCGGGCGCGACTCCGAGCTCTGGCTGGGCGGCGATCCGGGCGTCCTGTTCCGCTCGGACGATGGGGGCAAGACGTGGGACGTCAACCGAGGCTTGCTCGAGCATCCGACGCGGGAGCGCTGGCAGCCGGGCGCCGGCGGGATGTGCTGCCACTCGATTCAGCTCGTCAACGGGACGATGTACATCGCCATCTCGGCGGCCGGGGCTTTCCGGAGCGAGGACGGCGGCGACAGCTGGGCGCCGATCAACAAAGAGGTCGCGGCTGACTTCATGCCGGAGACGTACCCGGAAGTCGGCCAGTGTGTCCACAAGCTGCTCGTTCATCCCGCGCGACCCGACCGCCTGTGGCAGCAGAACCACTGCGGCGTCTACCGGTCCGACGATCGCGGTGAGAACTGGAACCGCCTGGACGGCAATGGACTGCCCAGCAGCTTCGGCTTCGCGCTCGCCCTCGACCCGCACGACCCCGACGTCGCCTACGTGATCCCGGAAGAGTCGCAGGAGCACCACTACACGGCAGAGGGACGACTCGGCGTGTACCGCACCGCCGACGGCGGCGGGTCATGGGAGCTGACGGCGAACGGGCTTCCCGGCCGGGCATGGGCGGCCGTGCTGCGGGAAGGGCTCGCCTTCGACGAAGGCGGCGTGTACTTCGGGACGCAGAGCGGCTCTGTCTGGGCGTCGCCGCAGGGCGGCGGCGAGTGGGTCGAGGCGGCACGCGACCTACCGCCGATCCTGTCCGTCGAAGCCGCGTAGTGACGGCAGTCCTCCTCCCCGCGATGCTCGCGGCGGAGGCGGGCGGGCAAAAGCGGTTCGAACTGGAGGCCGCGACGGTCCGGGAGGCGTTGCTGCAGCTCCCTGTGCAGAACCTCCTCTTCGACGAAGCCGGCGAGCTGCGCCGCCTCGTCAACGTCTACGTCGACGGCGTCGACGTCCGCGCCGGAGCCGGTCTGGACGAGGCGCTGGGGCAGGACTCCGAGGTTCGCGTTGTCGGAGCGGTCGCGGGCGGCTGAGCCTCCTGGATCAAGCACGTCGGGGGCGCTGCCGATTCTCTACCCGTGCGCCTCGTCGCAGCCATCCTCGTCGTCGTCGGCGCCCTCGCGGCGGTCGGCTTCGCGCGTCGGGAGAACCGGCTGCGCGAGCAGGACCGGCTCGCGGTCGTGGCGGGCGAGCTGGCCGGCCGGACTGTCAGCGTCCACTGCCCCGGGTTTCTCTCGAGCCTCGTGGACACGCACGGCGAGGCAGGACGTGTCCAGTTCGACGGCTCGGGACATCCGGCCGACCACACCGACCTCGCACCCGAGACGTGCAAGGCGCTGCGACACCTCGACCGCGTCGACTTCACGTGCATCGACCGCGAGGACTGCGGCTTCGCGGAGTTCAAGGCCGGCTGGGCGGCGCACACGCTCGCGCACGAGTCGTTTCACCTTCGCGGGATTCAGGACGAAGGGGTGACCGAGTGCTACGCGCTGCAGAACACGGCGTTCGTCGCCGAGCGGCTCGGCGTCCCGACCGAGCAGGCGGAGAAGCTGCAGGCGTGGCTCTACGTCAAGGGCTATCCGAACGAGCCGGAGGACTACCACTCGGACAAGTGCTACGGCGGGGGCCCGCTCGACCTCCGCCCGCAGCGAACCGAATTCCCCTAGCCGGCTGCTACGGAACTTCGGTCGGAATGTTCTTGATCTTGCCGCTGATGATGTCCGCGCGAACCTGATTGACCTTTGCGACCTCGGACTTCGGCACCTTGGGACTGATCTTCCCGATGCCCACGCCGTTTTGCTTCAGGCCAAAGACGATGTTGCCGGCCTTGAACTTGCCGTCGACGACGCTCTTGATCGCCTCGAACACGGCCGTGTCGACCCGCTTGACCGCGCTAGTGAGGATGTGCGGGCCGAGGAACGACTGGTCGGCGTCGACGCCGATTCCCCAGACACCCTTCTCCTTCGCAGCATCGAGCGCGCCGAGACCGCAGCCGCCCGCGACCTGAAAGATCACGCTGGCCCCCTGCTCGATCTGGTTGAGGGCGACCTGCTTGCACTTCGCCTGGTCGGAGAAATCCTCGGAGTAGGCGTTCAAGGTGGTGATTCCCGGATCGGCTGCCTTGGCGCCTGCCTGATAGCCGGCGATGAACCTGTCGACCGGCGGCTGCTTCTGACCGCCGACGGAGCCGATGACGTCCTTGCCGGCAAGCCGCTTCTCCTCCAGTCCCGCGAGGTAGCCGACCAGATAGCCGGTCTCCTGCTCGCGGAAGAGCAGGCCGAGGAGGTTCGCCGGCTTGTGCGGCTCCAGCTTCTGATCGACGTCGACAATCGCGAACTTCGAGTTGGGGAAGTTCGTGGCCGCCGTGTCGATCGCCGTCGCCTCGGTGAAGCCGACGCCGATCGTCAGGTCGTAGCTGTGGCGTGCGAACGTGGACAGGTTCGGGACGTAGTCCTGCGTCGATTTCGCCTGGTAGACGCGTTGCTGGATGCCGAGCTCGCTCTGCGCGCGCTGAAGACCGACGAACGAGAGGTGGTTGAAGCCGCGGTCATTGAGACCACCGATGTCCGTGACGAGGCCGACCTTGATGCTCTTGCCGGCCTTGTTGCCGGAGGTCGACGCCTTCTTCCCACCGCCTCCGCCGCAGCCGGCGACGAGACCGACAATCGCGAGGAGTACGAGCAATCTCTGCATCCCGAGCCTTTCCGCTAAGGTTTCCGACTATGGGGCGAAAACTGTGAGCGAGATTAGCACGGCGCACCCCACTCCCGCTCACGTCAGCCTCGCCGTCGTGTTGCAGGTCCGCGACGGCGTGCTGCAGGCACTCCTGTGGCAGCGCGCAAGAGAGCCGTTCAAGGGGAGCTGGGCGCTCCCCGGCGGTTACCTCGGCCCGGGCGAGACACTCGAGGAATCGATCCGCCGGCAGCTCGCCGAAAAGGTGGACGTACGGGAGCTCTCCTACCTCGAGCAGCTGGAGACACTCAGCGATCCAGGCCGCTCGCCACGGGAATGGCAGCTGGCGACCGCGTATCTCGGACTCGTTCCGGCCGATCTCGACCCGCACGTCCCCGGCGACACGGACTGGCACCCGGTCGACCGCCTCCCGGCGCTCGCCTTCGACCACGAGACGATCGTCCTCGCAGGGCGAGAGAGACTGCGCGCAAAGCTCTCGTACACGAACCTCGGCTTCGCGCTCGCGCCGGCGGAGTTCACCATCTCCGAGCTCCGGGATCTCTACGCGGCCGCACTCGGGCACGACGTCTCGGCGACGAATCTCCAGCGTGTGCTGCTCCGCCGTGGCGTGCTCGAGCCGACTGGACGCCTGCGTGCCCCCGGCCCGACGGGCGGCAGGCCTGGCTCTCTGTTCCGCTTTCACACACAGAGGCTCGAGATCACGGATCAATTCGCGGTCCTGCGGCCCCCTGGACCTGCGCGCGTTCCCGTCGCGTAGTCCTCCGCATGGACCTGACGCGGCCCCGGGCTCGTAGAGTCACTGCGCGATGGCGGGCTCTCAACGCGACGAGCGCGCCTGGGTACGGGGCGCTCAGCGAGGCTCGGTCTCCGACCTGGAGTCCCTCTTCCGGCACCACTGGCCGCGCGCCTACCGCGCCGCGTACCTCGTCGTGCACGATTCCGCCGCTGCCGAGGACATCGCACAGGAAGCATTCCTCGCTGCCGTCCGATCACTTGACCGATTCGACCGGCGCCGTCCCTTCGGGCCCTGGCTGCACCGGATCGTCGTCAACCGGGCGATCGACTGGAGCCGGGCGCGCGCCCTGCGCCGCGAATCGGGCGTGGCCGGCCTCGAGACTGCCGCGGCGACCGCACCACCCGACAATCCCCACTCCCGCACGCTCGCAGCCGCACTTGCAGAGCTCACGCCGGAGCATCGAGCGGTGATCGTCCTGCGGCACCTGCTCGACTACACGCCGGGCGAGATCGCAGAGCTCACCGGACTGCCGCGCGGGACCGTGAACTCACGGCTGCGCCGCGGTCTCGACCACCTCGCCGACCGCCTCGAGGAAGAGGTGCGATGACGCGCTGGCAGCAGGCCGCCCCCGGCGAGCAGGAAGCGGCCGAGCGCAGCTGGGAGGTCATGCGCCGCGCGTACGACGAGCGCATCTCGGTTCCTCGCAAGCGCGACTGGCGTCCGGTGGTTGGCGTTGCGCTCGGTGTCGCAGTCCTCGCTGCAGCGTTCAGTCCACCCGGCCTTGCCGTCTGGGGCTCGATCCGCGACGCGGTGCGCGGCGAGGAAAACGCAAAACCTGCGCTGTTCTCTCTCCCCACGAGCGGTCGCCTGCTCGTCGAATCGGAGCGAGGCATCTGGGTCGTGCAGCGCGACGGATCCAAGCGGTTGCTCGCCGCCTACCACGATGCGACGTGGTCCCCCCATGGCCTCTACGTCGCGGCGATCCGAGGAAGCGAGCTGCGGGCGTTCGCGCCCGACGGGAACGTCCATTGGTCGATCGGGCGTCCGGCCCCCATCCTCGCTCCGCGCTGGTCGTTCGACGGCTATCGCATCGCGTACTTCGCCGGCGGAAGCCTGCGCGTCGTCAACGGCGACGGCACCCGCGACCGCTTGCTCACGAACGCGGAACGACCGGGCGTCGCCGCCTGGCAGCCTCGCTCGCACTTCCTGGCCTACGTGAACCGAGCCGGAAATGTCCAGGTCGTCAACGTCGATCGGCCGGGCCGATTCGCCGTGGTCCGCACCCGTCTGGCACCACGGCAGCTCGACTGGACTCCGGACGGCCACACCCTTGTCGTCGTCGGGGCTCATACGGTCGCCATCTTCGGAGCTCGCGGCGGGCAGTTCCGGAGGCTGGACAGAGGAGCGGCGTTCGTCGTCGCGGCGGCGGTCTCTCCAGACGGGAAGAAGGTCGCCTTCGTCGAGACGGAGAACAGACAGAGCTCGTTGCAGTTGACGGGCATCGAGGCAGGTCCGACGAAGGAGATCTTCACCGGAGCCGGCGTCTTTGCGAATGCGATCTGGGCACCAGACGGCCGTTGGCTGCTGCTCGACTGGACGACCGCGAACCAATGGCTGTTCCTCCGCTCTCCGGCCGTGAAGAAGATCCTCCCGATCTCGAACATCCGCGCCAACTTCGGGGCCGAGGCGTCACTCGTGGGCTGGTGTTGTCCTTAGCCCCGTGCTACGGTCAGTCCGTTCCCGGCGAGAAGGAGGTCGACCACATGACGATTGCGCTTGCCTCCTTCCGAAGAGCCACGAGGCTCTTCGTCTAGCCGGACCACCACCGCACTAGCGCGAGTCTCGTGAGCTGAACCACCCGGAAGGGTGGTGCTTCGTCATCTCACTCTCACGAAAAGGAGACTTGCTTTGCCTGTCTTGGAAGAGCTCGGCTGGGACGCCGATTGGGCGTCCACGTTCGGGCAACTGGAAGATCATGATCTGATTCCCGCCCGCGTCGCGACGCAGCATCGCGGGTCATACCTCGTCTGGTCCGCGGAGGGCGAGCTGCGAGCCCGCCCGGCGGGACGACTGTTCTACGACCACGAGGTCGGCGCGCCGATCCCAGCCGTCGGAGACTGGGTTGCTGTTGCACGCTCTGGCACCGACGCCACGATCACCTCGATCCTGGCGCGGCGCAGCGCCTTCGTACGCAAGCGAGCCGGCCTGGGCTCCGATGAACAAGTTCTCGCAGCAAACGTCGACGCGGCCTTCCTGCTCGCGGGGCTCGACGACGACTTCAGCCTGCGCAGGCTCGAGCGCTACATGACGACTGCGTGGGACAGCGGTGCCGAACCCGTCGTCCTCTTGACGAAGGCAGACCTGTGCGCGGACGTGCCCGCTGCGCTGCTCGCCGTCGAGCGTGTCGCCATCGCAGTTCCGGTGCACGCGCTCTCGAACGTCACCGGCGAAGGCATCGACGCGGTCGCAGAGCACCTGAGCCCTGGGCGGACGGTCGTCCTGCTCGGATCCTCGGGAGTCGGCAAATCGACGCTGCTGAACCGGCTCGCCGGCTCGGAGCTGATGCGCACAGCGACGGTCGCGACCGACGGGACGGGCCGGCACACCACCACGCACCGGGAGCTCGTGCAGCTGCCGGGCGGCGCGCTCGTGATCGACACGCCCGGGCTACGCGAGCTGCAGTTCTGGGAAGGTGACGTAGACGCCGCGTTCGAAGACATCGAAGCGCTTGCGGCCGAGTGTCGTTTCCGCGACTGCGCCCATGCTCGAGAGCCTGGCTGCGCCGTTCTCGGCGCGGTCGAGGAAGGACAGCTGGAGCTGGGCCGGCTCCGCTCGTGGCGCAAGTTCCAGCGCGAGCTCGAAGCAGTCGCAGCGCGCACGGACCATCGACTGAGGCTCGCACGAAAGAAGCGCTGGAAGGAGATCGCGTCGCACGCGCGGCAGCGGCCGAGGATCTAAAGCCCCCTAAATCTAGGAGACTTTGCAGCCGAGCATCTGCAGCGCGAGCAGCGAGGTCTCGACGAACGTCTTAGCCTCGTCCGCGCTGCCGAAGCTGTACGGACCGGTGCTGCGCGGCTCGACCGACAGCTCGTCGACCGGGTAGACGTCGCAGCCAACGATCCACTCGTCGCCGTAGTCGGTACAGCTGAGTCGCACGACCGGCCGCCCGTCTTTCCGCACCGCTGAGACGAGCTCCCTGACGGCGGCGACGTTCGCGTTCACTGGTTACGTCCGAGGACGTCGACGGACACGACCTGCCGGCCGTCGATCGTCGCGTCGCCTACGGCGACGCTGCCACCCGCCTCGGCTTCGTCGATCACACGCATGCCGATCGCCTTCGCCTGCTCGAAGTCCGAAGCTTCGGCAACGAGCAGCGTTGCGCCGCTGGCGAGCGTGACCTCGACGCGATACACGGGAGTGGGATCCGCCTGCGGCGTCGGCAGCGCTTCTCCTCGCGCCTCCGCCAAGGCCATCTGCGTGATCGTTCCCTTGGGCTCGTGGATCCGCTGGATCGCATCTTTGATGTCCGAGCGTGCCGCTGTGACGAGCCGGATCGCTCCGTGCATCGCCTCTTGCAAGCGAGTCAGATGTGACGCGTTGTCGGCGTCGGGGACCGCGACGATCGTGCAATCGCCTTCGCGCTTCAGGGGGAGCGCGCAGTACATCTCCGCCGCGGGACGCGGAAGGGAGAAGGCAACTTCGGGCTCGATCGGGTAGGAGGCCAGGTCGACGAACTCCTGGCCGTGCTGCGCGGCGAGCAGCCGCGTCAGCTCGCGCTCGGGCAAACCGTGCTCGAGCAGCACCTCGCCGAGCCGCCGCCCGCTGTCGGCCGCTTCGATCAGAGCCTGGTTGACCGTCTCGAGCGACATGAGGCCCGAGCGGTACACGAGCGTCCCCAGCGGATAGCTCCGCATCTCCGCAGTGCTATACGGGGGGATAGGCGGCTCAGCGGCCGCCTGGCTCGTCTCGAACATCGTCATCGCCGCAGGTTCTCCACTCCAGAGAGTCGTCAGATGGAGGCCCCACGTCTACCCCCTTATCGAGCTAATCAGTTCGAGTGATTGACCGACGATGAGGCGCCCCCGCGCCGCCTAACGGTGCTGTCAGGGCTTTCTGATCGTCCCGCGGTGTTTCAGCTCTTCAGGGAGATGCAGGCGCCGATCGGCCTGCGGCTCGGCGAACTGGACCGCCTTCGAGCCCTTCAGCAGCTCGAGCGCCTTCGCGGCGCTCTCGTCCTTCAGGTCCGCAACGTACTGCGTCGCCAGCTCCGGATCGTCGTCGGCTGGAAAGAGACGCTCCACCTGGTCGGCGTCCCGATCGAGGCGGTCGAGCACGCGGCGGCGCTGCTCGTCGTCCGCCTGCTCGTGGAACTTGAACTGGATCTTCATGGATTCAGTTTGAAGATAGCGCCGTAGCCAGGTCGAGCAACCCGCTGCCATACGCCTGTGTGAAATCGCTGCCGCCCATGTCCGCCAGCTTCGCGGCGGTGTTGCCCAGGTGCTCCTTGACGTCGGAGGGACCCCAGCTCGGGTGCTTCGCCGCCAGCAGCCCTGCCGCACCCGCGACGTGGGGCGTCGCCATCGACGTTCCGCTCCAGGCTGCGTAGTCCGTTTCCGGTCGGTACTTGGAACGCGTCGTTGGCAGGGTGGAGAGGATGTTCGAGCCCGGCGCGGCGATGCCGATGTGACGGCCCGTGTTCGAGAACGGTGAACGGGTCTCGGTCTCCGCTACCGCTCCCACCGCGAACACACCCTCGTAGGCACCTGGGTACTCGACGGGATTGCCCTCGTCGAACTCGTTTCCCATCGCCGCGACGACCGTCACACCGAAGCGTTCGAGCCGTGCGAAGAGCAGCTGCTCGGCTTGCGAGGAGGCTGTACCTCCGAGCGAAAGGTTGAGCACCTTCGCGCCGGACGTCGCGACGTCGTTCAGTGCGCGGAGGAAGCTCGTACCGTCGACATAGAAGTCGCCTCGGTACGGCTCGTCCGGGAAGACCTTCCAGACGGCCACCCGGCAGCCGGCAATCCCACAGATGCCGGCGTCGTTGTTCACCTGGGCGGCGATGATCCCGCTCACGTGCGTGCCGTGCCCGACGAGATCGCGCGCGCTGACGCCCTGGTGATCATAGGCGGCGATCGCGGTGGCGAGATCGGGATGGCTCTCGTCGACACCGGTGTCCAGCACCGCCACCGTCACGCTCCGTGCGCTTGGACGGCGCGCCTCGAACCAGCGGATCGCGCGCAGCCCCCACTGGCGGTTGAGCTTGGGATCGGCTCTCGCAGGTGCCGAGAGCCAGCGCGCCGGAATCTGCTCGGCGAACGCGATCGCCGGGGAAGAGGCGACACGCCGGAGCAGCCGTGCCGAGACGTCACGCTGCGGCACCTCGATCACGGACATCCCCGCGAGCTCCCCGCTCTCGGACTCGGCCACGCTCCGCGCCGCGGCAAGGCGAACCTGGTGATGCCGGGAAAGCCGGCGTGTGCCCGCGCGGCGGGGCGCGAACAAGGGCTCGGCACCGCGGGCGCCGGCCTCGCGCGTGAGCAGGTCGAGCGGCCCGGTGACCGCATCGGGCAGCGCGTCGGCGGTCTCGGCCCTAATCGCAAGCGGCCCGGCGCCGACGGTCGGTCGGAGCGCGTGCTCGTGGACCCGGACGACGATCTGTCCAGGCATGTACTCGAGACGCTTGTGCGGCCCCGACTGGAAGGTCGGGACGTCGCTCTCCAGCGGAGCGCTCATGACGGCACTCCGACGTTACTCCTACCCGCGCGTCCTTTCTAGCGCGCGCGTGTGACTTGCTGAGCCCGTGGGGATGGTCCGCGCCGAGCCCCTTCGCCTGCGCGAGCGGCGGCGGGACCGCCCCCGGCATGCGCACGTCGATCACGGCGATTCCCCCTGGATCAGGGCGACGAGAGCACTGCGGATGGCGGGGTCGTCTTCGGCAACGAGAACCTGATCCGGGAACGCTGACTCAGGCAGCCTCGGCGCCGGCGACGTTTGGCGAGCCGAGCTCGGTGAGGGGCCCAGCGCTCGGCTCCGGGGTCCGGGGGATCCAGGCCTGGATCGTCGTTCCGCCGCCTGAGGACGCCTCGATCCGCAACCAGCCGCCCGCGAGCATCGCACGCTCACGCATCGACGCAAGCCCGAGATGACCCGGCGACACCTCGAACGCGCCGCCCGAGAAACCGACACCGTCATCCGCGATACCGACGAGGTAGCCACCGTCACGCTCGCTCAGTGACACCGTCGCGTTGGACGCCTGGGCGTGCTTCCGCACGTTGGTCAGCGCCTCCTGGACGATCCTGTACAGGATCGTCCGCGTCTCCGGGGTCGGCTGCGACCTGAGCCGCGCCGTTCACTCAAGGAGGAGTGATCACGCGCGGCTGGAGCTCACGTCAGTCGGTCGATGCGTCGCGGTTGAGGGTCGGTGTTCCCGTGGAGCAAATGCTCACGATCGAGAATGCCGGCTCTCTGGCCGCCGACTACCGCCTCACCGCCCGGATCGAGGGCGACCGGCAGTTCGGGGCGCATCTCTGGGTCGTCGCCAGCCGCCGGCAGGACGGCGCCACCGTCTTCTCCGGCCCGGTGTCGGCTCTGACCTCTGTCGCACTCGGCCGTTTCGCGGCTGCGACGCGCCAGACGCTTCGGTTGAGCGTCACTCTCAGGCCGGCGCGATCCGGCGGGGACGACAACGCGCTGCAGGGACGCCGTGCGTCCGTCGACTTCAGCTGGACCGCCACTCAGGCTTAGGAGCCAGCCGGCCACCCGGCCGGGTAGGCTGCTGCCACCGGTTTTCGTCTGAGGAGGTCAGTAGTGAAGGGTGCATCGAAGCACAAGAAGGGGCAGAAAAAGCAACCACAGAAGACGCTGAAGGAGCGGCGAAGCGAGAAGCGTGCCGCGGCGGACAAGAAGTTCGGCGCGAGCTCCTAGCCCCTGAGGGCGGCCGCGGGCGCGACCGCCCCCTTCGGTACTCCCTATCTACACGCGCGCGTGTGCACGAAAGCGTGCTCCCGTCCCGATCAGGGTCAGGGAGAGAGCGACGATCAACCAGAGCGCCAGCCCCGTGAACGGAAGCTGGCCGAGCCTTCCGGTCCGCGAAAGCTGGGTGGTCCTACCGAGCACGAGCGGCTTTTGCGTCGCCGGCTTCGGCGTCGCCGCGCGGGTTCCACGGGTCGCGATCGGCACGGCCCAGATCGGCGGCGGCAATACCACATCGGGATCGACCGGCACGGTGCAGGTCGGTTCGATCGACGGTACATCGTCGGCGACACCGTCGACCCGCGCGGGAACCTCGGGAAATCGGTCGACTGATTCCCGCCGTTCCCGCCGATCGAGAGCGGCGACGACACGGAAACGTCATCCACCGGCGAGGCGAGGGCCACTGCCGCGCCGAGCGTGACGGGAGCCAACTGCACCGCGACCAGTGAGCGGTCGGCGTTGTTGCCGCCCCCGAGCTGGACGGTGCCGACCGAGCGGCCGACACGGTTTCCTCCGCCCGCGAGGGCGAGCGTCACCGCGAGGTGGAGGCCCGTATTCCCACCGGCAAGCGAGACGTCGGCGGTCGGCGACGTTGGTAACGAGCCGATCTGCACGCCGCCGACGGAGTTGTCGACTGAGTTGCCTCCGCCGACTTGCACCGTGCCGATTGAGTTCGAAGCCTGGTTCGATCCCCCCGTGCCGAGATTCGTGGGGGCGGCGACCGACGCATTGTTGCCGGCAACCGCCGCAGACGCGGACGGCCGAGCAGTCGTTGCGCCAGCTTGGATCGTTCCGATGGAGCCCGCCGCAGAGTTTCCCCCTCCGACCTGCACCGTTCCGACGGAGCCGGCGGCGGTATTGCCACCGGAGCCGCCGACGCCCACGGGTGCACCGACGGAGACGTCTGCCGCTGCGGAGCCTGCGCCGGCAAGCGCGCCGATCCCCACTGCGGCCGTGACCATCAACGTGCGAAGCATCGCGGTCTCCTTTCCTACGACTTCGCTACTGAAGAAGACCGATGCGTGCCGGCTCGAGGGAACCGGCGAAATCGGCTTCTCAGAGGCCGGTGGCCGGGCCGCCCTCGTTGCCGCTCAGATCGTTGCCGCCGGCCTGCACGACGAGACGCAGCCTGCTGCCGAGGATGCCGGGGCCGCCGTTGCCGCGGACGACGTTGTTCCTGAGGACGAGCGTTCCGCCCCCACCGTCCTGGCCGCCCGCGAGCACGATCCCCGCGCGCTTCGGTGGCGTCGGCTTCAGCGAGTTGCGCACGATCGTGTTGCCGCTGATCTCGAGCGCCGTGCAGACGACTGCCGGGCCCTCGTTCGACTCGAGCTCGAGCAGGATGCCCGGACCGGCATTGTCCTGGATCGTGTTGCCGACGATGCGCACGTCGAGCGCAGGCTGACCGCGGTCGTCCGGCTCGACGTCGATTCCCGCCGCCGGCTGGCCGGGCGGTGCGTCGCGCACGCCCTGGATGACGTTCCGCTCGATGTGAAGCCCGATCACTGCGGTCGCGGAAATCGCATTCCGATTCGCACCGGTCAGTGTGGAATCGACGATCGAGATGTCGCCCGCGTAGGAGTTGCCGTTCGCGCGGCCGCTGATCGTGACGTCGTCCTTCGGCAAACCGCCGATGTCCAGGTGGCTGATCGTGATCCGGTGACCGTAGATCGCGACGCCGTACATCGACTGTCCGGCCGGAACGACGATGCGCAGGTTCCTGATGGTGACGTCCACCGGCGCCGGCCTCTTCCGGCTGGACCGGTTGACGAAGAAGACAGCGCTGGACGCGATGGGGTCGCCGTCGATCGAATGCAGGCGGATCGGACCGAGGCCCAGCGAGATGACGCAGGCGCCGTCCGAGGTGATCGTCGTCTCGTCGTGCGAGACCCACAGTCCGCGAGTCGCGTAGCACGCGTCGCCCGGAAGCTTCGGTAGGAAGATCGTGCCGCCGCCGCGATCGAGCCGCGCCTGCAGCCAGGCTGTGTCGTCGCGGGAGGCGCCGGAGCTCGGCGGCGAGGCCGTCC
>WNGE01006495.1_pt1 | contig 13467 bp, 14 predicted proteins | sample 5400651 | NCBI WGS metagenome assembly WNGE01 (sample SAMN13153370, study PRJNA577476) | soil metagenome | isolation source: 60 cm soil or saprolite under grassland replicate 2 | place: USA:California | collected 2016-06-15 | reverse complement strand
GTCAAGGGCGGCATCGTCCGCGCCTCTGGCTCGCAGGAACGTTGGAGTGGATCTGCGAGGGATGACGAAAGGTCTTGAAAACGGCAGCGGAGCATCGTGGGTGGAAGAGTTTGACTTTGCTGCAATCATCCTACATAATCGTCTGGTCCAGGTAGTAGAAGAAAGGCTGCGACGCATAGGCCGCTCGTTTGCCTCGGCGCAGAGTCGTCACTTCCTGCGTCGTGAAGCGAGCTCGTTCTCGGTAAAAAGTTCGCTCCCCGATGGGAGCAAGCCCCTGCTTCTGACATTCCTCTCGATAGAGTCGGTAGACTGCCGCCGCACGTTTGGCCACAGGCTGAGCGTAATGGGTGGTCAAAAACTCCTCTAACAACTGCTTGGAGGCATCTGGGACACGCGCGTTGCGGTTGCCGCGTCGAGCCACCTGATCCAGGAGTCCAAGATACCCACATCCCGACTCTGCCTCCGCACGACGAAAGGCGGCCATGTGATCGCTTCCCCACGGGTGTATGCCAGGATCTCGCGCCAGCGTCGATTCGCGGCTTCCAGTGCCTTTGGCCCGGCGTGAGACAAGATGTCCCGCGTGGAATCGCGCAGGGGTGAGGGAGTTTCCAGTCGCTCTGGCTTGATCACGCCCTCGTTCAGCAGACGCTGGAAATGTTCTGAGGCGAGGGTGAAAGGCGCACCGCTCTCTGGCCGGAGCACGACCGTTGTGTCTTGGACCTCAGCTTCCCACAGTCGCCCATCCCACAGCAGGCGTGAGGCGAGCGGGATGGCTTCTTTGCCATCGTGGCGTGCTCCGTTGGCTGCAGGAACTTCTGCGGCGCTACGATACAAAAAGACCTGATCCCAACTCATGAGAGAGGCGGCGGAGAGATCGGTAAAGAGACATTGCTTGGTGAGCATGGCCCAAACCACATCGACGGGGAGACCAGGGTGAGCGTCAAGCAACGATTGCACACTCACCCCTGGATAGGCTTGCAGGCTCTCCAAAACCAGTGCCTCTTGCTCCGTCTCAACGTGAAACGGGTGGGTCCAAAAATCCTGAAGAAACTTCAGATTCTCGATGTAGAGCGGATGATGCTCAGCAGAGCTCCGCACACGGTAGGAAAGGCCAAGCAACTGCGCCGCTTGCTCGCCTGGAGGCGAATTCCACCCGCCCGATGCCTGACGCTGATAGCGATGAGGCTGACTGATGGCGAGTTTGTCGAGCGAGGAGGCTTTTTTCCACTCTTCAAATCCGGCTCCATTTCGCCGCAAGACCAAGAAATCCGGGGTATGCCACGGCGAGGTCTTGCGCCCGGAGCGTGCCTGGTAGTGGAGCTGGATACGGGTGGGTTGATCGTACATTTCCAACACATCAGAATCACGCTCCATCGTGTAAATGCCCCACAACTCCACATGTTGACTTTCAAACTGGATGGAGAACCCCATTTTCAGGCTGGGGTAGCGTCCGCTCAGATTGGAGGCAAGGCTCTGCACTTTACGCTCCGGGGAAGCTTCGCGAATGCGTTGAATGTAGGCTTCGGTCTGAGGCTCAATCTTAAGGCGAGAGCACCAGGCGCGAAATTCCTCGTCTGTGAGCCGAGCCATCGTGTCTTTTTTCTCCTGTTTGTCTTATGGAAGCGAGGTGCTTTCAAGCGCAGTATCACCGGAATGGGAGCCAATGACAAGTATACCAGAGAGTATTGAAAGAGGCAAGTTTTTGGCCCATATCTTTTCGTTTTTGTCAGATATCACTTCGCCATAGTGCGAAATGGAATGAGAGTGAAGAAGGGATTGGGCGTCTACAGCGGTAAAAGATGCAGCGAAAAGATTTGTGTCAGAGTATGCCGTTTATGCCTCTCAACTCTTGAGATACACGAAAATATATGGGTCAAAACGCGAAAAGTTATTCTACCATTAACAGTCATGAGCTTGATATGGCCGATCATACCATTGATCGTGAGTCTGAAGTGCCACCATCGGAGCGCGACCCCCTTAGCCTTTTTTCAGAGCATGAACCCCTTAGCCCTTCTTTGGAGGATTTTGACCGATGACACAGCAGACCCGTAAGCGCCTCTCATACCTTGTCTTCTTCCTGCTCCTGATATGGGCAGCCATCGAGATCAAAACACAGGTTCTTCCCATCTTCTCTCATCCATTGGCATCTCATCAACAGAGTACCATGTCTCTTGTCATCAACTACGCTCCTCTTTTCGCGTTGTGCCTGACTCTTCTGGCCCTCTTATCCCCACGAAAGCAAACCACAGACGCGCATGGTTCCGCACACCTTGCCACCAATGAAGAACTCAAGACCTATGGAACGCTTGTGACCACGCCACGCAAAGAACAGAAGGCCATTAGTCAAGCGCTGACTGTAGGGACAGCGCCTCCCTCGAAAATGCATCTTGGCCGCTACCATAAAAAGCTCATTGTCCTGGATGAACAGATGCAGCAGTCCCATGTCCTCTTACTGGCCCCGACAGGAGTTGGCAAAACGTCCCGTATCGTTGTTCCCGCTCTGCTCCGTGAGTACGGGAGTCGCAGTCTGTTTATCAACGATACTAAAGGCGAATTAGTCGATTTGGCCCTCGGCCATCTGGCACAGTTCCATCAGTGTTTTGTGTTTGCACCCACCGAGCCATACAAGAGTTGCCACTATAACCCCCTTGTCCATGTGCATAACATGGACGACGCCGAGGCCCTGGCAAACTGCTTGATTGATAACACTGGGACGAGCCGCGAAGCGTTCTGGAACTCTGCCCCTAAGCTCCTGGTTGCCTCGACCGTCCTCCATTTACGAACCACAGAACCCAACGCGCCCTTTAGCCGCCTGATTGATATTCTCTGTGGCACAACACTTGAAGATGTTGAAAAGCTGTTTCGCAGTAGTCCATCACCCCTGGTCAAAAAAGTGGCAACCGCCTTTTTCGAGCACGTACAGAAAAATGATCGACTGGCAGGAAGCATCATGGTGGAAATGGCAACCCGCTTTTTCCGCTTTCATAATCCTAGCTTACGGGAAGTGACCAGCTCCAACGATCTCAATTTTACCCGCATGGTAGACAGCCCAACCGTGTTGTTTCTTTCCATTCCCGAAGATGAAGCCCAACGCCTGGAACCGCTTTCCGCCTGCCTGATTATGCAGATGATGAGTTCCATGTTGCGACGTGCTACCCGTAGTCCAGGCCGACGACTTCCCCGCGATTTCGTCTTCTACCTGGATGAGTTTTGTAATGCGGGGATCATCCCCAAATTTGCCAGATATATTAGCACCGTGCGCAGCCGTGGTATTGCCTTCATTCTCGCCGTTCAGGATTTTGGGCAGTTGCGTGAAACCTATGGCGAAAATGGACGCGAAACCATTCTTTCCAACTGCACCACTCAAATTGTGTTTCCTGGTTGTGGATTACAGGAAACACGCTACTACAGTGAAAAACTTGGCAAAACCACCGTCCGAACGTTTAGTCAGAGTGAGCGCGGCGATGCGGAGTGGCTTTCCACTTCGGCACGGACCTATACGCAGGGAGAGACGCACCGCGACCTGATGACCTCTGATGAATTACGCACCATGCGGGATGGCACGCTGCTGGTATTTATCAGCAAGTATCATCCCTTGCTTGTACAGAATACCCCGTATTATCGAGACCCTGAGCTTCTGGCAGAGACGCGTATCCCCTTTACGCCACTAGCTTCACGCGTCACCGTCACACCTGACCCATCGGCACCGCCCCCGCCTGTGATTGGCTTACCAGCGCCCAAAACGGCAACGGGACCGACGCCCAAGACACCACCAGAACCGAAGCAACCGAAGACGCCACCGACAAGCCAGGATGATAGCTCATTCTTTTCACCAGAGTAATGTAAACAACGAGAAGAAAGAGCGATCTATGGCGAGAGCCGTACCGTTGTACCATGAGAGCAACGGTACGGCATATTGGCTTCATCGGCTTATAAGTAGAGAGAGTCTAACATAGTAATGAGATGAGTTAGTACAGATAACTAGCAGGGGCATTGATCAATCACAAATACAAGTGTGGAAAACATAAACGCTGCTGAAATTCTATTTCCTATGATATACTACTTGACTGGCAGATATATTTCACCCTCATATCTAAGGTAGTATCATGAGTCATTGATAGTACCTGCAACTAAGGACTGAAAACCCTTTAGGTGCCTATGAGTTTTCTGCAAGTCGAGGTGCGACCGATGGAATTGGAAGAGCAAAAATCCTTTCTTTGGTTCTCACAATATTTTGGCATCCATAAACCGCAGTACAAGTTGCCCTTTGTAGATTTTCTCCTCGATGGGGATGTTCCTCTTTACCTGGATTCCTATGCAATCACAAAAGACGGCTCTGAACTAGCTGCCAACTGTTCACAACGACACCATCCCGATAGTTGATACCGTTGGCGAATTGGTGGGGCACTAGACGGAAAGGATGACATCGGGGAAGCTAGCAGCAAAGCTCTGCTCAGGAGATCGAGCAAGAACGAGTGAAGCAGGCAAAAGGAGAGAAAAACGATGTCATTGCAGCCAGAGAAAATAGGGGACGTGCCAGAAGAAACAGTTCGTGTCGCCAAAGCCAGCTTCCCCAAAGGAAACCGTTATATCCGCTTACGAGATGTTCTGGGTACGATTTTTGATGATCAGGAGTTTGCTGATCTGTTCCCACGAAGAGGGCAACCAGCAGAAGCCCCGTGGAGATTGGCCCTGGTCTGCCTTGTACAGTATATGGAAGAGTTGACAGACCGTCAAGCAGCAGATGCAGTACGCTCTCGCATGGACATCAAATATTTACTCGGACTGGAGCTGACCGACCCGGGCTTCGATTTTAGTGTGCTCTCCGAATTTCGGACTCGCCTGGTTGAACATCAAGCGGAGCACCGTCTCTTCGAGTTGCTTGTGGCAAAGCTGAGTGAGCAAGGCTACCTCAAAAAACGAGGAAGCCAACGGACTGACTCGACGCACATTCTGGCAGCAGTGCATCGATACCACCGTGTCGAACTGCTGCCGGAAACGCTACGTGCTACCCTCAATGAGATAGCTGTCCAGGCTCCCCAATGGTTGCAACAGTGGGTGCCCGTTGACTGGTTCAAACGCTACGAACGTCGCATAGAAGAATCCAGATTATCAATCAACAAAGAAGAGCACGAAGTATTTTTGGAACAGGTTGGGCGAGATGGCTCACAACTGCTTTCGATGCTCTATCAAGAAGAGACTCCTGCTCTGCTAGCTTCCTTGCCTCAGGTCCAAACCCTGCGCCAAATCTGGGTTCAGCACTTTTTCTGGGAAGATGGTCACTTACGTTTACGAAACAAAGATACTCTTCCTCCTGCTCATCTCACGTTGCGCTCGCCTTATGATCCAGAAGCTCATATCGGCAGAAAAGGTGGATTCTCGTGGTATGGATACAAAGTACATCTCAGTGAAACGTGTGATCCTGACTATCCCCATCTGATCACCTGCGTTCAAACGACTGATGCAACAGCAAGTGATATGAAACAAACACAACAGGTGCATGAGGAGTTAGCACAGCGTCATTTGCTTCCTCAGACGCATCTCGTGGATGCAGGATATGTAGATGCAGGGTCCATCGTAGAGAGCCGCGAGCAGTAAGGAGTGGAGTTATTGGGACCGGTGAGCAGAAATAACCAATGGCAAGCCAAAGCTGGGAAGGGCTATGATCTCTCAGGATTTGACGTTGATTTTGCGGCAAGAGAGGCCACGTGCCCACAAGGACACAAGAGTATCGATTGGAAGGAGACGCGTGATCAGCATGGGCATCCCAAGCTCTACATTCGCTTTGACGAGCAAACGTGTCGGCAGTGTCCTTGCCGCTCGCTGTGTACTCGTGCACAAGAGAAGCCCAGGCGTCTGTCTATTCGTTCTCAAGAGGAATTTCTTCAGCTCCAACGCAGACGCAAACAGCAAGAAACAGAGGAATTTCAGGTGACCTATGCCAAACGTGCGGGGATTGAAGGGACGCATTCTCAGGGAGTGCGAGCACTCGGATTACGCCAATCCCGCTATATTGGATTACAAAAAGCATCATTACAACATTCCTTCATTGCTGCTGCTCTCAATCTTCTTCGTCTCGATAGCTTCATAACAGGAGAAAAAGTGGAGAAAACGAGAATATCTCACTTTGCTGCTCTTGCGCCTAAGAAGATTGCCTGATTCTGTGTCCACCAATTCGCCAACGGTATCGCGCTTTTTGTGTAGAGGTTAGGAGTAAACAGGCAAGCAAAGAGACAAGATCGAGAGCATGCTGCCCACAAGAACTGGCGAAGCAGAAAAATGCAGCACGAGCTTGCAAAACACACCAGGAAAAAGCTTTCTGAAGCCAACCGGTTACACAAGTCCATCTGGAAACAACACCTCCCTCCATTCCACCCTTTTTGGCTGGTTGCTTCTCTGCTAATAACAATCAGTGTCAGCTTTTAGCCGACCGGAATCCTTGGCAAACGTATCCCTTGCATCACCGCCCAAACGATGGTCAGGCATGAAGTTTCCGTCGTGAACGCATCTATCTGATCGGTGCGTCCTCGAACATTACTAAAAAAGCTTTCAATAGCATTGGTGGTGCGAATGTAACGGTGCATGACTGGCGGAAAAGCGTAAAAGGTGAAGAGATGGTCTTCATCTTCACAGAGGCTGCGGACTGCTTCGGGGTAGCACTTCTGGTATTTGGCTTGAAATACCGCAAAATTGAGCAGTGCATCCTCTTTTTTCTCTTGTTTGAAGATCCCGGCCAATTCTGTGCTGACCTCTTTGCGCTCCCGATGGGGAATGGCGTTAAGCACATTGCGCTGTTTATGCACCACACAGCGTTGTCGGGCAGTAGCGGAAAAGAGGGCAGAGACAGCCGCGAGCAGTCCCTCATGCCCATCGGTCACGATCAAATCCATCTGCGTTGCCCCACGACGGCGCACGTCTTGTAAAAGACAACTCCAGCCATCTTTGTCTTCCTCTGCACAAGCCCGCAAAGCCAGCACATCCTTGTTCCCTTCCAGGTCTACGCCAAGTGCTGTTAAGATGATGGTCGAATCAGTTTTTTCTCCATGCCGGATACTGTTGCTAAATTGCTCGTTGATGCTCAATAAGAAAAGCCATGCTTTCTCAAAGTGAGCTTGAGCAGTAAGCAAAAATAGAAGACAATTGAATTTAGCAACAGTATCCATGCCGAACGGTGAAATGGATGCCATCCAGGTACAGGATACGATAGTGGGTGAGCAGAGGACGTTCTCGCCACGTCTCAAATTGCTCGGTGAGCGTTTGGTTCAGACGGCTCACCGCGCTGGCACTGGGTGCAACTCCCGTCAGCGTTTCCGCGACTTTCCCCACCTTATGGGTGCTGGTGCCACTGATAAACATCTCCGTCAGGGCTTCCGCTACCTCCGGTTCGTAGCGGCTATAGCGCTCAAAAACCTGACTGTGAAACACGCCTTCTCGATCTCGTGGCACAGAGAGAGCCTCAATGCGCCCTGTCTTGGTCACCAGATCTCGTGGGTACGAGCCATTGCGATATCCTTTTCGCTCCGGGGTAATTTCGCCCCACGCAGCACCAAGGCACTGCTCCAGCTCCTCGCGCATGACTTGTTCAATCAAGATACGCATAGCACTGACTGCCAGGTTTCGCATGCGTTGGCGAAACTCTTGCTCATCTGGCAGTTGGTGATCCGATGGCTCCACTTTTGTTGCTTCTTCGGTCGATGTGGTACGCTTCTTAGGTAAAGGCATAGTTTCCTCCTTGTTTTAATGGAAAAAGGTAACAAGAGTCTTCTATGCCTGTATTATTCTCTCACATTTCCCTCTTTAGAAAGCTCTACCAGTACACAAAACCCGGCATGGTGTCGTCACAAAGCTATCGTCTCGTATTTTCAAGTGTTACTAGAAGCTGTAAAGAGCAGAGATACGAAGCGAATACAACAGTTGATACGCGGTCGTTTAGTCGAGCCAAAGGAGATCCACCTGGGTGTCTCAAAAAAAGCGCGGGAGGGAGTTGGTCTGGGTCGAGTGCAGGAAGGGCAAATTATACAAGCAATCACACAGTCAAGCGCCCTTGCAGGCGGAGCTATTCGTGATATACAAGAGCTAGAACTCCATATTACTGGTCTAGGACCAGATAAAGTAAGCGACCTTATTGCGAACATCATCAAAAATCATCTTGCTGATTTTACCGAAGAAGTATGTAGTCACTACAATGTGCAAACAAGACCTTGTGTGGTGAGCTTTTTTTGGGATAGCGATACGTTACAGTGGAACTCCAAATATGGTAATTTACCTGTGAAGGGCGACCATTCCTATATCCTGGTTCCTAAAGATTTTGTTCGTCGTGAGCAAGATACTGTCAATCACCAGCACTTTTATGATCGCTATATCTTAGATTTTTTTGTGCATGAGCAGCAAACGGCTCTCGATTCTCTTGCAGCAACATTAAAAACTTCTCCTTCACGTGTAACCAAATCTAGTCTGAGAAAAGACCCACCAATTCCCTTACAGAAAACCGCTATCAGCAGTTTTATTCAGAAACACCCAGAGATTATTGATCAATATAGGCAGAAGTTAGTACTAGTTTGTGGTGCGAAATGAGCCTGGGAAGCCGCCTCAGAGCGAGATCGTCTTCCGGGTTAGCTGACCGAGTGTTCCCGAGAGACGTACCAGTAGGCGCAAGAAGGGGCCTGAACTGGTTGAGCTTGTCTGTGAGGCAGATGAGGCGGTACAATCGTCGTGAAAGCCTATTTCCTCAGGAGGGAAGCACGATGCTCATTGACCGCTATGCGCCAGTAGATATCTTTGCACCGGTGCCCGAACTGGCGGGGCAGACCGACCCGGAGCTCAAAGCACTTGATATCTTGCTTGAGGACGATCAGCTCTTTGGGCGGGTCAAAGCTGACCTCGCACGGCGCTTTCCCCACACAGCTGATCGGGGACGCCATTCCACGCCGGTGGAGGCCATCTTGCGTCTCTTGCTGGTCAAACATCTTCACACCTGGAGCTTCCAGGAAACGGAGGAGCGCGTGGCCGATAGCCTGGTGCTGCGCTGGTTCTGCCGGGTGTACTTCCGGCGCGTGCCTGACGATACCACCCTCATCCGCTGGAGCCGGCTCATCCGTCCCGAAACGCTGGAGACATTGAATGAGCGCGTGGTAGAGCTGGCAGTGCAGGCGCGGGTGACCAGCGGGCGCAAGCTGCGCGTGGATGCCACGTGTGTGCCGACCAATATTCATCATCCCACCGATAGCGGGCTCCTGGTCGACAGTGTCCGCGTGCTCTCGCGCATCATGCAGCATGCCAAGCCGCTGCTTGCCCAGACCCGCAAAGACGCGGCCGAGCTCTGTCAAAACCATCTGCGCAGCGCTCGCCGCATTGCCCAATCACTGCATCGCTTGCTACGGCGCAAGGGCGAAGAGAAGCTCGAACAGCAACGTGAGCTGTATCAGCATCTGGTGCAGACCACCTCAGAGGTGGTGCAACAAAGCGAGCGGGTGAGTCAGGCGCTGCGTCGACGAGGGGAGCAGATCGCCCAGAGCCTGCGTGAGCAGGTCCAACAGGTTCTCCCACTGGTCCGGCGTGTGATCGCTCAGACGCGCACGCGCGTGCTCTCGGGCAAGCAGGTCGCCTCCGAGGAGAAAGTCCTGAGTCTCTTTGAACCACACACCCGCGTCATTCCTCGCCATAAAGGCGGAGCCGAAGTCGAGTTCGGGCGGCTGGTAACTCTCGATGAGGTGGAGGGAGGCATCATCACCCGTTTTGAGGTGCTTGAGCAACCGAACGAACACGGACAGGCGGAAGGAGCACTCAAACACCATCTGCGCCTCTTTGGACATCCGCCCCGCCTTGTGGCAGCGGATCGCGGCGTTCACTCAGCTCGCACCCAACGCACATTAGAGGAGGCCGGAGTGCAGGTGGTCGCGATCCCAGCCGTGGGCAAAATCTCCGCCAAACGACAAGCGGTCGAGCACTCGCCACCTTTCCGCCGAGGCTATCGCTGGCGAGCGGGCATCGAAGGACGTATTCATAGCCTCAGGCGTGATTACGGACTGCGACGCTGTGCCTATCATGGCATGGCCGGGCTCAAACGCTGGCTGGGCTGGGGCATTATGGCCTCCAACCTCAAGCATATCGCCCAGGCCAAGGCTTCCCGTTCCCCTCACAAGCAAGCCGCCTGAATTCCCCAGGAGCGGCAAGTAACCTCAACCATGAAAATAAGACTGCTCGCTTGCCATACACCCCCTTTTGAAGCGCCTTCAGCATTTTGCACCGCAAACTAGTACTAAGCTGGAGTCATTATATATTAATATCGATTATTCTAAATGGGAAACCTCATTTTCATTCACATTTCGTATTTTGCAGCAAAATTTGTGTAGGCTTTTTTTAAGTTCTCCTTAACGGCTTTATATACTTGATACCGTAAGCTGCATCTTTTCCTCTCAACTTCAAATGACATAAAACTACTTGTATTATCGAATAGGGAGAAATTTCTTTCTGTTACGAGAGGATAGTAGGTCAAATCTTCCAGGATTTTTTCTTTTACCTCTTCAATTTCCTGTTTACTGCTCAATATCACCATATTTGGTCAAGGGATCTATCGGTGTAAGAGAAGACCGTGATCTCAGGAGAACTGACGAATGGTAAAGGTTTATTCTCACACCCAACAGCTATCAAACACCTCAGAGGCATACGTTGACAGAGGGAAAAATCTTGGTAAAAAGTTGGAAAGTTCTGCTTAACCAACATGGTATATTCATCCAAGAATGATTTATAAAATATCACTGCTAGCTTTTCTAAAGAAGCTTGGCTTTCTGTATCCCATTGCAATGGGAATGGTATCCCTGACCCGTAGGTGTCGTACTATGCAATGAGAGGCATGTTTGCAATAGCAGTTATGCCCATCTTCTCTAAATTCTCGATATCATTGAGCAGAAACTTTCCATAGTCGCTTGCCTGGTTAAAATGCGTCTCTGCGGATAAGTTTTCCCCATTTCTTGCAATTGTCCAAGCTTGCTCTTCTAAATCAGCCCGTTCTTCGTATGTGAAACGGAGGGAACGAGAGCGTACCGATCCCTCCCAGCTCTCCTCAACATTACCCATTGGCAGCGTTCTTTCCAGGCATCGAGTTGTTAAAACATGGTGAGCTATTTTATACAAAACATATTCTTTCAGTTTCTTTAGATCAAGAGGGAGATAAGAGTTTGTTACACCATGATTCTGCTGTTGAAAAAAATCTTTATAAAAGTCTATAGCTGCATAACCAATGTAAGACAATCGTTTACCAGCAGCGACTTCAAACATAATGCGCAGAAGAAATGGATTTCGTTTACATGCTTCATATACTTCACCTTCAAAAGGTCCAAAATAGTGATAGAATGTACGGTATTTCTCAAGGAGAGAATAAAATTCTTGCGCATCAAATTCATCGAGCGAAATACTGCCTTCATTCTCTGTTCGGAATACGCGTGCATTAAAAAAAGTAGCGTTAGCATCATCAAATCTAAGAAAATTCTCCCACCAATCAGTTTTACATGTCATGACAAGCTTAACGCTTTTTCCTTCTATTCGCCTCAAAAATTGGGTGAGAACCTTTTGAGCAGTACGAACGGACATTACGTCAAAACCATCAATAAACAGCAAAATATCTTTTTCGCGTAAAATACCTAAGAGACATTTTATTCCCTGAATTTCACCCCATTTTTTTCCGTTTGTAATTATGGGTAGTGACTCTAGAAGGGGGTGATACAATAGAGGGGAGGAGGTGACCGATGAAAGACGTAGAGAGCAAAGAGGAGGCAAGTCTGCCCCCGTGTCCCAATCCGACTTGTCGAGCGTCGCATGTGGTGCGCAATGGGAGCCATCGAGGCAGGCAACGCTATCACTGTCGGGCCTGCAAGACCTACTTTGGGGAAACAGAAGGAACGCCGATGTATGGGTTGAAGACCCCTGCGGCGGAGGTAGCCCAAGCGCTGTTGATTGTGATGCGACGAGGCAGCTTGCGGGCGGCCGAAGAGATCACCGGGCATAAATACGAGACGATCAGTGTGTGGCTCAAGCGGGTGGCCAGCCATGCATCGGCCATCACAGAGGTGCTAGCTAACGATCTGCACCTGAGCCAGGTGGAAATCGATGAGTTCTGGTCGTTCGTGCAGAAAAAAAGGGAGCACCTGAGCAACCGGACGAAGGAGAACGTTGGGGCTGCCTCGTCCAAGACCGCGACAGTCGCTTCGTGGTCGCCTGCGCCACCGGCCCGTTGAACGAGGATCTGATCGAGCAAGCAGTGACGACCACCGTGGAGCGAACCCACCAACGCCCCCTCTGCTGGTTCAGTGATGGCTGGCACGGCTACCAGAATATCCTGGTGCGGGCCTATCGCAAGCTGGCACCCACCGGCAAACCGGGACGGCCCCCGTGGGTGGTGCCAGAGACGGTCATGTTGACCAAAACCGTCAAGCATCGCGATGAGCACGGACGCTTGCTGTCGGTGGAGATTCGTGCCGCGCTGGGGAGGGCAATGGAGCCAGCGGGCACCGTCCATGTCGAACGACTCAATGGCGCCTTACGGGATCGGCTGAATGCCCTCACGCGCAAGACGCACGCTTTTGCCAAACGCGATGACACCTGGGATGCGCTGGTGGGCTTGCAGCTGTTCGATCACAACTTTCAGCGAGCCCATCGGGCCTTGCGCTTGCCTGTAGCCGATGGGGTGCGTCGCTATCACCACCGCTCTCCGGCGATGGCTCTGGGGCTGACTGATCATCGCTGGTCGTTCCAAGAATTGTTAACAACCCGAATTCCTATCACCCCTTGATGGGGTCACTACCCAGTTTTCACATGGAGGTGACAATGGAATGCAGTCATCCCGAAGGAGTGCCTCCTGAAGTGCAGCGTCGTCTTCGTCTCTTAGGGTCGCTCGCCTCGGCTTCGTACGACTACCACGGCCTCAAAGAGCGCGCCGCCCTGACGTATGTTCCTCTCAAAGTGCTGTGGTCCTGGTGGCAGGCATACCAGAAACAGCGCGAGGAGGGGCTGACCCCGACCAACTGGACGGCATGGATGGCACTTCCAGCCAAAACACAGCAGGTGATTAGTGAGCGCTTGGCGAAGCTGGGAAAGGTCGTGACAGCCTGTGCCTTTCCAGACGAATGCGACCTGGACTCCTACATCCCGGAGTTAGCCAAGCTGAACCAGTGGTCTCTGCGCACGGCGGAGCGCTGGGTTCGTCGCTACCAGACCAGCGGTTGGTGGGGGCTCGCCCCCCAACATGATCCAGCAAAAGCGGTGCAGCAACCGCAACTCGTCCTCGTTCCAGCTCTGGGAGCCGTGAGCGAGCAGTCCCTGGAAGAAACCTTTCGCCGCTGCTCCTTACTCGGAGCGCTGGCAACGCAAGCGCAGGTGTCGCGTGCCGAGGTCGAAGAGCGCGCCAAAGCAGTCGGCCTCGCGCCACGCACCATCTGGCACTATCTCCATCTCTACCGTGAGCATCGACTG
>WNGE01006114.1_pt1 | contig 13468 bp, 11 predicted proteins | sample 5400651 | NCBI WGS metagenome assembly WNGE01 (sample SAMN13153370, study PRJNA577476) | soil metagenome | isolation source: 60 cm soil or saprolite under grassland replicate 2 | place: USA:California | collected 2016-06-15 | reverse complement strand
CTCGCATTCATTCTTAACCGACGTGTCAGTCTATTCGGCTCAAAACTCCTGTCAAGCCATTTCTTCCTGACAGATTGGCGCGATGACGATGGAGAACAAGAACGGAGATTTGGGGGTACATAAGGACCTGAGGCCAGGCGTGATACATGGCTATTCCAGTCTGGAACTCTTCATTGAACCAAAAAAAAGAGGCTGGAAATCTCCAGCCTCTTTTTTCCTGACCCGGACGCTTGGTCTGGGTTATCGTTGACTGAACCTGTCATAGCGTTCGACCCGCTCCATGAATGCACGAGGCCGGGATTGTAACTCGCGCCTCATATCTGGATTCTCTCTCAAGAAGTCCCGCAAGTCGGGATGATTCTCGACGAATTGCCGGTTGTTGATAAGTTCGGGGTTTGCTTTTAACCGTTCAGCAACCCTCGGATGCGAGTCTAAGAACCTATCAAATTTGCGCAGATCCGCGCGCGCATTGAGGTTGCGCTCCCAGCTCATGACTCTGCTCGGATTTTCCCTCAACTCTTGGCGTATCCTCGGATGATCTCTGAGGAACGCTTCAAGGTCGTCATGTCTTGAAACCCAACGCCGGTCGTTCGCTAACGAGGGGTTATTTCTAAGCTCCTCGGCAACCCTGGGGTGATTCTCGAGAAATTCGTGTAAAGTTCCCACCTCGCGGCGAGTAATATCGTCTTGGGCCCATGCGCCGGTGGCCGAGACTGATGCCATACTCAGCCCAAGGATCAGGCTGAGAGCGAGAGATTTCAGTAAACTTATCGTTCTCATTTTTACGTGCCTCCTTTCATTGACACATATTAGGTCTACCGCAACCATCGTGCCATCACGAGAATGTGGAATCTTTTGTAAGACCTCATACTTGAAGAGCGAATTTTTTACGGACTGTTGGTAGGAACTACCTCTCGTCCGCTTTTTCCGACAGTTTTGAGGTAATTTCTGGACCAGCGTTAAATAGTTGGAAATACTTTTTACCGTCGCGTATCGCGGCCCTTTTACGAGAGCTCAATTTCGGCTAATTCTCTTACTCCCGAGTGTTTGATTAGTTTGATTAGCCGGGAGCGCTGGTTAAACTGAAAACAGGATGTCTGAGAGAATTTCCGTGCAGTGCTGCATCGCGGGAGGCGGTCCGGCTGGCATGATGCTGGGCTATCTCCTCGCGCGTGCGGGAGTCAAGGTTTTGGTGCTTGAAAAGCATGCCGATTTCCTGCGTGATTTTCGCGGCGACACTATTCACCCATCGACGCTGGAAGTGATGGACGAGCTGGGATTGCTCGAGAAATTTCTCCGGCTGCCGCATCAGGAGGTCGACGAGCTTAACGCCCAAGTTGGCCAGACCCAGCTGACCATCGCAGACTTCCGATACTTGCCGACCCGCTGCCGGTTTATCGCGCTCATGCCGCAGTGGGATTTTCTCAACTTTCTCGCCGACCAGGCGGCTGGCTATCCTAGCTTTGATCTCATGATGGAAGCTGAGGTAAGCGGCCTTATTGAAGAATCAGGGCGCGTGACGGGAGTCCAGGTAAAGACTCCAAACGGGGCAGTTGAAGTGCGCGCCGATCTGATCGTCGGCGCCGACGGACGGAGCTCGATCGTGCGCGAGAAGGCCGGTCTTAAAGTGAAGGACTTGGGAGCGCCTATGGATGTTCTGTGGTTTCGGATCAGTCGAAGTCCGGAGGACCCGGTCGCGACTATGGGGAGGTTCGATAGGGGGAGGATTTTTATCACACTCAATCGTGGTGAGTATTGGCAGTGTGGGTACGTCATTGCCAAAGGACAATTCGAAGAGATGCGACGGCAAGAATTCGAAATTTTTCGCGTGGAGATCATAAAACTCGCCCCTTACACTAGAGACAGAGTGCAGGAGCTACGCGGCTGGGACGATGTAAAGCTCTTAACCGTCCGTGTAGACCGATTGCTAGAGTGGTTTCGGCCGGGTCTGCTCTGCCTTGGAGATGCCGCGCACGCAATGTCGCCGGTCGGTGGGGTCGGCATTAACCTCGCGATTCAGGATGCAGTGGCGGCGGCCAATGTTCTCTTCAAACCGCTGCGGGAAGGACAGCTCACGATCGATCATCTACGCGGGATCCAGAAACGACGCGAGCTACCCACGCGCGTGACGCAGCGGCTGCAGGTCATGGTGCAGCGCAGGATCATTGCGCGTGTCTTGGGTGAGAGCGGATCTCTCAAGCCGCCGCTTGCGGTGCGCCTACTTGCTCGAGTTCCATTGCTGCGCCGGATCCCCGCTCGGATCGTCGGCCTCGGCATCCGCCCCGAACATGTCACCCCGGAGCTCACACGTTTATAAGGCGCACAGTCGCAGCGCGTTCAAATCGTTCCATCTTAAAAGACTTGGGATGGTTCCAGTTGTTCCAAACGTTCCAGCCGTTTAAGGATCAAGCTAACGCAGACGACCAGAGACTTTCGCAGCTACACGAATTGCGCTGAGTTCTCGGGTCATCGCCCGCCGTCGGCCGTCAGATCCGGTAGGAAACGTGAAAGAAACTCTCGGTCAATCTTAACACTGGTTTCAGCACTTCCGGCAGATGAGATCACCCTTTGGAAATGGCAAGAGCACGCTGTCCACTCGCGGATCTTTTTCGGCGCGGTTCAAGAGCTCCGTCTGGACGCGGGGGGAAGTTACGTTATCGATGACGAGCCATCCACCGGGGACGAGGCGCGGGACCACCTTCTCGTAGACCTTGGCGTTGGATTCCGGCGGCTCGATATCGGAGAAGCAAAACGCGATCTCCTCGAAACGAGTAGCGTAGTCGAGAGCGTCGCCATGAAACACTTGGACAGAATCTGCCGCGCCGGCGCGCGAGATGTTCTGTCGAGCCAAGGCGACCTTCCCCTCATCGAGATCGACCGTCGTGAGCGTCACACCTCGCGCGCGCGCGGCCAGCGACAGCCACAGACTGGAATAGCCACCGCTGCTACCCAGTTCGAGAAACGCGCCCTGCGGCGCCGACATCGCCAGGAGCGAAAGGCAGCGCCCGACGTCTGTGAAAACACTGCGAAGCGACCGTTGATCGCGTTCCGTCTGTTCCTCGAGCGCGCGCATCACCTGTTGCATGTTCCCTGAAATGTCATGAAACACTTGCCCCTCCCCCGAGATTCTCGAACGGCACGCTGCGCCGATTGATCTGCTCTTCGATATCGTCCGGAAATAGATTTTCGCTCAGCATGACATAGTCGCCGTAGGCGCCGTGAACCGGACCCAGCAAGTTACGTTCGGCAAGAAGCCCAGCCTTGCGCTTGCCGAACTGAGGCAACTGCGAGCGATATTTTTGGTAGCACTCGTACCAATTGCGCGTGAGCAGTATGTAATAGTCCAATGGCACCGGCGGCTGCTCGGCTTCTTTGCAAAGCGCCGTCGACGGCTCGCGCCGCCACTGCTGCGGCCGCGGCATGATTCCTCGTGACATCAAATATTCGAAACAGCCGGTGGTCGAATTGACCGCTTCGGCGACAGTTTGAAAGCCGTGCGGACGCGCCATTTCAACGCCGGACACGAAGCTCGGCTGCACGTTCCCCGGCCCAAAAACTTCCACCGCCTCGCACATCCAGCGCACCCAGTTGTCCCAGCCGACGCGCTCGGCCTTGCCGGGATTGATCCATTCGAAGAGCCGCTTATCCCACACCTCCATGTTGAAGTGGATGTGGTCGGCGCCGGCGGCTTTGTAGCGTTCCACCTCGGCACGCGGCCGGGCATTGACCTCGAAGGTGATTCTGGGCTTCGCCGAGCTCCCTTTGATGGCGCGGATGTATTCCTCGTAGAAGTCCACTTCACTCTTACCGTGCAGCGTTTTGGTGATCGAGCCGCCGCTGAGTACGAAGCCGGGCGCGGCTACTCCCTGCTTGCGGGCGTCGCTGGCGACCTCGTCGCAGACTCGCACGACATCTGCCACCGATTTTACCGGAGCCGCCAAAGTGAAGTCGCGGGACAGCTTCATCTGGCGGGCGTTCTCGTTGATGTCGCAGAACTTGCATTCCTCCTTCGCCCCCCAGTATTGGCAATTGCGAAAGATCGTAATGAACGCGCCAAAGGCGACGATCTCATGATAGGGCGTGCCGTCCGGCAAACTCTTCGCGTAATAGTCGGGCGTTTTCGGGAAGCGGACTTCCGCAAGCACGCGCCCTTCGGTGGTCATTACGAGCCGGCCATCGACGACATCGATCAAGTAGGGTGAATAGGGCGAAAGCGAAGTCTGAATCGCCACGGGACGCATTTCGTACGGCCCATTAAGCATAACGAAGTGCTCCGGCACGCGCCGATGCTCGCCTCTCTTGAACTCGGACATCGGCACGAGATCGTAAGAGAACAATCGATAGGACTTGACCAGCGCACCGTCCGCGGCTTGGAGCGCGGCATCGCTAAACCAGTGACCCAGGCTGAGGAGATGTTGCTTGAGAATCGTCTCCTTGGGAACGTCCGGGTATTTCTTGAAATACGCTTCCAAAACTTTGGGATCGGATTCGTTGGTTGTCGAGGTATTACCCATTGGGCGGATCCTTTCGCTCGTAACGTTTATTGGTTACAGCTCCCTCGCTGCGCAGTTGCTGTTGTTGCTACTTCAAGATGGCGTGGGCAAACTTGGCTGCGGGTTCGCGCACCTTGTCGAGTTTTTCTTCCGACTGATTTTCGATCTGCAAATAATCATTGAGCGACATCACGTCTTTCGCCGCGATCGTGCCGGACTCTCTCAGAAAGCGGGTATCGACGTCGAGGCGGCGGGTCGCTTGCCCGAGCGCTCTGGAAACGATCTCCTGTCCCTCGCGGCCCAACAGCCAGTTGACGAAAACCTTGGTGCTATTCGGGTGCGCTGGCGCTTTGATGATCGCCAGATTGCCGCTGCCGCCGGTGCCGTAATTTCCCTCTTTGAGCCGAGGAAGAGTCTTGATCGGCAACCCCGCTTTCAGAAACGGCAGATAAGAATAATAGGAATTACCGATCATGACGGCAACCCGTCCTCTGGCCAAACTCTCGGCGAGTACGCGTTGATCACGGCCGAGAAACAAATCCTGTGCCACGAGTTTTTTGAGATATTCTTCGCCTTTGATCTGCCACAGGAACGACCAGGTGGAGTCTCCGGCGCCAGGCGTGCGCGGATCGAGATAGCCGATCTTGCCTTTCCATTTCGGGTTGAGAAAATCGTCCAGCGAACGGATTTCGTTCGGCTTGATGAGATCGGTGTTGTACCAAATAACTTCCGACAGATACGCCTGAAACGTGTAAACGAATCGTTTTGCGTTATCAACCCATAGATGACCGCCCCACCACTGTTTCGGATCTTTGACTCCGGGGAGCATCAGCCACGGTTCGATGGGATCGAGAATGCCCTCGTCCAGCATGCCGGAGACGATCGAAGAAGAACCGCCGATGTGCAGATCGAAATGGCGCACCCCGGCTTTGAATTCGTCCGCCATGCGGCGCACCGCCGAGCTGCCGCGCGCCGTGAAAGTTTCCACTTCGATGCCATAGCGTTTTTTGAACTGCTCCTCGACCTGTTTTTTCATCTCGGCGCTGGCCGGAAGCGATACCGTGACCTTGCCTTCTTTCTTCGCGGCATCAACCAACTTATCCCATTCCACCGCTCCGGCGGCTTTGTCTTGTTGGCCGTTTGCCGCGGGCGCGAGCATCAGGACCCAAAACAGGCCGACAGACAAAATATTTCTCGCGTTCATCATCTGGACAAGCAACCTGTCGCCATTACACAGGGAGAAATGGCGCACTGGGTGGACACCTTATTGAGAACTCTTCTTTGGCAGATCAACAACCCTCTAAAGAGAAACATTTCATATGTCAAGTAATTTTACCCAAGGAAATTAAAAGCCTTGTGACGGTAATATTTAGAACTGGGGAAGGGGCGGGGATACGGGCGCGACCGGAATGCGGCGGCGGCGTGGAGTTACCCTAGGGGAATGGTCTGATGCCCCCGCGCTCGCAGGTGGCCGATAGGAAGATCGAATTTGCAGGCCGGGCCCCCGTCGGGGCATTTCTCAGTTCGCTCTGGCGATCAGCCGCGCATCATCGGACCGCACATATCCCGGAGGATTGCCGCGCTTCGACCGCACTTCCAGCCAACCGCCGGTGGAACTTACGACGTTGATCCTGGTTCCTCCGCTGATTTGCGAGATGACGGGCGAAGCAGGTGACGGGCTTTCATATACCGACGTCGGCCGGGTGGTCTCATAGACTCCCGGCTCGGCTGTTCGTCTTGCCGTCACCGGCTGAGGAAGCGACGCAGCCGTGTCCGGCGCGCGCGCTGCCGTTCTCCTAACAGCCGGAGACCGGCTCGCGTTCAGATGATCTACTTGACGCGTGGCGACACCCAGCCGTTGCTGTGTTAGCGAAAGTTCTTTCTGGCTTTCCTCGAGTTTAGTCTTCATTTGGGCGAGCTGATTGGAGTTCTCGTTCAGTTGTTGCCGCGTCTGAGCAAGCTGCGTTTCCTGACTTTGAATCATTTGATCTTTCGCTTGGAGCTGCTTTAAGTTGGCCTGGGATGACAGCAATAGCTGGTTGCGTTGTATGTACCCGCCGGCAAAAAAGGCGATCAAAGCGACAACGAGCATGGCGGCTATCCAGATAAACTTTGGAGGGATTGAGGATCCCTTGTGATTATCCGAGCCAATTCGTGGTTCCGACGATGCTTCGTCACGCTTGAGCCACTGAGGAACAGACTGCGATGAGAGATCGGTCTTGCAATAACGACAATCCGTCGCATCTTCCTCGATACTGTTGGCACAGTATGGGCAAAGCCGCGTCCGCGTGGTGGATTTTCCAATCATGACTTTCCATCCTTAGCGCAAAAGTTAACCGTATCCTCGTATTCGGCGAGGCACTGCGGCCATCCGTTCTCAAACGCCTCTATGCGGCGTCCAAGCGCCACTTCATTGGACGTTTGGAAAACTCATTTGTGAATTTTTCTTAGGTCTCACGGTTTGCCAAGGAGGCGAAACGCGATCTGGGCTGAGTCTGGATTCTACGGGCTGTCGATTCTTGAATTTGACAGCAAACTTGGGTGCAGGGGAGGGATTGATCAGGCCCCAGTCTGTATTTTGCCGGCTTTTCCTTATTTCAAAGCGCTCTTCAGTAACCAGGCCAACCGAATTCCAGCCTGAGCAAGCCTTCGTCGTACAATCGGACGGGCTTTCTCCACATAGTCATCGGAAAGCTCGACCGATGGTCCGATGTTATACGCGTGCGATCTCACCAGCATTAACGATTCATTCGTCCACTGTTTGGGATCGCCGGCCTGCCATTTGAGACGGTCTTCGTTCGTGAGATTCGCAGTGAGCCGCCTGGCGATTTCCTCTTCGTTCCCGGTTTCCATCTCTACCAGGTCTGTGTCCCAAAAGAAGTGCAGATTCGTCTTCTGACCTCTGTAAGACACAGAAATATTGATCCCGGTTTGATCCGTGGCTCGACCGGCATGAAGCGGTTGGTGCACGTCGCCTACCAGGTGAACGACGTAGTGAAGCGCGAGTCGCCTCATTATGATCGGCGCATTCTTATCGGCGATGACCGCTGAAAACCATTTGAGAGCCTCAACCATGCAGTTTCTCTCCGGGCAGTCGCGCCCTTGATCATAGCCGCTGGCACTCTCCGGAATCGTGACATAATGGAGGGGATCGAAATCTCGTATGCTTCGCCCCTCATGATCCGGCCAAATGGCCGCGTCCGCCAGCGTCATGCTCCCGGGAAGTATCTTTTCAATCTCGTTGCGCGCGTCGGCGGTGAGATTCGCCTGGGCGATCAAACCCACGATCCGATGGCCTTTGTCGTACCAGGCAAAAGCCGACGCAAGGGCCAGCAGATTGAACACGAAAAACGTCGAGAGGAAAGTAGCTATCAATGGAGCTAGCGAGGTTGGCATTATAAACTTGTACGCGGACGAAGTCGGGTTGTCGAGATCGACGAAAGTTGGAGTCTCGCCATGGGGTCCTACCAGCCTTTGTGAGGCATCAAACGGCTCAACGCGTTACCAGGAGCGCGTCAACGGCGACCGCGCCTTGGCCTGTCGGCAGCACGACCACGGGATTCAGATCCAATTCGTCGATGTTGTCGCGCAAATCATGAGCTAACCACGAAAGCCTGGCGGCCACCTCAGCAAGGGCGTCGATGTCGGCGGGTGGAGCGCCTCGCACGCCGGCAAATACTTTGGCGCCGTTTAAAGATTCCAGTGCTCGGCGCGCTTCGCTAAAGCTAATCGGCGGAATGCGAATTGCCACGTCGGCTAGAATTTCGACGAACACGCCGCCTAGGCCCATGACCAGCGTCGGGCCGAGTTGTTCATCGCGAGAGATGCCGAGCAGGCACTCGACGCCTTTGATTTGTTTTTGCACCAAAATGCCTTCGATCGCTGCGTCGGGCTTCTTGACCCAGACGTCGGCAATCATCTCTTCGTAAGCAGTTTGCACACTCTCTCGGTCTGTCAGATTCAGGCGCAGCGCGCCGAATTCCGTTTTGTGCGGAATATCGACGGAGCAAACTTTCAATACGCAAGGATAGCCGAGCTTTTCTGCTGCAGCGGTGGCTTCGCTCGCCGTCTTCGCCAGCACCGCGAACGCCAATGAAATTCCATACGCCTGCAATAATTTATCTGTTGCTTCATAGGTCGAAACGCCACGCCGTAATTGCACGGGGCCAGGCGCGGCGCCGGACCGCGTGACTGGTAGAAAGCGACCGATGGCGCGGTCGCGCTCGTCCTTGCGCAGCCGGCCGATGGCGCGCAGCGACTTACGGTAATCGCCGGTGAACGTCAGTCCGAGGTTGTTGAGTTTGTCGCACCAGACTTCCGCCGGCGGTTCGGTGGCGCGCGTAAGTACGAAGACACGTTTATCGTTGGCGCGGCTCAGCTGCGAAATTTTCGTGTACAACTTTTCCGAAGATGGGCTGATCGTTTCCGGTAAATTCAGGCGCACGCCGAGCATGTCGATTCTTGGTTCTTGGAAAAATTTTTCCAAGCAACGATCGAACGCCTCAGGATTGATCCGTTGCAAGTCTTCGACATCGAGTGGATTGCCGAGCAAGGTCGGCTTGTCCAAACTCTCGATCATGACTTTCTGCGTTTCCGGACTGAGTTCCGGGACTGGCACACCTTCTTGATCGGCGATGTCGCAAAGCAGCGTGCAATCGCCGCCGGAAATCGTCATGAGGCCGACGCCACGATCATGCTTCTCTGGCCGCGGTTTGGCGCCGGCGAAGAGCGCGGTCGTATCGATCAGGTCGTCAAGATCATTGACGATGATCGCGCCGTGTTGTTCGAAGAAAGCATCCCAAACGGCGGCCGATCCCGCGAGCTGGCCGGTGTGAGCGATGACATTGCGCTTGGCGCGTGCGGTTTTGCCGGCGCGGAGCACCAATACGCTCTTGCCATTGGCGATGGCTCGATCGAGCGCCGCGGCAAAGCGTTCCGGATCTTTGGGTGCCGCTTCGAAGTAAGTCGCGATGACGTCGATCTCCGGACACTCGGCTTGATACGCGAGATAGTCCGCAGTGTTTAGCACGATTTCGTTGCCGCCGCTGGCGCAGACGTGAAATCCCAGACCGCGCTTGGCGCCGGCGTTCATCAGGAGATTCATCATGCCGCTGCTCTGGAAGATGCAGCCGATGTTTCCCGGACGGAGAGATTTTGGTAGCTCGCCGCCCCAGATGCCCAACTTCGCGCGAGTGGAAACGAAACCCATGCAATTGGGGCCAAGTAGTTTCAGGTTAGCCGCCTTGGCGACGGTCGTCAGTTCTAGCTGCAACTTTGTTCCCGCTTCGCCACCTTCGGCGAAACCGTCAGCGAAAATGACGCCGGCCTTAACGCCTTTTTGGCCTGCTTCTTGAACGACGGAAACGACGGTCTTGTTGTTGACCGCGATCACCGCTAGCGGAATATCGCCCGGCACGTCCGTGATGCTTGGATACGCTTTGAGGCCAAAGACTTCTGGACGACCCGGGTTGATAGGAATGATCTTGGACGAATCAAAGCCCATGTTCTGCAGATTTTTGAAAATATTGACGGCGTAATGATTGCGATCGCTGGCGCCGATGATGGCAAGGCGATCTGCTTCGAAGAGCGGCGCTAAAGGTTTGTCGCTGGACACGGGTAGCCTCCGGAATCAAAGATGCTGGCTGAATTAAGAAGTGGACTTATCGCAGTTGAAAATGGATGTCCAATGAAGGAGGGGATTGGAATGTTGGAGTAATGGAGTGATGGATATCGCGGAACTCTACCCATCCCACGGAACTGCGGGACTTGTGTTGGTCGTCATCCCGAACCCTTCGACGGCGCTCAGGCTAAACTCCATGAGGGAACTCGCTTTTCGCGGTGAGATTCCTCGTCGCCTTGGCTCCTCGGAATGACAAGTAGAGGATGATTCGCGAATGCGGCGCTCCGAGCCGCCTACGCGGGAATCAGCAGCTCGACGATTTTTTTCACGTTGTTGACTGTTTCCAGATTCCGCACCGCTGCGATTAACTCTGCGGCCTGCTTTTCCGGGATCATCGTCCTCGCATTGCCGCGGAACTTGTCCAGGACTTCTTTCTCCGTCAACGGATTTTGGGGGGCGCCCTTGGCGATTGTCGCCGTGTAGCTAAAAGCAGTTCCGTTTTTGAGTTCAACCGTCACGGGACAATACGGCCCCGGTTCCGGAATAGACTCATCGACGATGACTTTCACTTTGCTGAGCGCTTCTTGAACCTGCGGCTGATTGGCTTTCTCATCGGTGAAAGTCGCGATCTCCAACTTACCGTCGAGGATGCAGAGCGCGACGACATAATTGATCGCGAACTTGCCGCGCAGGCCGGTTTTGACCACGGCGTGGTAATGACGCTGGTAACGCTCCGGCGGAATACGGACTTCGATCTTGGCGACATCCTCGAAGCGGATTTGATGCTCGCGCTTTAAGTGCAGCGCAGCGTCGGCGGCGAGAAACTGGGGCGCGCTGCAAGGATGCATTTTGAGGCCGAGGCCCGGCGATTCGAGAAAGTAGGGTTTGCCAATGTTGGTGATCATCTTTTCATAGTGGCAAGTTCCCTTGCCAAAGAATGTGTCACAAAAGCCGCGCGGCGCTTCAAAGATGGCCGCATCAGCGGTAAAACCTTTTTCCGCCAGAAGCGCGGCTTCCACTCCATTTCGCGCGGCATTGCCGGCGTGAAACGGTTTGACCATCGACCCTTGTTGGCGATGGATGCCGCTGCAACCCGAAGCCGCAACGCCAAAGGCGGCCTTGATCTTGTCGGGAACCAACTTGAGCAGGCTGGCGCAGGCGACTGCAGCGCCAATGCTGCCAAGGACTGGTGTACTGTGAAAACCGCGGTCGTGCAGGTTGGGACCAGCAGCGGAAATCTTGGTGAGAACTTCGATGCCGAAGACGTAGGCCTTTAATAGATCCTTGCCGGATGCGCCCAAAGTTTCGCCCAAGCTGAGCGCGGCGCCGGTTACCATGCTGGTGGGATGACCGGCATGGATCGAATCCTCCCAGTCGTCGAAATCGAGAGCGTGGGACAAAAGGCCATTGGCGAATGCTGCCATGGGGACGGATGATTTTGCCGGAGTGCCCCAGATCGACGCTTCATTCGAGTTGCTGACTCGCGCGCAGTAATCGAGGGCGATTGCCGCCACTGGCGTTGCAACCGCCGCCAATGCGACGCCAAGGGTGTCGAGGATATGCATCTTGGCGTGCGTTATAGTTTTCTCGGAAATCGTCGAGTAAGCCGTTTCGGCGACAAAGCGCGCCAGAGTGTCGGTGACCGGCGGAGGCGTAGCCATCTTGTTCTCCTGCGAATTGAGATATATGAAAGTTCCATTATCCGAAGAGGAAGGCACTAGGCAACAGGCATTAGGCAATAATGAGGGACGGAACAAGAAAACGAGGAGAGACGAATGAAAGGTTGTTTAGAAGGAATCAGAGTTCTAGAACTGGGAAATTTTATCTCAGGCCCGTACGGAGCGTGCTTGCTGTCCGACTTGGGCGCTGAGGTGATCAAAGTCGAAAACCCGAAGGGTGGCGATCCATTTCGCGGCTGGGATCTAGGAGGCGACCAGCCCAATTTTTGGGCGTTTAATCGCGGCAAGAAAAGTATCACGTTGAATCTTCAAACAGCCGAAGGACGAGAAGTTTTTTATGCCCTGGTCAAAAAATCCGATATCGTGATGGAAAACTATCGACCCGGCGTCACGAAGAAGCTCGCTATCGACTATGAGACGTTGAGAAAATTGAACGATAGAATCATTTGTTGTTCGATTACGGGAACCGGTCCCACGGGTCCCTACGTCAATCGGCCCGCCTATGACACGGTCGGTCAAGGGCTGGGCGGGATGTTGAGCGTATTAATGGACGCAAAAAATCCGCGACCCATCGGTCCCGCGTATGCCGACAGCTTGAGCGGTATGTTTTCCGCGCTCGGAGTGCTCGGCGCCCTGGTGGCGAGGGCGCAGACCGGCAAAGGCCAGCAGATCGACGCGACCATGGCCGGCTCTGTGCTGGCGTTTTTGATCGCGCCGGCGACCGAAACCCTCGCGCATGGACAACCTCCTGGGCCGTACACGCGGCCGCGGCACTCGCAAACTTATGCGTTCTCCGGCTCGGACGGTTTGCCGTTCGCCATTCATCTCTCGTCGCCGCAAAAATTTTGGGAGGGGCTGTGCAAAGCCGCGGGACATCCGGAGTTGATCGAAGATCCGCGCTTCAATACGCGACCGAACCGCAGGAAAAACTATGACGATCTGAGCAAAACGTTCAGCGAAATTTTTAGAGAAAAGCCGCGCGCCTACTGGATGGATCAGCTGGAAGCCGACGATGTGCCGCATACGCCGGTTTATAACTTGCAGGAAGTATTTCAGGATCCGCAGATCAAACACATGGGAATGGAAATCGAGATCGAGCGGAAGAATAAGCCGTCTATCCGCACCGTGAAATTCCCGTTGGAATACAGCGACACGAAAATTTCGCATCCCACCGCGCCGCCGGAATTGGGCGAGCACAATGCGGAGTTTTTGACCTCGCTCGGCTACGACGGCACAAAGATCGCTGAGTTTAAGGAGAAGGGGATTATTTGACGACTTTAGGTCACGGCCCAGCGATTTTCTCCAAGGCGGTGCGTGAAATATGTAATCCGCGCTAGGAGGCGGAAAGATGCGACTACGTAAGGCCACGATTGAAGACGCTGAGGCGCTCGCATCGCTTCTGACAGAAATTGGCTGGTTTGAAGTCTTCAAGAACGAGTCATTGGAGGAGTCAAGTCGGCGCGTCGGGGCTGCACTGGAGTTATGCCTCGCGGATGATAGTCACTTGGTTTGTGTTGCCCAGTCGGAGGAGGGGAAGATCATCGGCTACGTTGCGGTTCACTGGTTGCCGTATCTCTTCATGCGCGGTCCGGAGGGATATGTTTCCGAGTTGTTCGTTCGCGATAGTGCCCGTGGCCGCGGCGTGGGCAGGCGACACTTCAAGCCGTCGAGACGGA
>WNGE01006113.1_pt1 | contig 13469 bp, 13 predicted proteins | sample 5400651 | NCBI WGS metagenome assembly WNGE01 (sample SAMN13153370, study PRJNA577476) | soil metagenome | isolation source: 60 cm soil or saprolite under grassland replicate 2 | place: USA:California | collected 2016-06-15 | reverse complement strand
GATGGGGGGTGGCGGGCCGCCGGGGCGGCAGCGACCTCGAGGATGCCTCCCACCGCGGCAGCGGCCACCGGCGCCTCGCCGGCCATGGCCTCGCGCTCAGCGGCGGAGCGACGGTTGGCCGGGCCCGTGGCCGAGGCGTCGCGTCAGGATCTCCCGCAGGGCCATCCGCGCGCGGTGCAGCCGCGACTTGATCGAGGAGACCGACTCCCCGAGGATCTCGGCGACCTCCTCGTTCGACAGCTCCTCCACATCCCGCAGCACCAGAAGCGCGCGGTAGTGCTCCGGCAGCCGATCCAGGGCCTGCTCGAGAATCTCTCGCGTCTCCCCCGAGATCAGCTCGTCCTCCGGGGTCTGGGACCAATCTGCGAGGAGCCACGCCCGGTCGCCTTCGCGATGGCCGTCGGCGAGGAAGGTCGGCAGGCAGTCCTCCAGGCTGACCTCGAGCTCGACCCGCTTGCCCCGCCGCTTGATCAGCGCGGCGTTGGCGGCGATGCGATAGAGCCAGGTCCCGATGGCCGCGCGCCCCTCGAACATGTCGATCTTCCGGAACAGGGTCAGGAAGGCGTCCTGCACGACCTCTTCCGCTTCCGCGTGGCTGCGCGTGATCCCGAAGGCCACACGGTAGATGCGCGAGCTGTAGCGTTCCATCAACACCTCGAGCGCCAGGTCATCCTGGGCGCGCAGACGCTCGACCAGCGCCAGATCCGTGACGGGATCGTCGGGCCGGCCCTTTCGCGCTTCCGGAACCGCCGCCATCACGTGGTCTCCTGCAGGGCCTTGAGCTGCTCGGCAACGAAGCGAGAGCAGTTCAGAAGGGTGACCCGTTCGTCGCGCAGTCTCCATAGCAGGCGTACCCCCTCTCGACTGACGAATGAGACCCCGGAAAGGTCGAGCGTGAGCCTGTCCCCGGTCGCGAGAATCGACTCGCACACCCGTCCGAGTTCCTCCACCCACGGCTCGATGACCTGCCCTTCCAGATGCAATGTGGTCCCGTGGCTCGGGGCGTTCCCTGGGATGATCTTGAGCATTCCGTGGGTCCTCCTCGGGTAGGGTCCACGGGCAAGTTACATGCCCGCTGCGATCGCTCGTCGACGCAACACATAAGGTGGCGGAAAGACGAGACCGCTCGACCGGGACACGCCTTCCACGACGCGCGCCCCACGAACTGTCGTGGGGCGGGACGGGTCAGGACAGGTCGGGGCCTACGAAATGCCGTGGAGCCGAGGCTCGATGCGGGAGCTTCGCACCGGTATTCGCTGACGATGTATCGTCCGATCAGCCGAATCCGGCCACGAGGTCACGGCGTCATAGATGACAGTCCCATACTGGGGAGCAGCGCGGATCAGGCTGGCCGCCGGGTGAGCTGATCCACCAGGAAGGCGCGAAGGCGGGTCTTCAATTCCTCCGGCATCTCGGGACGCCCCATCCGGCCCACCAGCCACCGGGTCTTCTCGTACGTCCTGAGGTAGGCGCGGCAGGGCGCGCAGTCGCTGAGGTGCGCTTCAAGCGCCTCGCCGACTGCAGCCGGCAACGCGTGGTCCAGAAATTCGGCAAGGATCGCGATCGCGTCCTCGCAAGTCATGGGCTCACTCCCTTCCTCATCCCCCGGATTCTCGGCAGCAGCGCCTCGGTCGCTCACGACCTCACGCTCGACGGATTAGACACAGGGGCGAGACATTCGGGTTCGGGGGCCGGGCGCACCGCCGAATCCGGCCCACCCGTGCCGCGGGCTCGCGCCGTTCGCCTCGAGCCAATCCATGTCGCATCCAGGTGATGAGGGCGGGATCAGGTTGCTGCGATGCTTCACACCAATTGGACGCGCGCGGGCGCTCGAAGGGTTCGCCTCCCACGGCCGTAGGGGGCCCGGGCACCCGCACAACATGGCGTGGGGCGACGACGGGAAGGTGCTCTACTTGGCGGCGCAGACTGCGCTCTACCGGATCCGGCTGGTTATTACCGGCGCCCGCCCCTGAGCGAGCGTCAGAGGCGGTGCTCAGGAGGCGGGATCGTGCCCGTAGTACCACCGATGCAGGCGCGCGGGGCTCGCGCCGCAGAAGTAGAGGAAGCGTAGCGCCCACATGAGGATGATGGTACGGATCGGCCCCTCCCGCTCCCACTTGCGCGCGGAGGCCGTCACCCGGAGCCGGAGGCACGCGATCCGGCCGCGGCGCTTGAGACGCCGCGAGAACTCCACGTCCTCCATCAGGGGGATCTCCGGAAAACCGCCCGTGGCGTCGAACACCCGGCGACGGACGAACATCGCCTGATCGCCGGTCGCGATGCCGGACAGGCGCGATCGCGTGTTCATGAACCACGCGACCAGCCGCATGATGTCGCGCGCGCTGCCGAAGCGCACGTCGAAGTGGCCGCCGACGACCCGCGGGTCGGCGAGCGCGCCCGCGACCGCCTCCAGGGCGCCGTCGGGCAACCGGGTGTCGGCGTGGAGGAACAGGAGCGCCTCGCCCCGGCTCGCCCGGGCGCCCGCGTTCATCTGGCGCGCGCGGCCGGGCGCCGTCGAGAGGCGGCGGACACCGGGAAAGCGGCCGAGGATGCGGGCGGTGCCGTCAAGGCTCCCGCCGTCGACCACGACCACCTCCCCCCGGGGCCACCGGCGGGCAAGGTCGGGCAGGAGCTGATGGAGGTTGTCGGCCTCGTTCAGGGCGGGCACGATGATGCTGATCGGGGGTATCACCCTCCGGCCGTCCGGTCCGCGATCCCGGCGGGCGACGATTCGCTCGCCAGAGTCGTCGCTGCGACAACCCGAGAACTCCCCGCCGCCGAGCTCGGCGACCTCGCAGAACACCTTGATCGCCCCCCTGGCCGTCGTGAGCGTGTCGAGCAGCTCCCGGTAGTTCTCGAGCCCCTTCACCGGATGGGTCAGCAGACGCCCGAGCCAGCCGGGATACGCGGACTCCGCCTGCGCCATGTCGCGCACGCCCAGCTCGAAGTACTCGCGGTTGGCATTGACGGTGCCGACCATGACCTTGTTGCCGAGCACGAACTCGAGGTTGATCTTGTCGGCCGGCACCTCCACCTTGCGATCCCCACCCGTCACGCTGGAGAGCACCAGCACGCCGTTCTTGGCCAGGGCCTGCATGCTGTCGAACACGACCGGCGAGTAGCCCGTCGCCTCGAAGATCAGGTCGAACGGCCCGCCATCGAGGATGGGCAGGTCGGCCGTGGACTCGTACCGCGCGCCGAGGGCCTCGATCAGGTCCGAGTTGAGATAGGGCTTGCGCGTGAGACCGAAGGTCGTGACGTCGAGCCCTCGCAGCCGGAGGACGAGGGTCGCGAGGATGCCGATGGTCCCCGCGCCCATGACGGCGGCTCGCCGCGGCCGCCATACGCGCAGGCGCCGCTGGATCTCGTAGGCCTGGGCGATGCCCTTCTCGACGACCGTGAGCGGCTCGAGGAGGACCCCGACCTCGCGCAGGCCCTGCGGGACCTTCACGATGAACTCGGCGTCGTCGACGTAGTACTCCGTGAGAAAGCCGTGGCGCAGGTTGATGCCCCGCTCGAAGTAGGTGTCGTCGGTGGTCATGTCGTTGGTGCCGATGAGGTCGTAGAGGCTGCTCCCCGGCCGGCGGACGGTGGCGACGACGTAGTCCCCCGGCTTGACCTCGCTCACGTTGGGTCCGACCGCCTCGATCTGGCCGAAGCCTTCGTGGCCGATGACCAGGAAGGCGTCGCCGGGCGGCGCGGCCCCGTACTCCGCCGCGTTGATCTCCTTGTCCGTGCCGTCGACGCCGACGCGCAGGATCTTGACGAGGACGCCTCGCCCGCCGGGGACGTCGTCGACCGCGGGCTTCGCGAGGTCGGCGAGATGGACGCTGTCGGGCTTTCCGGGCACCACCGCGATGGCTTTCATGACAGGCTCCCTCCTGGGAGTAAGCTGGCTACCCTGATCCGGCCCGGTCGCGGACCGGCTCGAGTTCCATGGATTGGATGCGCGTCGCCGCGCGAGGGGTTCGACGCCACCGACCGGACCGAGCCGAGCGACAGCGCGGGCGCGCCAGCGACTTTCCCGTCGACCAGACCGCCGCCCCGAGCAGCACGGCATCCTCGATCGAGAAGCACCAGCCGGCGCGACTCATACCAGCGACGGCGCCGACGCCCGGCGATCGTCGGCGGGCTTGTCCCCCGAGGGCGATCGAGGGGCCATGCGGTCCTCGATGAGCCGTTCGAAGAACTCGCGCAGGGGCGGGAGGGTGGAGAAGAGCGCCTGGAACGCGTCCCGGTCCACCGCCACCAGGTTGACGGCGGTCACGCTCTTCGTGGTGGCGGTCCTGACGTGATCTCCCAGGAGCGCGATCTCGCCGAAGCACTGGCCGGGCATGAGCCGCCGCAACGGCACCTCGCCCTGTCCGGGCACCTGCTTGAGCACGTCGACCTCGCCGTCCACGATGATGTAGAGCCAGTCGCCGTGGCCGCCCTCCTGGAAGATCACCTCCCCGGGCTCGAAGTGCTCCCGCCTGATGCCGAAGGAGCGCTCGGTCCTCAGCTGGGAGATGTCGGGCGGCAGCAGGAGATCCAGGGTCCAGTCCACGGCCACGCGGATCTTCCGGTCGAGCCCCGGCAGCTTCATCAGGTAGATGGTCCGCCAGAGAAACCAGGCGAGGAATCCGGAGAGCTTCACCCCGAACACCTCGGCGACCGCGGACCGATGGCCGAGGGACCCCATCTTGCCCAGGGCCTTGAACGCGAAGGTGCGCTCGGGTGACCCGCGGAGGCTGGCCGCGATATTGTCCGCCACGCAGCGGGCCTCCCGGATGGCGTGCTGCGCCGTCGGTGGACTCGGCTGGCCGGTCCGCCCGTCGATGATCAGGGCGCAGTCGCCCACCGCCCAGACGCCAGGGCACTCGGCCACCCCGAGGTGCGCATCCGTCACGAGGCGGCCGCGCTCCTTCCGGCTCGGCAGCATGGCGACAAGGGGATTGGGCCCCGAGGGAACCGTGCTGACCAGGGTACGGGTGGCAATCCGCTCGCCGCCGTCCAGGAGCGCCGCGTCGCCGGTGGCGCCGCCGAGGCGCGTGTTGAGACGGATCTCCACGCCCCGCTTCATCAGGAGCCGCTGAGCGAAGCCGGCCAGGCTTTCCGGCAGCTCCGGCAGGATGAGCCCGCCCGCGTGGAGCAGAACGACCCTGATCTCCTCGGACCTGATGTTGCGGAAACTCTTCGCCGCGGCCCGCACGAAGTCGTTGAGCTCGGCCACGGCTTCGACGCCGGAGAACCCGCCGCCGGCCACCACGAACGTCAGCAGGCACCGCCGCATCTCCGGGTCCCGCTCGATGTCGGCTTCCTCGAGGACGTGGATCGCGTGGTTTCTCAGGGCGAGAGCGTCGCCCAGGTACTTGAACGGGAGCGCGTGCTCGGCCAGACCCGGCTGGCCGGCGAAGCTGGTCACGTTGCCGAGCGCGATCACGAGGTGGTCGTATTCGAGGTGCAGCTGCTGCGACCCGAATCCGGTCGCTGCCGTCACCCGGCGGCGCTTGAGGTCGATGCTCTCGATGGTGCGCGTGTAGAGGTTGGTCCGGGGGCAGAGCCGGCGGATCGGGGTGATCGTGTCCACGATCCCGATGCTGCCCGAGATCACCTCGGGGAGCATCGGCTGGAAGACGATGTAGTTGTCCCGGCTGATGAGCCCGAGCTCCACCTCGCCCCGGTCGAGCTCACGCTTGAGCAGCTTCTCGAGCGTCAGCGCGGTGTAGACACCGCCGAAGCCGCCACCGAGGATGAGGATGCGCGTGGGTCCACTGCGTGCCATGACTGCCTCCTGAGCGCTAGAGGGATGATACCTTAGACTCCCGATGCCGGTGTCCGGGTTCGCGGGCTCGTGGCGAATCTGCGGGCCCCGCCCCCGTGTCGAACGGATATGCAGACCGCGATGGTGGCGGCGGCGCGGGCCCGACGGGCCGTCTCCGCCATCTTCTTCATCAACGGGGCGGTGCTGGCGAGCTGGGTCGCCCACATCCCTGCGGTCAAGGCCGAGCACGGGATCGGCGACGGCGGCCTCGGGCTGGTGCTGCTCTCGATGGCCGTCGGCTCGGTGCTGACCCTTCCGATCGCGGGCTGGCTGATCGCCCGCCGGGGCAGCGGCGTCATGACCACGGCGGCCGCCCTCGCCTTCTCTCTGGCGCTCCCGCTGCCCATCATCAGCCCGACCGTCTCGCTGGCCGTCCTGACGCTGGCGCTCCTCGGGGGCTGCAACGCCCTGCTGGACGTGTCCATGAACACGCAGGCGGTCGCCATCGAGGAAGGCTATCGTCGTCCGATCCTCTCCTCGTTCCACGGGCTGTTCAGCGTGGGCGGGGTCGCGGGCGCGAGCCTGGCCTCGGGGGCGATGGCGCTGGGGATCAGACCCGTGTGGCATGTTCTCGGGGTCGCGGCCGTGGCCGTCGCCGTCGTCGCCGGTGTCGCCGGAGATTTCCTGTCGTCGAAGGGGCGCCCGGACCCGGTCTTCGTGAGGCCCCCGGCGGCGCTCGTCGGCCTCGGCCTGCTCACGTTCTGCGGCTTGCTCACGGAGGGGGCGATGGCGGACTGGAGCGCGGTCTACCTTCACGACGCGCTCGGCGCGCCACCCGCGACGGCCGCCACCGGCTTTGCCGCGTTCTCGCTCGCGATGGCGGCCGGCCGCTTCGGCGGCGACGCCCTGGCGCGACGGCTCGGGCCGCGGCTCCTCCTGCGCACCTCGGCGGCCGTCGCCGCCGCCGGGCTCGGCGGGGCGCTGCTCCTCGGCCGGACACCCGCGGCCATCGTCGGGTTCGGTCTCGTCGGCCTCGGCATCGCGAACGTCATCCCGGTGTTGTTCAGCGCGGCCGGCCGGGTTCAGGGTACTCCACGCGGCACGGCGATGGCCGCGGTGGCCACGACCGGGTATGGCGGCTATCTCGTCGGCCCGCCCCTGATCGGACTCGCCGCCGAGGGGACCAGCCTTCCTGTGGCGCTCGGGATCGTCTGCGCCGCCTGCGCCCTCATCGCCGCCGGCGCCGCAGCGCTGCCGCGCGGGCGTCTCTAGCCAGAGCGTTTTGCCGACAGCCTGCTAGCCGTGCTCCCAGCGGCTCGGGTAAGATGAATGGGCCATGGAACGTGCCGTGCCTGCCACCGGCCGAGCGGTGATCCCGTGAACGAACCCACCCCGCGGCGAAAGATCGTCGCCTTCATTCTCTCCGGGATCTTTCCCGGTCTCGGACAGCTCTACAACCGCCAGCCTGCCAAGGGCGCCGCGTTCGTGGTGGCAGGCGTCGTCCTCAGCTGGCTCTTTCTTCGAGCGGCTCCGAGTGATCTGTCGGCCGTCCAGGCCCCCCCGGCCAACTTGATCGTTTTCGCATGCCTCCTGCTGGCCATCTGGCTCTGGTCCCTCATCGACGCCTGGCGGGTCGCGGACCGCTGAGTCCGTCGTGTTCCTCCCCCGACCGATCAGGGCTGGCGCGCCGATGGCCACGGTCTAGCCGCGGCTCCCTCGACCGAGATCCGACTCGACAGGCAGCGCGTCTTTGGTGTGAACCGATTCCTCTTGACTCGGTGGCCGCTTCGCGCTATTCGAGTTGGACCGAGCCCGCCGTGGGTCGTGACCCGGCTCCATGTGTGCGCCTTCACGCCCGAGCGCGGGAGGAGAGGCCGAATGGACGAGCGAGCCCTTCGCGAGTTGGTCGAGCAGGTCGAGCGGGGCCGTCTGAGCCGCCGGCGCTTCGTGCAGACCCTGGCCGGGCTCGGACTCACCGCGCCCATGGCCACGGCGTTGCTGGGCTCGGCGGGTGTGGCGGCGGCCCAGCCCCGCGAGTCCGCTTTCACCCCGGCGAGGCGCGGTGGCGGGGGCGACCTCCGCGTGCTGATGTGGGACGCGCCGACCTTGCTCCATCCCCACTTCGGGCGCGGCCTCCGGGACGTCACCGCGTCCCGCCTCTTCTACGAGCCCCTCGCCGCCGCCGCGCCCGACGGCACCTTCGCCGCCGTACTGGCCGACGAGATCCCGACCCGGAAGAACGGCGGCCTCTCACGGGACGGCCAGTCGGTCACCTGGCGGCTCAAGCGCAACGTCACCTGGCACGACGGCGCGCCCTTCACGGCCGACGACGTGATCTTCAACTGGCAGTTCGCCGTCGATCCCGCCAACGCCACCAGCTCGCGCGCCGGGTTCGAGGAGGTGGCGCGCGTCGACAAGCTCGACAGCCACACCGTCAAGGTCGTCTACAAGAAGCCGCAGCCCTTCTGGGCGGTCGTCTTCACCGGCGACGGGCTGCTCCCCCGCCATGTCTTCGAGCCGCTCAAGGGCGCCGGCGCGCGCGAGGCCGTCGGCATGGTCAAGCCGGTCGGCACCGGGCCCTACAAGCTCGTGGAGTTCAAGCCCGGCGACCTCATCCGGGCCGAGATCAACCCCGGGTACCACGTCGTCAATCGCCCTTTCTTCGACCGCGTCGAGGTCAAGTGCGGTGGCGACTCGGCCGGCGCCACGCGCGCTGTGCTGCAGACGGGGGAGTATGACTTCGCCCACTACGTGCTGGTCGAGGAGGAGGTGCTGCGGCGCATCGAGCAGGGCGGCAAGGGCCGCGTCCTCTCCATCCCCTCACCCGCCGTGAGCTTCATCCAATGCAACCAGAGCGACCCCTGGAGCGCGGTGGACGGCGAGCGCTGCAGTCCCAAGTCGTCGCACCCCTTCCTCTCTGACCAGGCGGTGCGCACGGCCGTGAGCCTCCTCGTCGACCGCGTGTCGATCCACGAGCACGTCCTCGGCCGCACCGGCCGGATCACGGCGAACTTTCTCAACGCCCCGGACCGCTTCCGCTCACCGAACACGTCGTGGGAGTTCAGCATCGACAAGGCGAACCAGATCCTCGACCAGGCGGGCTGGGTCCGCGGGGCCGACGGGATACGCGCCAAGGACGCGAAGCGGCTCAAGATCGTCTTCCAGGCTGCCGCCAACTCGACCGTCCAGAAGGTTCAGGCCGTGGTCAAGCAGGCCGCGGCCCGCGCCGGCATCGAGATCGAGATCAAGGCGATCCCGGCGTCGGTGTTCTTCTCGTCGGACGTGAGCAATCTGGACACCAACGTGCGCTTCCTGGCGGACCTGCAGACCTACACGACCTTCACCGGCCTCGATCCCCAGTTCTTCATGGCCCAGTTCGTGTCCTGGGAGCTTCCCTCCCGCGAGAACAACTGGACGGGCCGCAACATCGCGCGGTGGCGCAACACCACGTTCGACCAGCTCTGGCGGCAGGCCGAGGTGGAGATGGATCCGGTCAAGCGCGCCGCTCTCTTCATCAAGATGAACGACATCGTCGTCCAGAGCGCGGTGGTGGTCCCCGTCACGTGGCGCAACGTGCTCCACGCCGCCGCCAATACCCTCGGCGGCATCGAGATCAACGGCTGGGACTCCATCTTCGGCCGCATCGCCTACTGGTATCGCCAGGGTTAGCGTGTAAGGGGCGCGCCGTGCATCTCGCCCCGCCCTCTCCCCCTCGGCGGGGGAGAGGGCGGGGCGGTTGTGCTCGTGGTGATGACCCTGTCCTCCTTCTGACGCCGGATCAGAGACCGGCGCTGTCCTGCCGATTCAGTGTCCGCTCCTCCTTGAGCTCCATGAGGACCGCCTCGCCCGCCTGGGTGAACTGTCCGGGTGCGCTGGTCTTGGCCTCGAGCATGAACCCGGTCGCGAGATCCACCCAGGACCGGCCGCTGAGGCTCATTCGGAGGCGCGATCCCCCGTATTCACCCTCGCCCGTCGCGCCATAATGGAATTCCGCGGCGCGACGGCCATCGAGCCTCGTGATTCGCTTGAGCGTCGCCGTTCCCTGCATCCGGACCCTCAGCAGGGGCGGCACGTTCACCGACCGTTCCCACGGTCGCGTCTCCCCCACCGTCCAGCGACCGGAGAGATCCCGCGCCATCTCGAATGCCTCGCCCAGGATCGGGAAGGCGGGGAGATCGGCATCGGCATAGCCGCCCTCGGTCTCGACGCCGAACTTCAGAGCGGTCCAGTCCCGCCCGAACCGCGCGATGACGGCTCCCTGGAGGTTGTCCCCGGTGATTCGCACGTCGAAGGAATCGTTCTCGACCGCCGTCACCTCCAAGACGTATCGCTGCGAGACGCTCGCGGACTTCTGAGACTCGGCCAGCGAGCGGACGCCCGCCCCCGAGACGGTGGCGACGGTTCGCACGCGGTACGACAGCCGCATTCCCGGCCTCGGCGACGCCGCGAGCTGCACCTCGCGAACGGCGCCGTCCGACCCACCGAGAGACGCGGGGAGCCAGCCGCAGCCGGCCAGGCCGACGGACAGGCACAGACCACCGATGACGCCGGCCGATGCGATGGTCGCTCGCGTCCGCATGCTGGACCGAGACCGGGGCCCGAGAAGAGCAACCGGCGCGCGGGCCGGTCGCACGCTCCGCCGGGACGCCGTAGGCGGGTCAGTGGGCTCGCTCAGGTTGACCACGCGCCGTCGCGGCGGCCGATCAGGCGCGTGACCCGACGGGCCTGACGCCCGAACGCGGGCTGCCCGCTCGGGTGCTTACCCCCTCCGCCGCGGACGATGGCCCTGACCGCGTCGGGCGACTCCTCGATGGGAGCGATCGTGCCGGCGTCGTCGATCATGCCGCGCCGCCTGACCTGCATCCGGCGCTACTCCTCGCCGCGCCGTCGCCGCGGGAATCGCCGGAATCATCTCATCCCGGCAGGCGCTCGTACATGCCCTGCACGTCGGCCGCGTGGAACCGCGCCACATGGTTGGTCGGCGGCAGCGGCTCCGTGTAGAAGAACTCGGGCAGCTCGTCGTCCGTTTCGGTGAAGCCGGCCCGCCGGTTGAACTCCCACTCCAGGCGCAGCGTCTCGCGCCCGAGGGGCTCGAAGAAGTCCTTGGTCAGGCTCGTACCGTGGGCGGCGTTGATGGCGTTGGCGATGAACTCGGTGTTCGGGTTGGTGACGCTCATGCCGAAGATGCACAGGCCGAGCGAGTCGTTGGCGGCCACGCGCGCCTGGTGGGCCAGGCTCTGCTCGATGATCGCCGCCGTATCCATCTCCCGCGTCTTCAGGCGCGGCAAGTTGCCGGCCGTGTGGTCGGCGCCTTGCGCGGTGGCCATCATGGCGATGCCGGTGGCCTCGACCACGCGCGGATCGTAGGCGCTGATCGCCTGCTTCTTGATGACCGGCACCCGGCGTACGTTGTAGTGCTCGCCGACCCGCGCCGTGCCCTGCGCCCAGAGGCGGCCCGTCTCCGTGCCCTGGCGGATCTCGGCCAGGCAGTCGGCCATGAACTTCACGTCGCCGAAGGCGCCGAGGCCGGCCTCCATGAGCACGGCCAGCATGGCGCCGGTCTCGATCGTATCCACGCCGAGATCGTTCGCGATGAAGTTGAGCTGCGCGAGATCATCCGGGTCGCCGATGCCGCAATTCGTGCCCAAGAGGCCGAGCGTCTCGTACTCCACCGGCGAGACCACTTCCTTCCCGCTGGCGTCGTGATACACGTTGCTGCACTGGATCACGCAGCCGGGCATGCAGGCGTGGGTGTGCTCGCCCCCCCGCGAGATGTTGAGCTGGCTGATGTAGTCGCCGCCCATCTTGAACTTCTCGCCCGTGGCGACGTTGACGAGCTGGCCGGCGCTGAAGTTGCGCACCGGGAGGCCGCCGAGGGTGTTCTGCAGATCGGCCATGCCCATGGTGCCGATCTTGGCGTAGAAGTTCTGGACCATGGAGTCCGCCCGGAGCATCTTGGCGTAGTCCTTGATCGACGCGTTGACCTTCTTGGCCTCGTGGAATGGCGGGATGCGATCGAGATCGACCACGATAGCCTTGACCCGCTTCGACCCCATCACCGCCCCCACGCCGCCGCGCGCCGACAGCCGCGCCGGCCGGCCGTCCTTGTCGCTGAAGGCGATGCCCGCGATGAGGCCCAGGTACTCGCCCACGGGACCGCAGAGGGCGATGGTCACCTTCTTGCCGTACCGGGCGTGCAGCAGGTTCTGGGCCTCGAAGTTTCCCTTGCCCAGGTAGGGCGCGGCATCGTCGAAGTCGAGTCCACCGTCCTTCCTGAAGTGGATCACCACCCACTCGGGCGAGGCCTCGTGGAGGGTGAAGCCGGCGATCTTCAGCTGGCCCAGGCCGTAGCTGAAGCTGCCGCCGCCGTTGGCCTCCTTGACACCGCCGGTGAGCGGGCTCTTGCACCCGACGCTCGTCCGGTTGGCGTTGGAGAAGCTCGAGCCGGCGAAGGGGCCGGCCGAGAAGATGAGCGGGTTGCGCGGGGACAGGGGGTCGACGGTGGCCGCCCCGAGGTCGAGCAGCGTCTTGGCGATCAGGTAACGGCCGGCCTTGACGATCGCCTCGCCCTCGAGCTCCCGCTTGGCGATCGCGCGGTCATGCAGGTGGATGTCGTAGTACGCGCGCATCGGTGGCTCCTCGCATTCCTGCCGGTTATCGGCGCTCGGGTCATGTGTTCCCGCGAGCCCCGCCCTGCCCCATCAGCGAGTCAGTGACCCTGGGTCGTAGCACTCCCGCAAGGACGCGCTCCGGGCGAGCGATTCATCTTCTCATGCCGTCGCTAGCGAGGGGGAGGTGGCGGCGGGGGCGGCGGCGCGCCTTCGGAAGGTGGCGGAGGCGGTGGTGGCGGCGGTGGTGGCGGCGGCGGTCCCCTCCGATAGCTGCGCTCCACCCCCGGGATCTGATTTCCCTTCGCGTACATGCATTGCTGGTAGGCGATATCGTAGCGTCGCTGCACCTGGCTACTCGAGTACTGCGCGCCACTGGCCCCGACCGCCGAACCGAACAGGAGGCCGCCTCCGGCGCCGGCGGCGGCCCCGATGCCGGGACTGCCCGCCGCGGCGCCGATCGCCGCGCCTGCTGCGGCCCCGAGAGCTGTGCCGACCGCCGCGCTGGCGATACCACTCCCGCTGGCCGCTTCGCCTGGGGTCGTCCCCGTCTGCTGGTACGCAAACTGCCTGCATACCGCGTCATCGCCCTGAAACTCCTCGAACGACTTCCCGCTGCCCGGCAGGACCATCACGCTCGGGCCCGTCGGCACCGTCGCACAGGCGCCGAGCAACGGCACAACGATCAGCAGCCCGATCCAGCGCTTGGACATGTCTCCGGTCCTCGCTTTGTCGCCGGGCGCCCCTCAGCGCGGAGGCTCAGGGGGCTGCGGCGCGACCTGCTGCCAGCCGCCCGGGCACTGCTTGACATAGGGGTAGTAGCCCTGCGGGTTCTGGCAGAAGTACCAGTACTGCTGCGCCTGGGTGTCCTGCTCGATGTACGTCTGGGGTGAGGACTCCACCGCCACGGGCGGGGAATAGGCCGGATACGCGTAAGGGTACGGGTATGCGTACCCGTACGGGTACCACCAGAAGGGAGCGGCGACGCCTACCCCGAAAAAGACGCGAGGTCCCCAGAAGTGACGTCGCCCGTGCCAGCCTCCCCCGTGCCAGCCCCCGTGCGACGTGCCGCCGCCATGCCAGCTTCCGCCGTGCCCGCCGCTCCCGCTCCAGCTGCC
>WNGE01013706.1_pt1 | contig 13471 bp, 13 predicted proteins | sample 5400651 | NCBI WGS metagenome assembly WNGE01 (sample SAMN13153370, study PRJNA577476) | soil metagenome | isolation source: 60 cm soil or saprolite under grassland replicate 2 | place: USA:California | collected 2016-06-15 | reverse complement strand
CACCTCGTTCGGTTACGCGATGAACGCGTTCCTGTCGTGGCGATTGCTCGGCGAACACGTCTCGCTCACGCGGTGGGTCGGGACGATAATCATCTGCGTCGGCGTGGCCACCGTCTCCCGCACCGAGCAAAGAACCACCAGCCCCGAGCCGGGAGGCGCCGCCTGATGAAGACGTTTCTGCTTCTTTGCAGTCTGGTCGTGGGCAGTTCGCTGGGCGAGATACTTTCGGCCAAAGGGATGCGGGAGGTCGGCGACGTCTCGTTCCGCCCGAAGGCCCTCATCCGCGCGCTGGGACGGATGATCCGCAGCCCTTACCTCTTCGGCGGCCTCGCCTGTCTGGCGGTCGCGTTCTTCTCGTTCATCAGCCTGCTGAGTTACGCCGACCTCAGCTTCGTCGCGCCGCTGACGGCCGTCACCTACATCACCAACACCCTGGGCGCGCAATTCTTTCTGAAGGAGCGAATCTCGAGATCGAGGTGGATGGGGACGACACTCGTCGCGCTCGGGGTCGCGGTCATTTCACTCGATAAACATATTGAAGTCTTTTTCAAGACACGGGCGATCGGATTGTCGGGGCTGATCTACTCGGAGCTTGCGCCGGACGAGATGGTCAATCAGGCGGCGACGCCCGTCGCGTTCTGGGCTTTGTTCGCGCTGCGCGCCGCGCTGCTCGCCTGCGCCGCCGCCGCGATCGTCTACTACGTAATCTCCTTCGTGGCCGGACTGCTATGGTTCGCAGACCGGCGCCGGCAGCGCGCGCTGGGCTTGGATTACACTCCGCCCGCGACGATCTTCAAGCCGGTTCGCGGGGCCGACGCCGACGCCTATGAAAATTTCGCCAGTTTCATAAGGCAGGATTACCCCGAATATCAGATCGTCTTCGGCCTCCGCGAGGAGAGCGACCCGGCCACGCCGATCATCCGGAGACTGATAGCCGAGTTCCCCGAGCGCGACGTCGAACTCGTCACATTCGCGTCAGTCCTGATTACCTGCGCCGCGTAGTGGCTCCGCTGCGCCCACAGGCCGATCCACCAGTCGGCCCACAAGTAGGGATGGTGACCTGCCTCTACCGGGGGGCGAATGCGAAGACGTTCGCCGGATTGCTCGAAAACATCGGCGTCTCGTCGACGTTCGCCCCCGACGTCTGTTCGGCGCGCGCGCTTCAGGGCGTCAAGTTCGCGTTCGGCTCGACCATCGCGATGCGGCGCGAGACGCTTGAACGCATGGGCGGGTTCCCTGCCCTGGCCGATTATCTGGCTGACGACTTCCTGCTCGGCAGTCACGCCGCGAAAGAAGGGCTGGAGGTCGTCCTTTCGGATTGCGTGGTCGAACACGTCTCCGCGCCCGACACGTTCGCGGCGATGTTGAGACATCAACTGCGATGGGCGCGGACGGTGCGCGTCTCGCGGCCGTGGGGTTATCGCGGAATGATCATGACTCACGGCGTGGCGACGGCATTGATGGCGACCTTGGCCTGGGGCTTTTCGGGCTTCGCATTATGGTTGTTGGCCGCGACAATCCTCGCCCGGTTCTTGCCTCTTTTCGTCGTCGGCGTGTATGGTTTGAAAGACCGCGCGTTGGCGCGGTACTTCTGGCTCGCGCCGATTCGCGACCTGATCGCGTTCGGCGTCTGGGGGGCTGGCCTGGTCGGAGACGAGATCGAATGGCGCGGCATGAAATTTCGCGTGACGCCGGGCGGAAAGCTGGCGCCGGTTGATGTAGAATGACGGCTTACTGACCTACATTTCCCGCGCGTTGAAATGAAAATCAACGAAGCGTCATTAAAACTGGGAGAAAACAATGAAAAATATATTGCCGCTCTGCTCTTTTTTGCTTATCGGCCTGATCGTTTCGGCTTGCGGCTCCAAAAGATCGGCGCCCACATCCACATCTAACACCCCTGAAGCGTCGAGCTCGGCCCAGCGATACGAAGTCAAGGGCAAGGTCGTCTCCGTAGACAAGGCCAACCACAAAGTGACGATCGCGCACGAAGAGATCAAAGGGTACATGGAAGCGATGACCATGCCGTTCACGCTGCTCAACGAAGATGTCTACTCGGAGTTGAAACCCGGTTCGCAGATTCTGGCCACACTTGTCGTCGATCAGGGCCGCTCATGGCTCGAAGACCCGGTCGTTTCCAACGTTGTCGATCCGAACCTGGTCAGCAAAACCGAAGATAGCGGGGTCGAACCAGCCGCCGGGACGGAGACGCCGGATTTCGCGCTCGTCAATCAGGACGGCAAGAAGATAGGCTTCAAACAGTATCGCGGGAAGGCGCTGGTCTTGACCTTTATCTACACTCGATGCCCGCTGCCCGATTACTGCCCGCTGATGACCAAGAACTTCGTCGAGATCAACCGCGAGTTGCAGGGCAAGCCCGCGCTGCGCGACAAGACTCATCTGCTCAGCGTCACAGTAGATCCCGATTACGACAAAGCGAAAGTTCTACGCGACTACGGCGCGCGCTTCGCCGGCTCGGATAATGACGGGTTCAAGCGGTGGGAGTTCGCCACCGGCAGCCCCGAGCAGATCAAGAAAGTCGCCCAGTTTTTCGGGCTAAACTACTGGAAGGAAAAAGATCAGATCATCCACGGATTGCGCACCGCCATCATCACGCCAGACGGCAAGGTCGCCAAAGTCTACCGCCACAACGACTGGAAGCCTGAGGATGTGGTGAAGGATTTGGAGAAGCTGAACCAACGAGGATAGAAGATCGAGGATCGAGGATCGAGGATCGCGAACAATCTAATTCGATCCTCGATCCTCAACCCTCGATCCTCGATCCTCCTTCATCCCTTAAACAAATTCTTCAGCACGAACCAGACGTTAGCAGGCCGCTCGGCCAATCGGCGCATGAAATACGGGTACCAGTATTCGCCATACGGCACATAGATCCGCATCCGATAGCCGTCCCGCACGAGCTTCAATTGCAGATCGCGCCGCACGCCGTAAAGCATCTGGAATTCGAACGCGTCTCTCGAAACGCCCTCGACGGCGGCGAATTCTTTGGTCGCGGCGATCATCTTCTCGTCGTGCGTAGCGATGCCGTGATATATGCCGCTCTTGAGCAGTTTCTTCATCAGCCTGACGAAGTTCGCGTCCACGTCGCTCTTCTCTGGAAAAGCCACTTCTTCGGGTTCCTTGTAAGCGCCTTTGCACAACCGGACGCGCGCGCCCATAGCCAGCGCGTCGTCGACGTCCTTCTCGGTGCGGTAAAGATAAGCCTGTAGGACGATGCCGACATTGCCGTATTCGCCATAGAGCTGTTTGAATATGCGCACTGTGGCGTCGGTCTTCGACGAATCTTCCATGTCGATCCGCACGAAGTTGTTGTGGCGTTTAGCCGCCTCGACTATCCGGCGCGCGTTCCGAAGACAATAATCTTCGTCAATGTCCAATCCCAACTGGGTCAGCTTGACCGAGACGTTGGAATTGACGCCGACGTCCTCAATACGTCCCAGAACGCGCAGGTATTCGCGCACGTCAGATTCTGCTTCGGCCCTCGACGTCGTGCTTTCGCCCAAATGATCGAAGGTCGCCGTCATACCCGCGCGGTTGAGTTCCAGAATCGCCGCGATCGCGTCGTCGATGTTTTCGCCGGCGATGAAGCGGCGTGTGACCTGGCCAAATCCTGGGAGTTTTGAAAAAAAGTCTTTCAGTTCGGTTTTTTGTGAGAGATATAAAAGTGCGGCTCTGGAAATCATGCCTGGCTCCGTCATTCGTAATTTATCATTCTGTCCGGGGCGGCGCCTCCGAAACGAACTTTATCACACGGCTGTGGATCTTCATCAACGGATGGCCAAACCTGGAAATCCGGCGTTATAATCTTCGCCGTAAACATTCCTGAGCGAAAAACAACCGCGGGATACGACGATGGTTATACTACTGGTGATTGCCCTGACACTCTATCTGGCTGGCGCGTTTTATTCGATCTACGCGTTCGCCACGAAATCCAAACGGCCCAACCGCGATCTAAAGCTCATCATCGGGCTGGGTTTTGCGGCTCACACAGCCGCGATCGTGGCGGCCTGGCAGGAGGCCGGCCATTTTCCGGTGATCAGTCCGAAAGAGGTCAGCTCGTTCATCGGGTGGGCGATTGCGGGCTATTACCTGGCGGTGAGTCGGCGCTATAATACGCGGGCGTTGCCGGCCTTCCTCCTTCCACTGGTCTACTTGTTCATGTTCGTATCGCTGCTGCTGCCGGCGCGCGCCGAGGCCGTACCGCGGATGTTGGAGAGCGCGATTTCGGCGAGCCCGCTGACACAAATCATCTTCCCCGTTCACGTCACACTGGTTATCGCCTCTTACGCGGCCTTCGCCGTCACTTTCGTTTGCGGCATGATGTATTTGATCCAGGAGCGTGAATTGAAGGCCAAGCGCTTAGGCGCAAACTCCGAGCGGTTGCCCGCGCTGAACACCTGCGACGAGATCGGCTACCGCAGCGTGACGATCGGATTCGTACTGCTGACGCTGGGCGTCGCCACGGGCATCTTCTGGAACAACCAGCGCGACGGGCGCTACTGGCACAACGACCCGAAAGAGGTGATGGCGCTCATCACCTGGATCGTTTACCTCTTCCCGATCCACTACCGGGTGACTGCCGGCTGGCGTGGCCGCCGCGCGGCTTGGATGTCTATCGCAGGCTTCGCGATCGTAATTCTGACCTGGCTCGGCGCGCGCGCGCTGGGCGGGTACCACGTCTTCGGATAGTGGGCAGTGGGTAGTGGATAGTGGGTAGTGGATAGTGGGTAGTGGATAGTGGGGAATAAGGAAAAGCCTCCACTACCCACTGCTCACTGCCCACTACTCACTACCCACTATCCACTGCCCACTCCCTACTCCTATGGGCATAGTTCTAGTCGGAACCAGTCATAAAACGGCCCCGGTCGAGGTGCGCGAGCGTCTGGCGTTCGCCGAATCGCGCCTCGCGGGCGCGCTGCGCGAACTGGTTGACCGTGAAATGATCAGCGAGGGACTGATCGTCTCCACCTGCAATCGCGTCGAGCTGATCGCCGCGACCCCGAACGGCGCCGAGCGGGCGGAGAACGCCGTTTCGCGCCTCTACGATTTCCTGAGCCGCTTCCACCAATACGACCTTTCGCCTCTGCGCAAACATCTTTATGACCTCGCGGGCCCGGCCGCGATCAAACATGTCTTCCGCGTCACGTCGTCGCTCGATTCGATGGTCGTGGGCGAGCCGCAGATCACGGGGCAGGTCAAAGAGGCTTTCCATCGCGCGCAGGAGGCCGCCGTCGTGGGTCATGAGCTGACGCGGTTAATGAACCGCGCCTTCGCCGTCGCCAAGCGCGTCCGCAACGAAACAGGCATCGGGTCGAGCGCGGTCTCGATCAGCTTCGTCGCCGTCGAGCTGGCGCGCAAAGTCTTCGAAGACCTGAAAGGGAGCGCGGTGATGCTGCTGGGCGCGGGCGAGATGGCGGAGCTGGCGGCCAAACACCTTTTAAATTACGGCGCGAGTCGCCTGCTGATCGTCAATCGCACATACGAGAACGCGGTCGCGCTGGCGGGCGAATTGAACGGCGAGCCTGTGCGCTTCGAGGAATTCGAGAAGCGGTTGCCGGAGGCCGAGATTCTGATCTGTTCGACGGGCGCGCCGGACTACCTGATCCACCCCGACCAGGTCCGCCGCGCGCTTGAACGGCGCCGCAACCGCCCGATGCTGCTCGTCGACATCTCGGTTCCGCGCAACATCGATCCGGTGATCGGGCGGCTCGAAAACGCCTTCTTATTCGACGTCGACGACCTGGAATCGATCGCCGAGGCCAACCGCGCCGAACGTAAGCGCGAGGCGCTGCGCGCCGAGGAGATCATTGAGGCCGAGGCCGAACAATTCTTCCGCGCCCTGGCCGAAGGCGACCTCAACGCCGTCATCGGCGCGTTCCGCCAACAAGTCTACGAAATGGCCTTCTCCGAGCTCGAGCGCAGCCGCAAACGGCTCGGCGGTCTGAGCGAGGATCAAGAACAGGCCCTGCGCGTTATGATCAACGCCATCGTCAACAAATTCACCCACCCGGTGATCAAACAACTGCGCGAATCCGAAGACGGCCACTCGCCTTACCTCTCGGCCTGGCGCGATCTTTATCACCGCGATCCGAGCGAGTAGTCTGCGGCGTCAAGGCGCGATTACCGTCGGGTCGCATCAGGCCTCTCCAACCGCCCTTACCGGCTAACTGAAGCTGACGAACTTCCGACCTATGAGGAGAGAAAAGTAACGAGTGAAAATACTGGATATTGGCTGCGGCAACAACAAAATGAAGGGGGCTATCGGCATTGATCGCGCGTCTCTGCCTAATGTGGATATCGTTCACGACCTGAATTCATTCCCATACCCGTTCGAGCGCGACACTTTCGACGAGATTTACGCCACCCATATCATCGAGCACCTGGAATCGATCACCCGGACTATGGAAGAGCTACACAGGATAGCGAAGCCGAATGCGAAGGTGACTATCATCACTCCGCACTACTCAGACTTCCAGTCATGGAATGATCCTACTCACAAATGGCACCTGACCACCTACTCCTTCAGGTATTTCGAGCCGGAGTATGAGTCCAACTATTACTCTACCGCCAGATTCAAGGTCGAGTCCATACAGATTGATATGGCGCGCCTCTGGCGGGGAGTGGGACTCGAAGCTGTGATCAATCACTCTCTGCGCCACGATTCGCTGAGGTCGTTGAGGAAATTCTGGGAAGGATATTTAAGTTTTATTTTCAGGGCAGGCGCCATGACATTTGTTTTGAAAGCTCTGAAATAGAGATGGCGCCTGTTTCGGAGATGTCGCGATCTTTATCACCGCGATCCGAGCGAGCAGAACCACCACTGCGTTATCTTCAAGCCCCCTGGGCGCCTCGCCATTCACGCGACACCTTACTGGCGCCTCTTCTCGGCCGGCGTCGCGCCAGAGCGTCTTGCAACACTTAGAGCATTATCAATTGGACGTATGGGATTGCAGCTAGTGGCGGGGCGCGTAATTGCAAACAGGCGTGTCAAAAACAGCGACGGCCGTGACCGAAATCGCAGCAGCGTATGGAGTGCGGCGAGCCCTGATACCGCTGGCGAATTGGTACGGTACAGGGAGCGGTAGCGACCTGGTGCTTTGTAGGCAACGACTTCCGAGTCCACCAGGTCGCTACCGCTCCCTGTACCGTACCGTTCTCCGAATTCGCCAGCGGTATCAGGGCTCGCCGCACTCCATACGCTAGCGCGCTCCCGGCAAGCGGATAAAACCCCAAAAGATCAGCGTCAATCCGCTCTATCCGCGTCATCAGCGTTCTATTAATCCGTACCTCCATTTGATAACTGCTCTAGTTCTCCATCGCAGATTTTAGACGTCGTGGCTCTTCCCTTCGGCCATCAAAGATTATCATTGGGGAAAGAGAGGCTAAAACGATGATGTCGGATTCAGACAATCACAATACTTTCCGCAACCGCCTGCTGGCCGCGCTCCCGCCCGGAGAGATCGGACGGCTGAAGCCGCATTTGGAGCTGTTTGAATTAACTAAAGGGGAAGTCATTTACAACGCGGGCGACACGATCTGTTACGTTTACTTTCCTGAACGGGGAATGGTTTCTATGCTTTCGACCACGAGCGGGGGCGATACGATTGGAGTCGGGGTGGTCGGTTTTGAGGGGATGATCGGCGGCGCGCTCGCCCTGAAAGGCAGACAGATTCCATTCCGCGCGGTAGTGCAAATCCCGGGACAGGCCTGGCGCATCCGCGCCGAAATCTTGCGTAAAGAGTTCAGGCATTGCGGCGCGACGCATGACTTGATGCTCCTGCACACGAACGCGGTGCTGGCGCAGGTGGCTCAATCGGCCGTCTGCAATCACTTCCACACCTCTCAGCAGCGCCTCTGCCGCTGGTTGCTGCTCAGCCTCGATCACAGCGAAGAGGACACCCTGCCGCTGACTCAGGAACACATCGCGATGATACTCGGCATACAACGCTCGCGCGTGGCTACGATCACGAGCGGCTTACAGCGGCAAGGGCTGATCAGTTACCGCTGGGGCCGCTTGAAAATTCTCGACCGCGCAGGGCTGGAGGCTGCTTCCTGCGAATGTTACCGCGTTGACAAAGCCACTACTATTACCTCCCTGAAGAATTATATTTCTCAGTTTGTCCATGCATAGACAGATTTCCAACACGCCGGATGTCAACATCATCATGTTGATTGACCTCGGCTTCATCTTTTTTATGAAGACTGAGGTTTATGAAAACTGAGGATGCGCGTTGAAGTTTTGCGCGCGCCCAGGGTTATTCGTCCGCAGAATTGTTGCGGGAGTGCTTCAATGAAATCTGCGAAGTATGGAATTGAAGGCAGGTTAATCATCTGGTTCGTGCTGGCGTCTTTGATCGTGGTCCTGATGCTTGCGCTCTCCTATCTCAGCGCGCTACGGTTGCGTGAGAGCGAAGTCTTCTGGGTGGAGCATGGTTATCAAATCATAGCCGAGCTTGAAGCGTCATACGTCACGCTCAAAGACGCCGAGAGCGGACAGCGCACATACCTTTTAACTGGTAACGAGAACTTCCTGAACCCTCTTAAAACCTCCGCGGATAAATTCAGGGCGCAGCTTGATCGGCTCAAATCTTTAACAGCGGATAATCCGAGGCAGCATGCGCGCATGGAAAAGTTGGAGAAGCTAGGGATCGAGCGGATCAACATCCTTCAGACTCAGGTCCGGCTGAAGCAGGAACGCGGCGCAGAGGTGGCGAGTCAAGATATTTTAAAGGAGTCGGGCATACGAAAGATGGCTGAAATTTACTCCCTTGTAGACGAAATCAGTCGAGAGGAAGAGTCTTTACTAACACAGCGCAGGGCGCATTCGGCCGCGAGCGCGCGCAACGCGATGTGGAGCCTCGCCGCATTGGGCGCCGCCGTGATGGCGACGTTGGCGATGGCTTATACGTTCATCAGCCGCGAGATAATCGGGCGCAGGCGGACGGAAGAGCCGCTTCGCCACGTCGCCAGCTTCGCCAATCTGCTGCAGGAGCATGCGGCCGCTTCTCTCGACAAGACCGGGGAAAATTACCTGCGGCGCATCGTCGAGGCGGCCAACGGCATGGGACGACTGATTGACGGCCTGTTGATCTTCTCGCGGCTGGGGCGAGTGGAGATGAGCCGCGAGCCGGTCAACCTCAAACAACTGACGGAAGAGGCGCTGCAGGAACTGCAGCCCGAAATCGAAGGGCGCGAGATCGACTGGCGCATCGGCGAGCTGCCCGTGGTCGAGGGCAACCGCGAGATGCTGCGCACGGTGGTGGTCAACCTGCTCTCGAACGCGATCAAATTTACGCGCCCCCGCCGCCCGGCCCAAATCGAGGTCGGCTGTGGGGGCGCGCGCGAAGGCGAGGCGGTCTGTTTCGTGCGCGACAACGGCGTTGGATTCGACATGCGGTACGCGGGCAAACTCTTCGGCGTCTTCCAGCGCTTGCACCGCGCCAGGGACTTCGAGGGCACGGGAATCGGCCTGGCAAACGTACAGCGCATCATCCTGCGTCACTGGGGCCGCGTATGGGCCGAGGGCGAGGTCGGGCGTGGCGCCACATTCTATTTCTCTCTTCCCTTGCGGGAGGACAAATCATGATGGAACCGAAAAAGATTTTAGTTGCGGAAGACGACGAGAACGACGCGGAACTGGTCCTCAAAGCGTTGGAGAGATACAACATCGCCAATGAGGTAGTCGTGGTCGAAGACGGCGCGGAGGCGCTCGATTACCTTCACAGGCGCGGCGATTACGAGACGCGCGCGGAGGGGAGCCCTGTCTTAACGTTGCTCGACATCAAGATGCCCAAGATGGACGGCCTGGAGGTTCTGCGGGAGATCAGGGCCGACGAGCGGCTGAAGATGCTCCCGGTGGTGATAATCACCTCTTCGCGGCAGGAGGGCGACCTGCTCGCGAGCTATCAACTAGGCGTCAACGCCTACGTCGTCAAACCGGTGGACTTCAACGAATTCGTCGAAGCGGTCCGGGAGCTTGGCGTTTTTTGGGTTATGGTCAACGAGCCGCCGCCGGGCTGTGTGCAGGGCAGTGTTAAGGATCGGTGCGGAGGTTTCGGCTGAACGGGTAGAGCCGATTAAATAAGGCGGTAAGCGATGAATTCATCCATACGTATTTTGTATCTTGAAGACAATCCTGTCGACGTCGAACTCTTGCGAGCCGTCCTCGAAAAGGACGGGCTGAAATACGAGATGACGGTCGTGGACACGCGCGAGGATTACGTCGCCGCGCTCGAAGCGGGCGGCTATGACCTGATCCTCGCCGATTACCAGTTGCCGTCATTCGACGGGATGGCGGCCCTGGAAATCGCGCGGGAGAAGTATTCGTGGCTACCCTTCATCTTCGTTTCGGGCATGATGGGCGAAGAGATTGCGACCGAATCCCTCAAGCGCGGCGCGACCGATTACGTGCTCAAAGAGCGGCTGGCGCGCCTGCCGGGTTCAATGCGGCGGGCGCTGATCGAAGCCGAAGAGCGTCGCAGGCTCAGGAACGCGGAGGCCGAGCGCGAAAAGTTACTCGAAGAGTTGTTGGCTCAACATCAGAAACTCACGGAAGTGCTGCGACAGATGCCAGCCGGAGTGATCATCGCCGAAGCGCCTTCGGGCAAACTTATTATGGGAAATGGGCGGGTGGCGCAAATCTGGCGTCATGAATTTCTGCCTTCGACCAACGTCGAGGAGTATAGAGCCTACAAGGGCTTTCATCCTGACGGGCGGCCCTACGAGCCGCAAGAGTGGCCGCTGGCGCGCTCCATCATGGCAGGCGATGTGGTCACGAACGAGGAGATCGAAATACTGCGCGGCGACGGCACGCGCGGCGCGTTGATCTCCAACTCGGCCCCGATCCGCGACGGCGGTGGGCGGATCGTCGCGGGTGTAGTGAGTTTCTTCGACATCACGGAACGCAAGCAGGCGGAAAGAAGGTTGCGCGAACAGGCGGAGATGCTCGATCTGGCGCACGACGCCATCTTCGCCTGGGAATTGGACGGGGCAATCAGTTATTGGAATCGCGCGGCGGAGGAGATTTACGGTTACGCGCGAGAGGAGGCAGTCGGGCGCGTCTCGCACGAGTTGCTGGAGACCGAGGCCGCCGGGGGCATAGACGTCATCCTGGATTCGGTCAGCCTCAGCGGACGATGGATGGGTGAGTTGCGCCATCGCACAAAGGACGGGCGCGAGATCGTAGTCGAGAGTCGCATGACGCTCGCCAAACGCAACGGACAGAAGTTGGTGTTAGAGACGAACCGGGACATCACCGAGCGCAAGCAGGCCGAGCAGGAGCGCGAACGGCTCCTCGAGAGTGAAAATGCGGCGCGCCGCGAGGCGGAGCATGCGAACCGCGCGAAGGACGAGTTTCTGGCCCTGCTTTCTCACGAACTTCGTACGCCTCTCACGCCGATGCTGGGCTGGATCCGTATGTTGCGCAGGCGACAGGTCAGGCCGGAAGATTACGACTCGGCCCTCGAAAAGATCGAGCGCTCCGTCGAGTCCGAGATCAGGCTTGTCAGCGACCTGCTCGACGTTTCACGGATAATCACCGGCAAAATGACGCTCAACCTCCGGACGCTCGATTTCAGCGGGCTCGTCAAGGTGGCGGTCGAGATGGCGCGTTCGTCGGCTGAGGAGAAAGGGATAGACCTGGTTGTCGAAACCGGCAAGGACGAGGCTCTGGTTTCCGGCGACCCCGACCGGTTGCAGCAGGTGGTCTTGAACCTGGTCTCGAACGCGATCAAATTCACTCCGCCGCGCGGGCGCGTGGAGGCGCGGCTGGAGCGCGCCGGCGCCCATCTGGAACTAATCGTCAAAGACACCGGCCGGGGAATCAGCCCGGAGTTTCTGCCACAAGTCTTCGAGCGGTTTCGCCAGGCCGATTCTTCGGTCGCGCGCGCGCACGGCGGGCTTGGCCTGGGACTCTCGATTACCAGGCGCCTGGTGGAACTGCACGACGGGAGCATTCACGCGGAGAGCGAAGGCGAAGGCCGAGGCTCGACGTTCACCATTAAACTCCCACTCGCGGTCAACCATCCTGAACCGTCCGCCTCCGCGCGCCAGATCTCTACCGGCTACGGTCGCGTCCGCGAGTTCGACTCCATCAGCCTCGAGGGGGCCCGAATACTTATGGTGGATGACGACGCCGACACGCGGGAGATGATGAAGATGATGCTTGAACAGTTTGGCGCGGACGTGGTGACGGCCGCGTCGGCCGGTGAAGCTCTCTCGAAGTTTCAGCCGGGCCGGTACGACGCGATGCTGGCCGACATCGGGATGGCCGAAGTGGACGGCTATGAACTCATCGCCAGGGTGAGGGCGCTCGGGCCGGAAAAGGGCGGCGACCTGCCGGTCATAGCGATTACGGCCTACGCGGGTAAGGAAGACCGCCTTCGCGCCATCACCTCAGGCTTCCAATATTACCTGTCGAAGCCGATCGAGCCGGGAGAGTTGGTGGGCGCAATCGCGACTCTCATCAGGGGCGGGGAATGAGTTCCCACGCCTGCCTGACTCCGCTCAATAAACTGAAGCGTGTCAAATTAACGTTGAATGCGGTCACCCAATTGAAATGGCGACAGCCTTTGGAGTGCGGTAGCTCGGTACCGCTTTGGTAGTCCACTCCGATGCTGCGGCAATGATCGGAACGTGAGCCCACCGCGTCTCTTGTCCCGGAAGTCTGTAGAATCTGGAGATGACTACCAAAGCGGTACCGAGCTACCGCACTCCAAAGGCTCCGCCGAACCAATCTATGCGCACGCTTCAATAAACAATGATCGTATCGCCATGCCGGGGCGCGCCGTATTCAGCGTAGGGCCGCGTGTGTGACGGTTGCAAGCTAAGCGCGACGTCGCTTTCGCAAGAGGTTCATTCCAGTCTGCTAAATGTCATATACCAATTCCATTCCCACGTCGCTCCGTTGTCGGGCGAGAACGCCTGGCTCCAAACCGGACGATCAGGATTCGTTTTGTCCCATTGAAACACGACGACGATAGGTTTCCCTTCAAAAACGTCTTTTGCGTAAAATCTTCCGACGTCGCCGTCGAAGGAACCAACTTGGGGAACGTCCATTACGACCGCTTTGCTATCCGCCCAATAAATGCTCCAAAGTCTGGTCTTCGGATTGAACAGGCGAAATGACGCGCCTTGAAACGGGACCCCATCAAACTCAGTAATGAATTGGTCGGTATTTCCGAAACCGTTCAGGATTTTATGGCAGGCGCCGGTCGCATCAAACTCAAGCCATTCCGCGCAATTGTTGAGTCTTGTCTTGAGTTTTTTGTTGCGGATTTTCCACTCGCCGACGAGAAAATCGAAATCGTTGTTAGAGGAAGTTTTCGATGGAATAACTTCCAAATCGCCAGTTGGGGTGAATGATAGTTGTGACATGAACGTCGTCCTATTTTTCCACGACTTCGCGAAGTCGGTTGATGATTGTTTCGGAGATGTCGTCTGGCGAATCAGA
>WNGE01006110.1_pt1 | contig 13471 bp, 8 predicted proteins | sample 5400651 | NCBI WGS metagenome assembly WNGE01 (sample SAMN13153370, study PRJNA577476) | soil metagenome | isolation source: 60 cm soil or saprolite under grassland replicate 2 | place: USA:California | collected 2016-06-15 | reverse complement strand
AACGAGTATGCCTACTCAACCACCAGACTCAGCGAGATAGATGCGACGAAGGGTAAGGCCGCCCAGGAGATTGCCTTCCGATGGGTCATCCCTGCCAATGCCGTGCAGACACCCTTGATGATGAAGACTTCTGAGGGGCTATACATCAACATTCACGAGGCGGCCCTGGTTAATTACCCGGCGATGGATTTGCTGATAGATAATTTAGCAGATAAACAGACGTTTCGTCTGTCTTCACATCTAGTGCCTGACGCAGTCGGCAACAAGGCGTACCTGCAAGCCCCGGCTAAAACTCCGTGGCGCACGATTGTCGTGAGCGATAAAGCGGCGGACATTCTGGCTTCCAGGCTTATTTTGAACTTGAATGAACATTCTAAAATCCAGGATGTGAGCTGGATCAAGCCCCAGAAATATGTAGGCATTTGGTGGGAAATGCATGTAGGGAAAGCCAGCTGGAATTACGCCGATGTGGGCAACATAAAATTAGCAGATACAGATTGGGCAAGCCTGAAACCCAATGGCAAACACGGCGCCACGACCGTAAACACGAAGCGCTACATAGACTTTGCCGCTCAACACGGCTTCGACGGTGTACTGGTAGAGGGTTGGAATGTCGGCTGGGAAGATTGGTTCGGCAAGTGGAAGGAAGAGGTATTTGACTTCGTGACCCCCTATCCCGACTTCGATGTCAACGAACTCCAGGAGTACGCATCCGCAAAGCACGTTAAACTTATCATGCACCACGAGACTTCAGCTTCGGTGACAAACTACGAACGCAGGATGGACGAAGCGATTCGCTTCATGAAGCAACACGGATACGACTCGGTCAAAACAGGATACGTGGGCAGGATCATTCCCAGGGGCGAGCATCATGACGGTCAATGGATGGTCAATCACTATGTCAGGGTAGCAGAAAAAATGGCCCAAAATAGAATTATGCTTGATGCTCATGAGCCGGTCCGCCCGACGGGATTGCACCGTACTTACCCAAACTGGCTTGCTTGTGAAGCGGCCAGGGGCAACGAGTTTAACGCCTGGAGTGTGGGCAACCCTCCCGAACACGAAACGATTTTACCTTTCACCCGCCTGATGGGTGGGCCAATGGATTACACGCCGGGAATTTTCCAGATCAAACTCGACTCCTACCAACCTGGCAAGAAGGAACAGGTGCATACCACGCTGGCCAAGCAGTTGGCTTTATACGTCACGATGTACAGCCCCTTACAAATGGCGGCCGACTTACCGGGAAACTACGAGCGTTTTATGGACGCCTTCCAGTTCATCAAGGACGTGCCGGTTGATTGGGACGATACCAGGATTTTAGAGGCTGAGCCGGATGACTATCTCGCTATCGCGCGCAAGGCTAAAAACAAAGACGAATGGTACATCGGATCGATCACGGATGAGCAGGCGCGTACCTCAAATATCCCCTTGAGCTATCTCACGCCAAAACGCTGGTATGTGGCTACCCTCTACGCCGATGCTGCCAATGCTCATTGGGAAAACAATCCGATGGCATATCAGATTCAGAACTTTCTCGTAAACGACCAAACCAGACTGAAAATCAATTTAGCGAGTGGCGGCGGCGCTGCGATCAGCCTGAAACCCGCATCCGACCAGGACCGGAAAAAATGGAAGCCCTATCAATAAACTGAACCAGTATCCTGGGTTGGATTCGCTTGACAACAATTCATTTGGAGACAATCAAAGTGCTGGGGCGACGGCCACTCCCACATATTTGTCAGCCCCACCATAGTAGAAAAGCCATCTGTTACCGTCGCGTACCATCCCCGAGACGAACACCACGTTCGAAACTTGGCCAATTTTTTCCCACTCCTTCTCTACACTGAAGATCGGCTTCTCAGAACGAGCGAGCACCCTGGTAGGATCATTCTTGTCAAACAGAACCCATCCCGTCGCGTAAACAGTTTTGTCGTCGGCACCGTTGTAGACCATGAAAATCCCATCTTTAGTGATCACTGGTGGAGGTCCTGGCTCTACCACATAGGAATCAAAATAGCCTGGACGTCGCTCGAGCACCGGCCGGTCGAGCGGTTCTATCCAGTGGACCAGGTCGGAAGAATAAGCCACGCCCATCTGATTAGGTCGTCCTGCTGCATCGGCCATGAAATACATCCAGTACTTGCCGTTAATCTTCTGCGAGATGATGGCACCGGCTTTGGTCCAACCAACGTTCCAGCGACCTTTGTAGGCGGGCAGGATCACGCCCTGACGGTTCCAGTTGATCAGATCCCTGGAAGTAGCCAGACAGAGCTGAGCGTCCTTTTTGTTATAGCCGGTATAAGTCAGGTAATAAGTGTCCTTGATCTTGACCAATCGAGGGTCTTCCAGACCTCCATCTCGCTCGTATTCGGTGGCAGGTTCCATCACTGGATCGGCCCGACGATTGAAATGTATGCCGTCAGAACTCGTGGCGTAGCCCAGTTGCGAAGTCCCGTTTTCATCTTGAGCCCTATAAAGCATGACGAATTGATTTCCCCTTTTCACCACTCCCGGATTAAAGACGCCTGCCGATTCAAACGTATTGCCGCGCGGGCGCATGATGGGTTCCGCGGAAAGGCGCTGCCAATCTCCCCAGGGCGGCGTGTAGCCTATTAAGGGAAAGGCGACAAGCGTTAGAAGAGAGACGAGAGAGACGCAGGCGGTAATTCGTGTTAGAGAGTTTGATATCAATGTGGATAATCCAAGACGGGCCTACGGTAACTTGCAGGTTTGGAAGGCTTCATTTTCCATTTTCCATTTCTCATTTTCCATTTTTCATTGGCTGAGAAACGTAGCTGAGTTTCAATTCGTAAGCAGCGATGGTGTCTAACGAGTGAAGTAAGGCATTTCAATGGCAAATGAGAAATGAAGCCTTCCTTACCTTCAAATTAGCGAGGCTTGAGCCATCCTGCTCGAGTCAGCGCATTCAACTCTTCATCCCGCTGCTGGCAATGCTTTCAATCAGGTGACGCTGAAGAAAAATGTAGGCAACGATGACCGGCAAGGCGAGCAGCATTGCTGCTGCCAGTATCACTCCCAGGTGCGCCTCGGCCTGTCCGCCCACAGCGAAGAGTGTGACCATCAGCGGCATCGTCATCAACTTTGGATTGCGAATCACCATCAGCGGCCACAGCACGTCGTTCCAGACACCCATGAAGGTCAGGATCGCGACAGTCATTATTGCCGGCTTCGAAAGCGGATACACGATAGTGAAAAGAATACGCAAGTCGGAGCATCCGTCGAGTCGGGCAGCTTCAATCAAAGACTGTGGTATGGACAGAAAAAACTGACGGAAGAGAAGAACTGCATAACTACTCATCATGGCGGGCACAATCAGCGCCAGGTATGAGTTGACCCAACCGAACCTGACTATCATCGTGTAGAGCGGAATCAGCGTGAGCTGCGCCGGAATCATCATTGTTGCGAGCACCAGATTGAAGATCATCTCGCGGCCGAGAAAATGGAGCCGAGAGAGCGCGTAACCGACCATTGAGCCGAAAAGGACCACCGATGCAGTCACAGTGATCGAGACCAACAGGCTGTTGCCAAAAGCGCGAATAATCGGAATTTTTTGAAAGACAAAGCGATAGTTCTCAAGCGTGAAATGTGATGACAGAGGATTGAAACCGGCAATTTCCATCTCCGGTTTAAGCGTTGCTCCGAGCATCCACACAAACGGGTAAAGAAACAGGAGCGCCCCGATTGTCAGAACCAGATAGAGAAGAAGACGCTTCATCACACTGCCTCGGTTTCCACGAAACGCCGTTGCAGCAGAACCACCGCAAAGATGATCATCGCCCAAAAGAAGCCGATGGTCGTGGCGTAGCCCATCTTGCTGAAGAAGAATGCTTGCTTATAGAGATAAAGAATGCCCGAGAGCGTGCTGTTGACGGGACCACCACCCGTCATTACGTAAGGTTCGATGAAAAGCGAGAAGCCACCGATGGTCGAGAGTAAGAGCACAAGCATAATAGTTGGATTGAGCATTGGCATGGTGATAAGTCGAAATTTTTGCCAGGCACTCGCGCCGTCCAGTTCCGCCGCTTCATACAGGTCGGCGGGAATGCCCTGTAGACCCACCAGAAAAAGCACCACGTAAAGGCCGACGTTCTTCCACGTCGCCATGATCGCAATCGCGGGCATGGCGTAGCGACGATCCGTGAGCCAGCCGATTTTAGGCAGGCCGAAGCGCTGAAGCAGCAGATTAATTAGTCCAGTCTCACTTGCGTACATCTGTTGCCAGAGTATCGTGACCACGACGCCGGAAACGACCACTGGCATAAAATAACTCGCGCGAAAGAATGCTCTTCCCCGAATCTTCTGATTAAGTAATTGGGCCAAACCGAGAGCGAGGACCAACTGCAACGGAATATGGATCAGCAAGAAGTAAAGCGTGTTGAAGAGCGCACGCCAGATCAGCGGATCAGTGAGCAAGAGTTTGATATTGCCCAGGCCAACCCACTTCATCGGTGTGTAGATGTTCCAGCGATGAAAGATAAGAATGAAGGCGAAGGCGAGCGGGTAGCCAAGAAACACAGCGATGTGAAGAAGGTAAGGAAGCACCATCAGATAACCCACCCGATCAGAAGCAGGGGGCCGGGTGCCGGGGGTGGGTGAACTGACGGCAGGAGAGGCGGAATCGGAGTCCTGGGCTGAGAAGATCACGTTCTTACTGACCCCCGGCCCCTGACCCCCGGCCCCTGCTTTACTGCGCATCGAGAATCTGTTGGCTTCTCCGGGCTGCATCGTGCACCGATTGTTCTGGCGGTTTTAGATCGAAGACGACCGAAGCTTCAACTTCTTGAGCAATAACATCAAGAATCTCTTTCAATTCTGCAACTGAGTCAATGCTGCGCGCGGTCGTAACCTGCGCGGCGAATTTGACCAGCTTTGGATTGCGCCTAAAATAATCGGCGAACTTTTGATCCTCCAGCAGTCCTGCACGGATGGGTAACTGGCTGGTCAATTCCAGCAGTTGTAAATCGTTCTGCTTCGAAATAGTAAATTTGATGAACTCCCAAGCTTCGCGCGGGTGTTGGCATGTTTTGAAGATGACAATGCTCTTCGGATCGGCGTAGCTGACGGGCTGGCCGGTGGCTGCGTCAGGACGCGGGATTGGCCCGTAGTCGTACTCGAAGTCGGCAGGACGGTAGCGCTCAAGATGACCGATGTTATTCGGCCCGACGAACTTCGCCGCCACACGGCCATCGAGGAAAACATCACCTTGAAAGGTCTGGCGGGGGGCGTAACCTCTGGCAAAGCATTCGTGCAAGAAGCGGAAGCTGGCGACTGAAGATTCATTATCGAACCTGACTTGACGACCTTCGAGCAAGTTTTGCCCATTCGATGCAGCAAGGTAAAGGGGTAAAAAATCGAACAGCCGTTTATACCAGATGGGAAGGTAATCGATCGTCAGCATCCACTGGTCAATCTGTCCATCGCCGTCACGATCGCGTGTCACGCGAGCCGCCGTTGAGAGAAACTCCGAGTAAGTGGTGGGCAATGATGAGACCCCGGCCTCACGCAACATCCGCGTGTTGTACAGCACCATAATCGGATTCGACTTCCACGGGACCTGATAAAAATGTCCGTCCGAGGAGCGATACTGGTTAGAAAGTTCCGGCATCATGCGCTCGTGCAACACGTCAAAGAAATCCGGGTAGGCATCGAGCTGAACAAGTCCCTGGGCGTCCAGCAAGTCTTGCATCGCCCCCGGGAAAACATTGGCATAGATGTCTGGCGTTGTGCCACTGGCGATAGCAGCAAGTATGACTTCTTCCGACGACTGTCCGGAGGGAACAGGCTCAACTTTGATTTGAACTTCGGGGTGCCGCGCGTTCCACTCAACGGAAACTTTGTTCGCAAACTCAAGCTCCTGAGCATTGGTCGCGCTCCAGTAGGTGAGTGTGACGCGGCCGCCCGGGCCAACATTCCTCTCTGGGTGCCGAGACGCACAACTCACAATTACGAGAAGCAGCAAAACTAAAGCGCCACACTGTGGTGCCCGCGCATTCACAAGAGCGCCTCCCCTGTCGCCGGATCGAAAAGCCTGGCGCGTTCCAAGTTGATGACCAATTCGATCATTTCGTCGCTCTTCACGCCGCTTCGTGGACTCAACCGGACGATGATCTCGTGTGCCCCGACCGAACAGGTGGCGAGCACCTCGCTGCCCAGAGGCTCCAGGAAATTCACTCGCGCCTGGATAACGTTGCTATAGTCTGCACCGTGGTATGACTGTCGCTCAGAAAAGTCTTCGGGCCGAAGGCCCAGAACTATGGGAAGGCTCTGGTCCCTTACGACCTCGGATAACGCTGCTTTCTTTTCGGCGGGAAGGTTAACGTGTAAACCATCGCCTGTGAGAAACAGGTGGCCCTCGCGCTCAACCAACGCACAGTTGATAAAATTCATCGGCGGGCTGCCAATGAAGCTGGCAACAAACTGATTGGCGGGGTGATCATAGATTTCAAGTGGTGCCCCTATCTGTTGCACGATTCCATCCTTGAGCACAATTAACCGATCACCCATGCTCATAGCTTCAACTTGATCATGAGTGACATAAATCATCGTGGCTTCCAACCGCTTGTGCAGCTTGATCAACTCTGCGCGCATGGAGACTCTTAACTTGGCGTCCAGGTTACTGAGCGGTTCGTCGAAGAGAAAAAGTTTCGGTTGGCGCACAATGGCGCGGCCGACAGCCACTCGCTGGCGCTGACCGCCGGACAGCGCTTTGGGTCGTCGGTCCAGGAAATTGCCGAGGTCCAGTATGTCCACGGCAGTGCGGACGCGGTGGTCGATTTCCGACTTGGGAAGTTTTCTCATCTTCAAGCCAAAGGCCATGTTTTCGTAGACGGTCATGTGAGGATAGAGAGCATAATTCTGAAAGACCATAGCGATGTCCCGATCTTTGGCAGGGACATTGTTGATCAACCTGCCGCCAATGTAGATTTCTCCCTGGGAAACCGTTTCGAGTCCGGCGATCATGCGCAGCAGCGTAGATTTTCCGCACCCTGATGGTCCAACAAGAATGACAAACTCGCCGTCTTCGATCTCAACGCTCGTCGGGGCGACCGCGCAGATGTTTCCCGAGTAGATCTTGGACACGCCTTTAAGCTGGAGGTCTGCCATTTTATCGTTCTCAGTAGGTGCGGTCCCATGAGGTCAGTACCACCTCGCGGTAGCGGGTGGGTCCGTTGCATTCATCCTTGATCGGCTCAGTTCCATTCCAGAATCCACCCGCTACCGCGAGGTGGTACTGACCTCATGGTACCGCACCTATCGCAATGTATGGCAAACTGCATCAGCTACAGGAATTTGTTGTTCAGAATTTACAATTTAACTTAAGCTACGTTCGACTAGGCAGAGTTGGTGGTGCCCTATTTTCATTTTTCTCTGTGCAACCTTTGTGTTCTCTGTGTCTCTGTGGTTAACAATTGCAGCAAGAACTCACCACAGAGACAGGAAGTTCACGGAGCACGCACAGAAAATTTCAAATTAGGTCACTACCGCAGAGTTCGATTTGTTGCGACTTAAGCTTAAATTAGTGCCGGCTTCAAGGAGAAATATGAGTATGACAGAGAAACCAAAACCCAGGAAACATTTCCTCTTTCTCATAACAATTCTATTACTAATCTCTTCACCCTTAGCCTCATTCGAATCCGCGGCAGACAGGGCATCTGCGGGGCAACTTCGGGCGATCCAAAAATATATCAAACAAAGCTGGCATACCTTGACACGCTCAAGCGCACAGCTTGCCAAGGCCGCCCCGGATCCGAAGTTCAAGGTTCGAGCTGACGGGCGCTGGCCGGTTTATGTTTCGCGCCGGGAGAATATCAAGCGCATAGAAGAGACTTTACGCGCTCAAATGCCGGCCGCGGATTTTGCCCAAATCCAACTCCGACAACTGCCGGAAAATCCGATGGACATTAAAGAGCACGGACTGCTTTATCTTCCCTATCCCTACGTTGTGCCGGGCGGGCGCTTTAACGAAATGTATGGTTGGGACAGTTATTTTACACAGGTTGGGCTAGTGCGTGATGACGAGATGGCACTGGCCAAAAACATGACTGACAATTTTCTTTACCAGATAGATCACTACGGGAAAATACTAAACGCCAATCGCACCTATTATCTTTCGCGATCGCAGCCTCCTTTTTTGACCCAGATGATCCTCAATGTCTACCGTAAGGACCATGATATTGCCTGGCTGCGAAGCACTATTCCGGCAATCGAGAAATATTATCGCTTCTGGACCGAAGAACCACACCTCACTAAGCAAACAGGTCTTTCACGCTATTATGATCTCGGTGATGGCCCAGCGCCGGAAGTTCTATCGGGCGAGCGAGATCAGCAGGGACGAGACCACTATGACCTTGTTAAAGACTATTACCGCACACATGATGTTAAAGACTACGATCTGGGCCAATACTACGACAAAGAGAAGGATCAGCTAACCGAGCTTTTCTACAAAGGCGACCGCACGATGCGTGAATCGGGCTTCGATCCCTCAAATCGATTCGGGCCTTTTAACATCGATATCATTCATTACGATCCGGTATGTTTGAACTCCCTGCTCTACCTAATGGAGACGGATACCGGAGAGATACTAAGAATAATTGGTCGCGCCCGCGAGGCACGCGATTGGACGAAGCGCGCCGAGGACAGGAAACAAAGGATCAATCGCCTGATGTGGGATGAAAAGGACGGTGTTTACTACGATTATAATTTTGTTAAGAAGGAGCTGCGGCGATATCCGTTCGTAACCACTTTCTATCCGCTCTGGGTTGGCGTTGCCGATCGCAGGCAGGTGGCACGGATCGTGGCGAACCTTAAACTTTTTGAAAGGCCCGGCGGGCTTTTAACCAGCACTTACGTTAGCGGTAGTCAATGGGACGCTCCGTATGGCTGGGCGCCCACGGAGATGATCGCCATCCAGGGACTGCGCCGTTATGGCTATACCAAAGAAGCCGACCGAATCACTGCGAATTTTCTCTCAATGATTCTAAAGGAGTTCATTCAGCACAACACGATCGTGGAGAAGTATGACGTCGAGCGACGTGAATCGGAAGTCAGTGCGGGACTGAAGTTTGGATACAAGTCTAACGAGATCGGGTTTGGCTGGACGAACGCTGCCTTTGTCGAACTTTATTCGAACCTGCCAGTTGCGAAAAGAAAGGACGTGCTCGAGCTCGAAGGATCGAGAGTGCCATAGAACCACGCACTATCCCGGCGGACTAACCCCACCATAGAGGCACACGGAAAGATTTTCCATTTATCATTTTAGATTTTTCATTTGACATCGTCCAAAAAGTTCTCCACACGCCGTTTAGATAGGGCACTTGTGCCCCGTTGCGCGAGGCGGACAAGTCCACTTTCTTAAACGATGTGCTGAGGCGATGGAATTTGGGAAATCGAAAATCCAACACTCAACTTTGGAGCGCAACAATAACGCTGAAAGCGTTCGCTAATTTCAGCCCAGGGGTTGATCCCACTTTGAAGGCCCTTAGATCCAAAATCAGGTTAACTCCAATAAGCTCGTGGTTGGGAAGGCGGGCTTGCCCCCGCTGATTGGCTACACTCAACTTTGAAGACGCAATCCTGAAAGGGTTGCGTCGCCGTCCGTCGAGTCGCATCCCGTCGCAACTCCTTCAGAGTTGCGACCAGATAAATGTGCGCCTTTTTAACCCAGGGTTTCAAAGCAAACCCTGGGCTTAAATTAGCGAACGCTTTCAGCGTTATTAAAAAAAGGAGAAGCCCGGGAAGGCTTCTCCTTTTGTTTTGGTACGACGTTTGTTTGCTGGCTAAGTAACGCCAACGCGAGATGACTCAAAGCTAGAACTTGAACCTCAAAGCCAACTGGAAATTACGCTGCAGGTCCGCACCGAAGAACGCGGTTGAGGTAATCCGTCCGGCGTTGCTGTTGGGGTTATCCGGATTCCCGATAAACGATTCGGGGTTCCCGAGGTTCACGTGATTGAACACGTTCACCGACTCGATGCGAAACTCCAGTTCCTTAGTTTCGGTGAACATGAATTTCTTGAACAGCGAAGCATCGGTCCTCCAGTAGTTCGGGCCACGCAGAGCATTTCTAGGCAGATTGCCGAATTTTCCAGGCCCCGGGTTGCCGAAAACGGTGGGGTCGAAGAAGCGGTCGCGGGACCCGCCGGTATTCGGATCGCCGATCAGATCGGGACGGTTCGGGCCGGTATCAATGTTCGCCCCGGCATCGTAACCGACGTTGAATGGCAAACCGCTCTGAATGGTGGTGGTCGTGTTGAACTGCCACCCGCCGACGACGTGGTTCATTGCTCGCGACGCGTCCTTGAAATAACGCTTGCCCTTTCCGAACGGAAGCTCCATCACAGTAGTCAGAACGAAGTTGTGAGTTCGATCAAAGTCCTGCGGGCCGCGATTCAGCTCGCGGTCAAAGAAGAACTGGTCAGCGTCGTTGTTGAGCGCTCGCTGCCAGGTGTAATGCGCGAGGAACGAATAGCCGTCAGAGAAACGCTTCGTGACCTTGGTTTGGAGCGCGTCGTAACGGTTATCGGCGCAGTTGCAGAAGAAGTCAATATCCTGCGTCCAGCCAAAGCGGTTGAAGAACGGCCGGCGATTGTTCCTCGGCACGCCCTGGAGAAAGCCTTCGAGTGTTGCCTGGTTGACGTTGACTGCGGGTCCGCCGCCGGCGAACACGTGCGTGCCCTTATTGCCGACGTAAGCCACTTCAATCGAAGTATCTTTCGTCAGTTGATGTTGCAAAGTTACGTTGTAGGCATCAACGGTCGGCAGAGTTTGTTTGAAGGGCAGTGCGCGCGAGAAGACGCCATCCGGGAGAAAGAAGCTGCCGTCGGCCGGGATCCCTGTATTTGGCACGCCGCCTTGGTTGGGTGGAGCGCTGAGGCCGAAGAAGTTCGTGAACGCCGGCGGGCCACCCGCGAGGGTAAAGACCCGGTCGAAGTTCGACGGGGCGTTAAGGTTCTGCACCCCAAGCACCGGCAGATTCTGCGTCACTGAGTGGCCGAAGAGTGAACCGAAAACTCCGATGTCGTAGCTGCGACCGTAGCCAGCACGTAGCACCGTCTTCTCGGTAAACTGGTAGGCGACAGCCAGCCGCGGAGCGAAGTTGTAGCTGTTTTTGACGCCGCCGTTGAGCGGAATGTCGCCCACCCCCGCAACGAGAATCTCACCTGTGTCCAGGTCGAGGAAGCCGCCGTTGCCGGCAGCATTAACTTTCTGCGGGTTAATTACATCCATCCGCAATCCGTAGTTGATAGTCAGTTTCGGCGAGAAGCGCCAAGTGTCCTGGCCATAGTAGAAATGACGCCATTGCCGTTCTCCTGCGTCTGTTTTCGTGCTGACGTAGCGGCCGAACGTGGTCACGTCGCCAAGTAGGAAGGTTCCGATGCCGAAGCCACCCCCGCCGCCAACGACGTTTCCGTTTGCGTCAAATATGACTTGCCGCGTACGGTTCTCGCTGAACGAGAGCTCGCCGGAGCGGTGTCGGTCGCTCGGCACGCGCAAGTTGATTGCGCGGCGCACATCGACACCGAACTTGAGCGTATGATTGCCGACAAGCTTCGATAGGTTGGCGACGACCTGATACTGCTTCTCGTCTTGATCAAGCGGACAGTTGCAGCGGCCTACGTCATCGCCGAGGCCGGAGCCGAAAGAAAAACCACGGTCGCCGTTGATGAAAAACGCCGATAGCCCAGAAGAAAATTCATCGAGATTCAAGCCAGGAATTCCGGCGTCCGCCGATGTTGTTTTACCGAAGTCGTTGGGCAGTACGTTGACTTTGTACTTGAAAGCCCCGAAGCGCACGTCAAGAATCGTCGTGTCGCTCAGAGTATAGTCAAGGCCCACCGCCAAGCTCTGGTTGCGTACCTTGGATGTGCCGCCGAGAGACACCAATTCGTCGCCGCCGCCCGCTCCGAACGCCTGTGGGCCAGTACGGTTGAAGTTGGCGAAGCTATACCGGCCGAACATGTTAAAGCGATCGCTCAACTTGCCGTCAAGGCGGACGTCGAATGTGTCGTTGTTGAAAACCTCGCTCCCGCCTGCGACGAAGTTGTTGCGTGTGCCCCCATCCGTTCCTGGTGCATTAGGAAGCGGAATCAGTTTTAGGAGATTCTGGGCCTGCGGCGAAAGGCGGCCGGTGGGGATCACGTTGCCTGCGAACTGTTGACGCCCCATACAAGGTCCGATCGCACCGGCCGGACAGGGCACGACGACCAGTGGCGCCGTGGGATCAAAAACGTTAAGGCCGTACTGGCTGAGGTCGCCGGTGCGCGCCAAGGCTGTCGGGACGGTCAGCAGCTTTGAGCCGCCGACGCGGCTTCGCGTTCCCTGGTAGTCGCCAAAATAGAAGAAACGGTTCTTGAGGATCGGCCCGCCAATCGAACCCCCAAACTGATTCTTCAGCGTGCTCGGAATCAGCCTGTTTGTGCCGGCGGGTGGCGTTGCCTGTGAGAAGGGATTACGCGCCTGCCATCTGTCATCCTGCCGGAAATCAAAAGCGCTGCCATGGATCTCGTTGGTGCCGGACTTGGTCTGCACCGAGACGACACCAGCTATAGCTTGGCCAAATTCGGCGTCATAGTTTTGCGTCGTGATCTTCGTCTCGCCGATTGCTTCGAAGTTCGGGTTGATGACGATGATTCCGAGAATCGGATCGCGATTCTCCGTGCCGTCCAGTTGGTAGCCGGTGCCGCTGAAGTGTTGACCATTGACAACCGTTTGAATGGATCCTTGCGGGTTCTCACTCGCCGCATGTTGCCAGAGTTGTTGCTGCGTGCCTGGAGTCAGGAGGATGAAGCGTGTGAAGTTGCGGTCGAGAATGGGCAGATCAGTCACCTGTCTGCTATCGAAAGTCGTCGACACATCGGCACGGTCAGTCTTGAGAAGTTGGCCTTCGGTGGCCGAAATTGTCACCGTCTCGCTGACTTGCCCCGTTTCGAGCGTGACGTCGGTTTTGGCCTGAGTATCAAGACTAACGACAACCGACGGGACTTCGCCTTTCTTGTAGCCAGCCTTCTCGATCGTCACCTTATATGTTCCGGGCAGCAGCCGGTCTTTGACATACAATCCTGAGTCGTTGGTCGTTGCTGTTTCGGATGTATTCCGCTCGATGCTTGTAATAGTCACAGTGGCATCCGGAACCACCGCTCCCTGAGCGTCGGTAACGGTACCTGAGATGCTTCCGTACACCGCCTGCGCATGAGTCTCACGCGCCAGCCCAGTTATGAGTAGTAAGCCAAGCAAAAGCAACGGAAGTTTGTTTCTCAGTGCGGGCTTGAAATCCTGTGTTGCGCGTAATAGGTTTCTCATGGGTTGTTCCTCATGTGCTGCCGACGAAAAAGCCGAGATGCGCTTAGAGCTCTTGTTGGGCCAAGAGCGCAAGCTCCGCTGGGTAGGTCAAGAGTCGCTGGCAAATGTCAGCGCCATTTGACTTGGTGCTGTCTTATCAGTTCGAGTT
>WNGE01006606.1_pt1 | contig 13474 bp, 13 predicted proteins | sample 5400651 | NCBI WGS metagenome assembly WNGE01 (sample SAMN13153370, study PRJNA577476) | soil metagenome | isolation source: 60 cm soil or saprolite under grassland replicate 2 | place: USA:California | collected 2016-06-15 | reverse complement strand
ACGCGTTCACGTCGTTCGCGTATCGCCCGGGGGGCAGGTGGGCCTGCTCGGTATTGGACCCAGCGACGCACAGTCCGGCGTGGAGCGTGAACGCGGCGCGGCACCGCCGCCGGGAACGAGCGCGTGTCGAGCTCGCGCACGGTTCGCCGCGCTCGTCGCGCTCATGGGCCGAGTGACCCAGCGGAACGCTGGAACCCCGGAAGAGTCCTCGTGCGCTGCGACGGCGCTGTCGAGCCAGTCGAAAGATCTCGCGACGAGGGCGAGCTTCCACCTCGAGCAACCGTGTTGTCGGTGAAGCCCGCGGCGACGGCCAACGAACGATCGGAATGCGACGGGGGGCTGGTATGGGGAAACCGACCGCCATCTCGCTTCATCGCGCAAGCCGGTCGCGGGCGAACGACAGGGGGCCGGCCGGCGGTCCCCCCATCGATCGTTTGCTTCGTGCGGCTCGCGAGGAGCCGGACCGCGGCCTCTGCCCCGCTACGCGTTGGCGGTGGGGGGCGGCATGTCGGCCGCCGCCGGTGCCGCCTCGACCGGCTCGACGCGCTTCGCGAGCGCCTGCAGTGCGCGCGACGCGCGCAGGAGCTGGTCGTGCGCGGCGCGGCGCAGGTATGCGGGGACGGCGACGCGGTACGCGCGGCTGCGCTCGAGCGCGCCGGCGAACATCGCGTCGCTCGCCTTGCGCAGCCCCTGCACGCGGGCGGTGGCGTCGGTGCGAGCCCCTTCGAGGCGGGAGCGCGCGTCGGCGGCGAGCTTGGCGGCGCGTTCGGTCGCGAGCCGGAGCAGCTCCGCGCGGCGCGACGCGAGCAGCAGCGGGTTGCGGAGGGCCTCGGCGAGGAGGGTGGTGGGGACGGCGGCGGGATTTTCGGAAACCGTGGTCTCGGGCATGTGCCTATGATGACACAGCGCGTTGAGCGTCGTCAACGCGACGCGTCATGGCTTGAACCACGACCAGCAGCCCAAGCGCCTCGGAGACATCCAGCCCGAGCGTCTGCCGTAGAACCTCTTCGCCTTCTGCGCGTCGTCACTGAAGATTCCGCCCCGGCTCGGCCGCGCGCGGTCGCTGCACCCGCTCTGCGATCCCGTGGGAAGCCATGACCGGCGGCACCGAGCTGGCCGGGCGCGACTGTCTGGCCATCCCGAGTCGCGCGCTGATAGGCTAGTCCGCGAATGCCGCCGGGACGCACCAGTGCGCGAGCGCTCGTCATCTCCTTCGCAGCGGTCGCGGCGACCTTCAGCGTGGCGACCGCGATCGCTCAGGTCGCCAGCCTGGAGATCCGCTCTGCTGCGCAAGGGATCACAGCGAACGCCTCACCGACGATCTCCTCCCTCTCGTCGATGCGAAGCACGATGCGCCAGCTCGAGATCGACGTCTATGAGTTCATCGACGGCTGTGAGGTGCGCCGCTGCGGCGAGATCCCCAAGGGGATCGAGGCGCTCCGGCACGTGCTCATGGCCGATTGGGAGGCGTACCAGAAGTTCCCGGCCTTTCCGGGCGAGCGTGATACCTGGCCGCTCATCGACCGCGACTTGCGAGTCCTCGACGAAGACCTGACGCGCGTCTTCGAGGCGCTGGCACGCGCAGACTCACGCGAGGCCGAGGAGCTGTTCTTCAAGAGCTTGAAACCCATGTTCGATCGGCTGGACGAAGCCGTGTCCCACATCATTCAGTCTGATCACGCGGATGGTGTGGCGCTCGCGTCGAAGATTGACGTTCTCGCGCACAGATCAGTCATCCTGTCTGTCATCCTGGATGTATTGAGCATCGTCCTCACCACCGTCGCCGCCACGTTGGCCATCCGTCTCGTCCGACGCCACGAGCTCTCGTTGAGTAGTCGCGTCGAGGAGCTCGATAAGTTCGCTGGCCGGGTCGCCCACGACGTCCTGGGCCCGCTCTGGACGACCACCGCCGCTCTGCACGTCGCGAAGCGTGGGGTCGACCAGCAAGGGAGAACCGCGCTCGAGCTCGGCGAGAAGAGTGTCGCGCTCGTCCAACAACTCGTGAAGGGCCTTCTCGAATTCGCCAGGAGCGGCGCGCAGCCCATCCCGGACGCCTCAGTCGATCTCCGTAGCGTCATCAGCGCCGTCGTCGAAAACCTGGGTCCGATGGCGGAACAGAGCGCGGTCGAGCTTCAGGTCGGGCCCTCCATCACGGGCGATGTTGCTTGCGGCCGCGGAATCTTGACGAGCGTCATCGCGAATCTCGTCGACAACGCGATCAAGCACATGGGAGAAAGCAGGGTCCGCAGAGTGGTCATCCGTGCGGGATCAATCGAGGGTCGCGGGCCGGTGAGGATCGAGGTCCAGGACACGGGGCCTGGCATCTCCGCGCCGTTGGAAAAGCGCCTCTTCGAGCCGTTCGTGCGTGGTAGTACGAAAGGTGCGCCGGGGTTCGGCCTTGGGTTGGCAACCGTGAAACGCATCGTCACCGGGCACGACGGGCGCATCGGATTCACCTCCGCTCCTGGCGGCGGAACCGTGTTCTGGGTCGAGTTGCCCCAGGCCTCCGGCATCGCGGCCCTCGATCGCAGCACGTGACGCCCCGTCCTGCGGAGGCGGACCGAGCGGTGTGGGTTCCGAAAATTCCGCTGCCGCCGGCGGTGGACGACGATGCTGCGCTGGAGGCGTTGCTCTTCCCCGACGAGCATGCGCCGGTGCTCGATGCCGTACGGCCTCGCATCGAGACTCCCTGCTTGCCCTGCCCTCACGGTGGCCGTCTTCTCCGCTGAACACCGTAGGTTTTCGGGAAGATCGCCCGCCAAGTCGGGACGCCCGCGAGGCATCGGCGCCCCAACATGGCGCGGCTCGGCCGCGGAGCGCCCTCGCTCAGATGGAAGCCGTCGCCGTACCTCTTCGGGTTCAGGTGTGGACCTGATGTCCGAGGCGCGTAAGCGCCCTAACTCGGGAGAAGGACGCGCTCCTTCGCTTGGCCCCAGGAGGTACAGACGTGGAACAGCTGAAGTCCAGGGCCGGGCTGGCAAGCGGCTTCACGCTGCTCGAGCTGCTCGTCGTCATGGTCATCATCGGCCTGCTGGCGGGCCTCGTCGCTCCGCGCTACTTCGCGCAGGTCGGCAAGTCGCAGGTCAAGGTCGCGCGCGCGCAGATTGACGCGTTCGACAAGGCGCTCGACCAGTTTCGGCTCGACGTTGGGCGCTATCCGACGACGGAGGAGGGGCTCCAGGCGCTCGTCGCGCAGCCGAGCGGCGAGCAGAACTGGCACGGGCCCTACCTCAAGAAGGCCGTGCCCGGCGACCCGTGGGGCCGGGCCTACACCTACCAGCAGCCCGGCACGCACGGTGGCGACTTCGAGCTGCAATCCTACGGCAAGGACGGCCGCCCAGGCGGCACCGGCGAAGACGCCGACGTCACGAACTTCTGACGCATGCGCTTTCGTATCACCACTCTCGATGGTGGCCAGGGAGTCGCGATCCAGGAGCTGGACGCGCTCGACGAGGCCGACGCGCACCGCCAGGCGATCGCGCGCGGCCTGCGCGTTCTCGCGATCCAGGCGGCGCGCTGGAAGGGCTCGCGGCGCGCGCGCCTGTCACTGGTCGCGTTCAGCAACGAGCTCGTCGCGCTGCTCGAGGCCGGGCTGTCTCTCGTCGAGGCGATCGACGCCTTGACCGAGAAAGAGCGCGACGAGTCGGTCCGCCACCTGCTCGAGGGCCTCCGCCGGCGCCTGTACGAGGGGCAGAGCCTGTCGGTCGCGCTCGGTGAGTTCCCGAGCAGCTTCCCGGCGCTGTACGTCGCGACCGTGCGCGCGAGCGAGCGCAGCGGGGCGATCCCCGAGGCGCTGAGGCGCTTCGTCGCGTACCAGCAGCAGATCGATCTGCTGAAGAAGCGGCTGATCAATGCGTCGATCTACCCGGCCGTGCTGCTCGCGGCAGGCTCGCTGGTCATGCTGTTCCTGGTCGCCTACGTCGTGCCACGGTTCTCCGGTATCTACGAGGAGATCGGCGGCGAGCTGCCGTTCGCCTCGAAGATGCTGATGCAGTGGGGGCGGCTGCTCGAGGCGCACGGCCTCTCCGTGCTGGCCGGCTTTCTCGCCTGTGTCGCGCTCGCCGGCTATGGCGTGCGGCGGCCCGGCTTTCGCGCCGCGGTCGGCCGCCTGTTCGCGCGCATTCCGATGGTCGGCTACCAGATCGAGCTCTACCAGCTCGCGCGGCTGTATCGCACGGTCGGCATGCTGCTGCGCGGCGGCCTGCCGGTCGTGACCACGTTCGAGATGACGCGGGGCCTGCTGGCCGCGGCCGCACGGCCGCGGCTCGCGGCCGCGACGCGCGCGGTGCGCGAGGGACAGTCGCTGACCGACGCGCTCGCCGCCCAGGGCCTGACCACGCCGGTCGCCGAGCGCATGCTGCGGGTCGCCGAACGCAGCGGCAACATGGGCGAGATGATGGAGCGGATCGCGGCGTTCTACGACGAGGAGCTGTCGCGCTTCGTCGACCTTGCGACGCGCCTCATCGAGCCGGCCATGATGACGGTGATCGGCCTCGTGATCGGCCTCATCGTCGTGCTCATGTACTTCCCCATCTTCGAGCTTGCCGGGAGCATCCGGTGAGCGGGGCACTCAAACCCAACCCGGCCAAGACCGTGATCCAGCTCAGCCGGGTTCGCGAGGAGATCGATCGGCTCACGGAGCGTGCCGAAGTGCCTGACGAGCTCGCGGCTCAGCCCCCCGATTCCCGGGCTGGCCGGCGGCCACAAATGGGCGCGGCCCTGGACGCGCTGGACGCCGTGGACGTCGTGGAGACCGTGGACGCCGCGCAGCCGCAGCCGGCCCCGCCGCCGGTGCCGCCGTCGCTGGCGGAGGACGCGCTGCGCGCGGCGGTCGCGAGCGCCGCTGCGACGGGCCGCTCGCCCGTCGCGGTGCTCGCCGAGACCAGCGGGCTGGACGGCGCCGCGCTGGCCCGCGCGCTCGGCGCTGCGCTGCGCTATCCCGTGCTCGAGAGCGCGGCGCTGATGTCGCTCGCGCCCGCATTCGACCTGCTCGGGGCCGCCGACGCGGCCCAGCGCGGTTGCGTGATCGTCAACCGCGGCGAGGAGTACCTCGCCGTCATCGGCAATCCGTTCGATCTGGCGCTGCGCGGCTGGCTCGAGCTCAAGATCCCGCAGAGCCTGTCCTGGCACCTCGCCGCGCCGGACGAGATCACGGCCTACGTCGCGAAGTTCGAGAAGAACGTGCGCGCGATGGACGCCGCGGCGGTGGCCAGCGACGGCGAGAAGCTCGTCGATACCGACATCGAGAACCTTTCGCTCGCCTCGATCAGCGCCGACTCGAGCCCGGTCGTCAAGCTCGTGCACTCGACCGTCTACGACGCACTCAAGGCCGGCGCCAGCGACATCCACCTCGAGACGCGCCCGGGCGGCCTCGCGGTCCGCTACCGCATCGACGGCGTGCTCGTGCACGTCGTCACGCTCGGCGGCGCGGAGCTCTGCGAGCAGGTGATCTCTCGCGTCAAGGTCATGAGCGAGCTCGACATCGCCGAGCGGCGCGTCCCGCAGGACGGCCGCTTCAGGCTCGCGCTCAAGGGCCGGCCGATCGATTTCCGCGTCTCGGTGATGCCGAGCGTGCACGGCGAGGACGCGGTGCTGCGCATCCTCGACAAGCAGGCGCTGACCGACGAGCTGCAGGGGCTGCGGCTCGATGCGCTCGGGTTCGAGGCCGACGTGGTCACGCGCCTGCGGCGGCTCTCGGAGCTGCCCTACGGCATGCTGCTCGTGACCGGCCCGACCGGCAGCGGAAAGACGACGACGCTCTATGCCGCGATCTCCGAGACCAACACCGGCCGCGACAAGTTCGTCACGATCGAAGATCCGGTCGAGTACCAGCTGGCCGGCGTGCTGCAGATCCCGGTCAACGAGAAGAAGGGCCTGACCTTCGCGCGCGGCCTCCGGTCGATCCTGCGCCACGACCCCGACAAGATCATGGTCGGCGAGATTCGCGATCCGGAGACCGCGCAGATCGCGATCCAGTCGGCGCTGACCGGCCACCTCGTGTTCACGACCGTGCACGCCAACAATGTCTTCGACGTGCTCGGCCGCTTCACGCACATGCAGGTCGACGCCTACGCGTTCGTCTCGGCCCTGAACGGGATCCTCGCGCAGCGCCTCGTGCGCGTCGTCTGCGAGCACTGCGCCGAGCCGGTACAGCCGTCGCTCGAGCTCATCAGCCAGTCGGGCCTGCAGCTGCCGGCGGTCTCGCACTGGAGGTTCCGTACCGGCCGCGGCTGCGCGCACTGCCGCGGGACCGGCTACAAGGGCCGCCGCGCCATCGGCGAGCTGCTAGTCCTGAACGACGACCTGCGCGAGGCGATCGTGGCGCGCGCGCCGGCACGCCGCCTCAAGGAGCTCGCGCTCGCGGGCGGCTCGAAGCTCATCCGCACCGCCGCGCTCGAGCTCGTGCAGCAGGGCGTCACCACGCTCCTGGAGGCCAACCGTGTCACCGCTCTGGCGTGACGAGATCGCGATTTACCTCGCGCCGCGCAAGCTCGCGCTCATTCGCCGCGCCCGCGGGCTCAAGCCGCGCGTCGTCGCCGCGACCGAGCTGGCGGTCCCGGCCGGCACGCCCGGCGACATCGGCCCCGTGCTCGCGCGCCTGACCGACGTGCTGACGGAAGCGACCTGGCACGGCGCCGCTGCCCGGGTCGTGGTGGCGGACCACCCCTGGGCGCGCTACGCCGTCGTCCCGTGGCCGGCAACCCGGCTCGACGCCGCGGGGCGCCTCACCCATGCCCGGTACGTGCTCGGCGACATCTACGGCGAGGCCGTGGCGGACTGGGCCTTGACGCTGGCCGATACCCCGCCCGGTCATTCCTACGTCGCCTGCGCGATGCCGGCGACGCTCCGGAGCGCGCTCGAGGACACGCTCGCCCCGGCACGGCTCGCGCTCGTCTCGCTGCAGCCGCAGCTGGTCGTCGCCTTCAACGCCTGTCGTCACCGGCTGCCGGCGGACGACACCTGGTTCGTCAGCGTGGACGCCGGATCGCTGTCCGCCGTGCACCTGAGCAACGGCGCATGGGACCGGGTCCACATGGCGCGCCTGTCTCCGGACTGGAGCGTCGAGCTCGAACGGCTGCAGGCCTTCGGCAGGCTGACCCGGGCCGCCGGCGCGGTCGGCCGCATGTTCGTGCACGCGCCCGCCTCGATGCGCCGTGGCGCGGCCGCGAGCGCCGGGATCGAGTGGCTGGAGGAGGGCGCCGGCGACGGCACCCAGGCGCACGACCTCGCGCGGCTGCAGGGGATGGACTTATGAGGAAGCTGCCGCGTCCGGTCGGGATCGACTTCGTCGCCCCGGTACACAAGGCGCCGCTCGCGGGCGCCGCGCTGTGCGCCATCGGCCTTGCGGCCGCGCTCGCGCTCGGGCTGACCTTCGACCGCAAGCTCGCCGAGCGCAGCCGGCTCGACGCCGCGCTCGGTGCCACGGTGCGGCCGCGCCACAAGCCGCCGACTCCCGAGTCGCTCAGGAGCGCCGCCGAGGCCGCGGCCGTCGAGCGCGAGCTCAGCGTCCCCTGGACCCAGCTGCTCGCCGAGCTCGAGGCCGCCAGCGACGACAGCGCGGCCAGCGTCTCGCTGCTGCTCGTCGAGCCCGACCCCGGCAAGCACCTCCTGCGGATCACGGCCGAGGTCCGCGACCTGGCCGACGCGCTCGCCTACCTCGAGCGCCTGCAGAAGAGCGCGGTGCTGCGCTACCCGATGCTCGAGAGCCACGAGCGGCGCAAGGACGATCCGGAGCACCCGCTGCGCATCAAGCTCTCGGCGGAGTGGCGCTCGTGAGTGCCGCGCCCGAGGCCGCGAGGGCCATGACCGCGCCGGGCGCCGCCGCGCGTCCGCCCGCGCCGCTGCTCCGTGCGGATGCGCCTGCGCTCGCCCGCCGGCTCGCGGTACGGCTCAGCCACGAGTGGCTGCCGCGCGGCGCCTGGATGATCAGCCGCACCGGCGGGTCGGGGCTCGTCGGGCTCGCGCTGCTGCTCGCGGCGGCGCTGTTCCTGCTCTCGACCCACCGCAAGGTCGCGGCCGAGGTCGAGGCGCTGCGCGCCGACCTCGTGGCCGCGCAGCGGCAGGCGCGCACGGCGGCCACGGAGACGGTCGCCGATCCCGCCGCCGCGATGCGTCCGCTGCCGGCTCGCACCGAGATGCCGGCGATCCTGCGCCAGCTGTTCGACGAGGCCACGCGGGCGCAGCTCGCCGTCGATACCGCCAAGTACGAGATCAACACCATGACGAGCAGCGGCGTGGTCCGCCACCAGCTCGCGTTCCCGATCACCGGACCGTACCCGCAGATCCGCGCGTTCATCGACGCGACGCTGGCGACGATGCCGGCGGTCGCCCTCAGAGAGCTCGCGCTCGAGCGCAAGTCGATCGCGGACGGCAACGTCGAGGCGCAAGTCCGGATGACCGTCTACACGCGGAGCACGCCGTGAGCAGCGTGTCCAGACTGCCCAGCGGGCCCGGCGTGCGCCTCGAGCTGCCGCTCTTGCCGGGCGGACGCCCGGCTTTGGGTCGGCGCGTCGCGCTCGGCCTCGCATTGCTGATGCTCGCCGCGCTCGCCGTCCTCGTCGCGACCGGCACGATCCGCCTGCCCGGAGCCGCGTTCGCCAAGGCCTTTCGTTCCTTGGCCGTGAAAGTGACGTCGGTCGTGCCAGGGCTGCAGGAGCTGCCGCCCGCCGCCGCGACGGAGGCGGAGCTCGCGCGCGCGCAGGCGGAGAGGCGCGCCGCGCCGCGCGCCTCGGAACCGCGGCTGGCAGCGGACCGGGTCGTCGCGCCCACGCATGCGACGGCGCTCTTTGCGCAGCACTCCTGGCACGTGGCGACCCCGCCGCCGCCGCCGGCCGCGCCGCCGCCGCCGCCCGAGCCCACGGCGCCACCGTTCCCGTACACGTTCCTCGGCAGCTTCGCCCCCGAGGGCGACGCGCCGGTGTTCTTCCTGGCGCACCGCGACCGCGTGATCGACGCCCACGTCGGAGACCGCCTCGACGGCGTCTACCAGTTCGAGAGCGTCGCCGGCGGCCAGCTCGTGTTCGTCTATCTGCCGCTCAACGTCCGCCAGAGCCTCGCGGCCAGAGTGTCCCCGTGAGACCGTTTGCCCCACGACCATGTGTCCTGCTGCTGTTCGCCCTGACCGCGAGCTGCGCCACCGATCGCCTGCACCGCGAGGGTATCCAGGCGTTCGAGCACGGCGCGTACGAGGAAGCCATCGCGAATCTGCAGCAGGCGGTCGAGAAGGACCCCTCGAACCTCGAGTACCGCATCGACCTGCGCGCGCGCCGGGAGGCGGCCGTGCAGCAGCTGATCGCCGCCGCCGACAGCGCACGCGCGAACGGCGATGGCGAGAGCGCCGCGACGAGCTATCGGCGCGTGCTGGCCCTCGAGCCTCGCAACGACCGAGCGCTGCACGGCCTCGAGGGCGTGCAGGCCGACCGGCGGCACGCGGAGCGCACCGCCAAGGCGGCGCAGCTGTTCGAAGCGAAGAAGCTCGACGCCGCCGACCTCGAGGTGCACGCCGTCCTGGCAGAGGATCCGGGCTTCGCGCCGGCGAAAGCGCTGCTGTCGAAGATCGACCTCGCGCGCGGCCCACCGGCGACCGTCTCACGCCTGAAGACCCGCGACAACCGGCCGGTGTCGCTGCAGTTCCGCGACGCGCCGATCAAGATGGTGTTCGAGGTCCTGGCGCGGCAGACCGGCCTCAATTTCGTCTTCGACAAGGACGTCAAGAGCGACGCCAAGACGACGATCTTCGTCAACCAGGTACCCGTCGAGCAGGCGGTCGACCTCATCCTGGCGCAGAACCAGCTCGGCTGGCAGGTGCTGTCGGAGAACCTCGTCCTGGTGTACCCGAACACGGCGGCGAAGCAGAAGGACTACCGAGAAGAGATCGTCCACACGTTCTACCTGACGAACGCTTTGCCGAAGGAGGCCGAGTCGCTGCTGAAGACGGTGCTCGCCACGAAGACGCTGTTCGCCCACGAGGCGTCGAGCACGCTCGTGATGCGCGACACGCCCGAGCACGTCCGCATGGCCGAGAAGCTCGTGGCCTCGATCGACGTGTCGGCGCCGGAAGTGGTCATGGAGGTCGAGGTCCTCGAGATCACGCACAGCCTCGCCGAGCAGCTCGGCATCAACTACCCGACCAGCGTCAGCTTCTCCGCCACCAAGCCGCCCCAGACCGCCGGCAGCGGCGTCGCGGGCCTGGTGCTGTCGGACATCGCCAAGCAGAACAGCCACACGATCGCCGTCTCCTCGCTCGGGGTCAGCGTCGACATCGCGAAGCAGGTCGGCATCAGCAACGTGCTGTCGAGCCCGCGGGTCCGTGCGCGCAACAAGGAGAAGGCCAAGATCCTGGTCGGCAACCGCCTGCCCGTCGTGACCTCCGGCACGAGCGCCACGGTCGGCGGCGCGTTCTCCACCAGCAACGTGCAGTACATCGACGTGGGCCTGACGCTGGAAGTCCAGCCGACGATCCACAACGACGGCAACGTCGCGATCAAGGTGGCGCTCGAGGTCAGCTCGATCATCAAGCAGATCAGCGTGCCGATCGGCAACGGCGGCACGACGCTCGCGTACGAGATCGGCACCCGCAACACGAGCACGCTGCTCGAGCTCAAGGACGGCGAGACGCAGGTGCTCGCGGGGCTGATCCAGGACAGCGACCAGCGCAACTCGACGCAGATCCCTTTGCTGGGCGACCTGCCGATCCTCGGCCGGCTGTTCGGCTCCAAGGGCACGACCCGCGACAAGAACGAGATCGTGCTGTCGATCACGCCGCGGGTCATCCGCACGCAGGGGCGGCCTTCGAGCGAGACCACCGAATTCTGGTACGGCAGCGAGTCGCAGTCTCGCTCGGTGCCGTTCGCGAGCGGCGCTGCCGCCGGGTCGGCGGCGTCCGCCGCCGGGCCGGTCACGCCGGGCGGCGTGTCGTTCGGCGGGGGCAGTGCCGTGGGGAGCGCCCCTGCCGCACCGAGCGGCCCCCGTGCCGTGCCGTCGCGCATCGACGCTGCAGCGCCCCCGCCACCGCCCCCGCCGCCCCCGGCTGCGGAAGCCGCCGCGGCGCCGGATGCGAAGGCAGCCGCGAGCAAACCAGTGGACGCCGACGCGGCGGACGCGACTGCAGCCGCGCAGGGCGCCGCCGCCGACACGAAGCCGAAGGTCACGATCGAGGGTCCCGACACGGCCAAGGTCGGTGACGAGGTCAGCGTGTCGGTCAAGCTCGCCTCGACCTCGGTGCTCGGGCGCATCCGCACGCAGGTGGGATTCGACCCCGCTGCGCTGCAGCTCGTCAGCGCCGAGCCCGGCGACCTCGCGCCGTCCGGCGAGACACCGAAGGTCGACATGAAGCCGGGCGGAGTGCAGCTCGATTTCGTCGGCAGCGAGGGTGCCCCGGTCTCCGGGGGCGGCAGCCTGGTCAACCTGCGCTTCCGAGTGGTCGCGGCCCGGCCGACCATCACGATCACGACACAGGTCGTGCTGGTCGGCGAGGATGGCGTCGCTGTAGCCGCGACCCAGGCTGCGCCGCTCAACATCGCCGTGGCCAAGTGAGCCAGAGATGCGCCAACGCGGCTACACGATCATCGAGCTCGTGATCACGGTGGGGATCATTTCGCTGCTGGCGAGCGCCGCCGTGCCGTCGGCGCAGCTGCTGTACCAGCGCCAGCGCGAGAGCGACCTGCGCGCCTCGCTGCGCACGATCCGCGGCGCCATCGACGCCTACAAGCAGGCCTCGGAGACCGGCCGCATCAAGAAGAACGCCGACAAGACCGGTTATCCGCCGGCGCTACAAGCGCTGGTCGACGGGGTCGAGGATGCGAGCAGCCCCAAGGAGGGCGTCAAGATCTACTTCCTGCGGCGCCTGCCACGCGATCCATTCTGGCCGGACGCGACGACGCCCGCCGCGGACACCTGGGGGCTGCGATCCTACGCGAGCCCGCCGGACGATCCTCAGCCCGGCGATGACGTCTACGACGTGTACTCGCGCTCGTCGCGGGTCGGGCTCAACGGAGTGCCGTACCATGCTTGGTAGACGCCGCGGCTTCACGCTGCTCGAGCTCCTCGTCGTGATGGCGATCATCGCGACGCTGCTCACGATCGCGGTGCCGCGCTACATGCACTCGCTCCAGCGCTCCAGGGAAGCGGTCCTGATGCAGGACCTGACGACCCTGCGCGAATCGATCGACAAGTTCTACGGCGATACCGGCAAGTATCCTCCGACGCTCGCGGTGCTCGTCGAGAAGCACTACCTGCGCAGCATCCCGGTCGATCCGATCGCCAGGGCCGCCGACAAGTGGATCCTCGTGAGCTCTGAGGATCCCGAGGACAACGGCGTCAAGGACGTCAGGAGCGGCGCCGAGGGGAGCGGCGAGAACGGGGCGCCCTATGTCGCGTGGTGATCGGGCGCGGCGCCGCGCCGGCGGCTTCACCTACGTCGGGCTGCTCGCCGTCATCGTGCTGATCGGGCTCATGCTCGCCGCCGCGGGCGAGGTCGCGGCGACGGCCGCGCAGCGCGACCGCGAGACGCAGCTCCTGTGGGTGGGGCACGAGTACCGTGCGGCGATCGGGCGCTACTGGAACCAGAGGCGAACCTATCCGCAGACCCTGCAGGAGCTGCTCGGTAGTGCACCGGACGCGCCGCTTCAGGTCCGTTACATGAGGTGCCTGTATCCGGACCCGATGACGAACGCGGTCGACTGGGTGCTCGTGCCGGCGCCGAACGGCGGGATCATGGGCGTCGCGAGCAGCTCCAAGCGCGCGCCGCTCAAGACCGCCGGCTTCGATCAAGTCGAGAAGAGCTTCGCGGATGCGACGGCCTACAGTGACAAGAAGACAGGTGTTCTGCTGTCCGTCCCGAACACCCCGTCGGCCGTTCGCGCCTCCGGTCGTCACTGCCGTCGTTCGTGCCTCGGCAGTGCGACATCGACATCGCCACGTCACCACGAAGGACAATACGCGTTGAGCTGCAGCGAATGAGGCCCGGGATCCTTGCGGGCCACCGCACCTCCGGCAGTCGACGCGCCAGCGCTCTAACTCGACGTAGATCCGCCACCCGGCCACCGAGAGGTCGCGAGCGCGGCAGGTCCGCTGGTCGTACCGGCTTCGCGATCTTTGTACGCCAACGGTCCCAACGACAACAAGATGAAGAGTCCCATTCAAAAGGACTTCATCCCGGTGGGGTGGCGAGAATCGCTCGGCGCGCCGGCGGGTTCGGAAAATTTGTATACGACTGTTGTCGGGCCATCCTGCCGCTCCTGCCACTTCAACCGTGAGCTCAGTCTGGACTTCGGGACGGTCCGCAACTTCGACTCGTTCAAGGAAGATATCCTGGAGTTGGCGCTCCGGCCTTATTGTCAAGCCAACAACCCAGAGCCTGGCAAGAGACCCATGCCGCTGGCACATCTGACATATCAAAGGTTCTGGGAGGCGAATGTTACCCCCAGACCCTGTTCTTCGGCGTGGGACAGGATGGCGTACCCGGGCCAGTGAC
>WNGE01006107.1_pt1 | contig 13474 bp, 11 predicted proteins | sample 5400651 | NCBI WGS metagenome assembly WNGE01 (sample SAMN13153370, study PRJNA577476) | soil metagenome | isolation source: 60 cm soil or saprolite under grassland replicate 2 | place: USA:California | collected 2016-06-15 | reverse complement strand
GCAACCGGGAAGGGAAAGGGCCTGCGGCATCACGTCCTCCGTTCGACTCGAAGCTTCAGTCCTTCCATGCCGACCACACGGACCGTTTCGCCCGGGGCCGCGCCGGGGGCGCCGTAGGCGTCCCAGTATTCTCCCTCGAGCAGCACCGTCCCCAGGTCGTCGGGCTCCGCGGAGGGCCGCACCACGCGCGCGTTTTTCCCGAGCAGGCTGGAGGCCCCGGTCCTCACGGGCATCCGGCGCAGCGAGATCGTCCGGAACGTCAGGAACCCCACAACGCCGAGCGTCATGACGACGGCCGGCAGGATGATCGAGAGGTCCACTCGATAGCCCTGGTCCCCGCGCCCCGAGAAGAGCAGCAGCGATCCGGCCAGGAGCGCGATGGCGCCGCCGGCGGCCAGAACGCCATGGCTCGCCGCCTTGACCTCCGCGACGAAGAGGAGGACGGCGAAGAGGATCAGGGCCACCCCGGCGAAGTTCACCGGAAGAACGGAGAACGCGTAAAGCGCCAGAAGCAGCGCGATCCCGCCCACGACGCCCGGCAGAACCGCGCCCGGGCTCGACATCTCGAAGTAGAGGCCCACGAGCCCGAGCAGGAAAAGGATGTAGGCGACGTTGGGGTGCGAGACGACGCCCAGGACTTTCTCGAGCCCGCTCATCTCCCGGCTCTCGAGCCGGTAGCCCTTCAGATGGAGTGTCGCTTGCTTCTCGCCGACCCGCCGGACCGTCCGCCCGTCGAGCTGGTTGAGCAGGTCGGGCACGTCGCGAGCGACCACTTCGATCAGGTTCGATTCTTTCGCCTCCGTCTCGGTGAAGGACGTGCTCGACGTGACCGCGGACTCCGCCTTGTCCGCGTTCCTTCCCCGCTGCCGCGCGAGGCTTCGGATGAAGGCTCTCGCGTCCTGCTCCGCCTTCTCGTTCAACGTCTTCGGCAGTTCCTGCCCTTCTCCCGCCACGGGGTGCGCGGCGCCGGAATTCGTCCCGGGAGCCATCGCCGCCACGTCCCCCGCGAGCAGGAGGAAGAATCCCGCCGAGGCGGCGGAGGCGCCGGAAGGTGAGACAAACGTCACAACCGGGACCTTCGAGAGAAGGATCGCCGAGACCATCTCGCGGGTCGAGGTCAGAAGCCCGCCGGGTGTGGAGAGACCGAGCACGACGAGCTCCGCGCCGTCTTTCTCGGCGCTCTTGACCAGCTTGCTCAAGTAGTTGGCGGCGGCGGGATGGATCGGGGTATCGATGCGGCCGGCGACGACGAGGGGCGTGCGCGCGGCGCCCGTTGCACCGGCCGCAGTGCCGGCGAGCAGAAGACAACCCGCAAGCGCCGGAAGAAAGAGAGACGCTGTCGGAGCCTTCATGAACGCGGGAATTCTATCGCGGGAGGTGTCGCCGGCCGCGCGCCGCTCGAATCGCGTTATAAATGCCGCCGTGAGGCCGCGGCCCCTCGAAGCCTTGAATCTGCTGACTCTGGCAGCCCTTTCCGCGCTCGCGCTCTGGCTCGACGGCCGTGTTGCCGATTCGGCGGGCATCCTGACGCGCTATGCCCTCATGGCGGCGGGCGTCCTGATCGTGATGGCCGCCGCTCGGAGAGAAGATCGGCTCACTCCCGTGCTGCGGGTTCTCGTCAACTTCTATCCGATCGCGTTCGTGCCGATCCTCTACGAGAGCCTCGGGCCCTTGATCGTCGCGGCCCGTCCCCTCGCGCACGATGACCTCTTGATCGCGGCCGATCGCTGGCTTTTCCACGCGGACCCGACAGTCGAGCTTCAGCGGTTCGTGCGTCCCGCCCTCACGGACCTCTTCTTCCTGGCCTACCTGACCTACTACTTCATTGCGATCGCTCTCGGCGCCGTCATCTGGAGGCGAAGCCAATCGACGGCGCGCCGCTTCATCTTCACCCTCACCCTCGCCTATGTCGTTTCTTACGCGGGATACTTTGCCCTGCCCGCGCTCGGCCCGCGCGTGGCCCTGGCCTCCCGCCACACGGTTCCGCTTGAGACGACCTCCTTGTCCCGCACAATCTCTTCGACGCTCGATGAACTGGAGAATACGAAGTTCGACGTGTTTCCCTCCGGTCACACGATGATCGCGGTCGTGGTCATGATCGTCGCGTTCCAGCGCGCGCGCGCCGCGTTCTGGTGGCTGCTGCCCGTCGCGGTCTGCCTCGTGATCTCTACGGTCTACTGCCGGTACCACTACGTCGTGGACGTGATCGCGGGCGCTGTCCTCGCCGTCCTCACCGTCCCACTGGGGGATCGTCTCTACGACCGCTGGATGGGTGCCGCGCGTTCCAGGAGTCTCACCGTTCCGTAGGGGCGGCCCTCGCGGCCGCCCGCCTCTACCCGTTTCGCCGGCGGGTCGAGAAGGACCAGCTCCTCACCGCCCCACAAATCAACACGACACCCGCGCTCGTGCTGCCAGGGCACGATCGGTAGACGTGATGGCACTGCGAGTGCTACGCCGTCTCCACGACACGGCGTGTCCGAGTGGGGCGGGCGGGCGCGAGGCCCGCCCCTACGGCGCGAAGAGAACGATCCGGCGTCTGGCCGCAAGGCTCACAACGTCTTATCGTAGATGCGATACGTCTTGTAGTGCCTCCCACCCCATAGCCGCACGGACCTCAGAACGAGATCGTTGTCCTCGAGCATCCAGGAGACTTCGCAGCCGGTGAAGCCGCGTTTCAGCGCGGCCTTCAGGCCTTCTTCGAACATGATGGATTGGATTCCGCGCATGCGGTAGTCCCTTTTCAATCCCAGTGTGACGACACGGAGGATCTTGATCTTCTTCAGTCCCAGAAGAAACTTCAGCCAGCCAAACGGCAGAAGCCTTCCGCGAAGCGGCTTTATGGCCGTGTTGTAGTCGGGCAGGGAGAGCATGAACGCGACCGGCTCGAGGGATCCATCGGGTTTTCTTGCCTCGCCGAGGAAGAGGAAGTTCTCGTCGAGGAGGGGCTTCAACCGGGAGGCCATGAAGTCCATCTCCTCGGGGGTCATCGGCACGAAGCCCCAGTTCTTTTCCCAGGCTTCGTTGTAGACCTCGCGGATCATGGGCAGGTCCGCCTTGAGGCTGCGCTTGGAGACCTTGCGCACCTCGACGTCGGCGGTGCGCCTGCGAAACCGTTCGTTGATTCGCGAGAAACGCGCGAGCGGCTCCGGCCCGATCTCGAACCAATAGGCGAAGAGATCCTTCGCTTTCCGAAAGCCCGCCGCCTCGATCAAGTCCACGTAGTAACGCGGGTTGTACGTCATCATCAGGACGGGCGGGTTATCGAATCCCAGCACCAGCAGGCCGGCCTCGTCGTTCAGGCTCGGGTTCGCGGGCCCGCGCAGGATCTCCATGCCGCGACGCCGCACCCAGCTCGCGGCCGCGTCGAGCAACGCGTCCGACACGGCCCGGTCGTTCTCCGATTCGAAGAACCCGAAGAAGCCCGTCTTCTCGCCATGGAAGTCGTTGTGATGGCGGTCCAGGATCGCCACGACTCTCCCCGCGTCTTCGCCGTCGCGGCGCGCCACGAAGAGCTCGATTTCCGCATGGCGGAAAAACGGGTTCTTCTCGGCGAAGACCTTCGCGACGTCGTCGCGCAGTGGCGGAACCCAGTTGGGATCATCCCGGTAAATCCGGTCCGCGACGTCGAAGAAGCGCGAGAGATCCCGCTTCGAGCGGGAAATGGGTTCGATGGAGACGGTCATCCGAGGGAGGAGGCCGTCACACCTCCACGGCCCTGACGAGACCGACGTGCCGGCCGACCTTCTCGATCGCTTCGAGAGCGCGCGCGAGCTGCTCTCTGGTGTGCGTGGCCATGAGCGACGTGCGGATGAGCGCTCGTCCGGGCGGGGTAGCCGGCGAGAGGACGCAGTTGACGAAGACGCCGGCTTCGTGCAGGCGCTGCACCATTTCCAAAGCGACGGCGTCCTCTCCCACGACGATCGGAACGACTGGCGTCTGCGAGTTGCCGGTGTCCAGCCCCAGGGATTTCAACCCTTCCCGGAAAAAGAGCGTGTTCTGCCAGAGTCTCGCCCGGCGTTCGGGCTCCCTCTCGATGATGTCCAGAGTCTCCAGCGCCGCGGCCACGGAGGCGGGCGGAGGAGCCGCGGAAAAGATCATCGTGCGAGCCTTGTGTTTGATGTAGTCGATGATGGTGGCGTCGCCGGCGATGAAGCCTCCCACTGAAGCCAGCGACTTGGAGAAGGTGCCCATGATCAGGTCCACTTCCTCCTCCACGCCGAAATGTTCGCAGGTCCCCCGGCCGGTCGGGCCGAGCACGCCGATGCCGTGGGCGTCGTCCACCATGAGGCCGGCGGCGGACTCGCGCGCCGCGGCCAGGATCTCCGGAAGGGGCGCGATGTCCCCCTCCATCGAGAAGACTCCGTCCACCACGATGAAACGGCCCCTGCTGCCGTCCTGCCGCATCTGACGCGCGAGGTCCGAGGGGTCGTTGTGGCGGAACTTGCGGACTTCGCCGAAGGAGAGGCGCGCCCCATCGATGATGCAGGCGTGATCCTGCTTGTCGAGGTAGACCGTGTCCCCCTTGCCGACCAGGCAGGAGATCGCCCCCAGATTGACCTGGAATCCGGTCGCAAACGTCACGGCGGCGTCCTGCCGCGTGAACTCCGCCAGGCGCTCCTCCAGGAGCACGTGAAGGTCGAGCGTCCCGTTTAAGAAGCGGGATCCCGCGCAGCCGGAGCCGTAGCGGCGGATCGCTTCGATGGCCGCCTCCTTGACACGTGGGTCGTTGGTCAGGCCCAGGTAGTTGTTGGACCCGAGCATGATGAGCCGGCGACCCCCGATCGAGACCTCGGGGTCCTGGGCCGACTCAATGACCCGGAAGAAGGAATACATCCCGGTCTGGCGGACCCGTTCCGCCACATCGTACCTATAGCACTTGTCGAAGAAAGGGGAAGTACTCTCGATCGGGATTGCCGCCGGAGCAGGTTTGCTCATCATGCCTCCCAGCAGTTGCCTTGAGTCCCGTCCGACGGATCTTAGCAAATTTTACAAAGCCAGCCACCGGTGTTCCCTGTACCAGTTCCACGTCTCCCTGAGGGCGTCCTCCAGAGGAGACGGAGGCGGCAGATCAAGATGCCTCTGCATCATAGCCGGTTCGCAGAGCCAGTCGCCGGCCAGGATCTCCCGCGCCTTGTCGGCGTTGAACGGGCGAGAACGCCCGGTGACGGCCTCCCGGAGCGTTTCGACGGCTCCGGCCAGGCGAACCAGCAGATCGGGGACCGGTACGAGCCGTGCGGGACGCTCTGGCAATCGCGCGATTGCCGCCGCGAGGTCGCTTACCTGGATGGGGTCCGGATCGCACAGAAAACCCCTCTTCCCCGAGAGGTCCGGTCGTTCCGCGGCCCGCGCGATGCCCATGGCCGCCCGGGAGGAATGGATGATCTGGATTCGGCGGCTGGCCGCCGGCGCGGGGACCCAGCCTCGCGAGGCCGCCGCGAAGAGCGTCAGAAGACCGCGATCTCGGGGTCCAAAAACCACGCCGGGCCGCAGCACCAGCCACGGTCCTTGCCACCCACTCGCGACCTCCTCTTCCGCTTCGAGCTTGGAAAGGCCGTACCAGGAGACGGGCCGCGGGACGTCTTCCTCCCGCACCGGCCACCCTTCGCGGGCCGGTCCGGCGGCGGCCTGGCTGGAAACGAGAAGGAAGAGCGCTTCCGGCGCCGAGTCCTTGCCGGCGGCGAGCAGGCGCCTCGTCCCGGCAACGTTGACCTCCCGGTAATCCTCGAGCGAGCGCGCCTTGACCAAACCCGCCACATGCACGATCGCCTCGCAGCCCCGCAGGGCGCCGCGGAGAACCTCTTGGGACCGCTGCGAGAGGTCTCCGGCCACGACCTCAATGGGAAGGTCCGGCGGAAAATCCGGCGCCTTCCGCGAGAGAGCGCGCACCATCCATCCCTGGGCGCAAAGGGCTCGGGCGACGTGGCCTCCGACGAAACCCGTGCCTCCGGTCAGGAACGCGATGCGGCGGGACACGGGGGGATTCTATTGACTCGGCGGACCGAGGATGAAACTCTTCTGCGCCGCGTTCAATGAGGATCGAAAAACATTGAAGAAACCTGGCTTCCCCGCTGCGAAGAGAGTGACAGGCTCGAAGCGGGCTTCCTGGCTCGTGGCCGCGGTCTTGACGAGCTGCTTGCCCGCGTCCCCGCTCCTTGCCGCCACGCCGGCCTCGCCTCCGGTCGTCGATTACACCCTCGAAGCGAGCCTCGATCCCAAGACACACACGATCGAAGGTCAGGAACGCCTGGTCTGGAGAAACCCCTCCGGCGATCCGGTCTCCGAGCTGCGATTCCATCTGTACCTGAACGCCTTCAAGAACAACCGTTCGATCTTCGCACGCGAGTCGGGCGGCCAGCTTCGCGGCGACAAGGCCGGGACGAAGCCGGAAGATTGGGGATGGATCGATGTGGTCTCGATGAAGACTCTGTCCGGCGCGGACCTGAGACCGTCGGCGCGCTTCATCCAACCGGATGGATACCCCTTCCCCGAGGGGGTCAAGGACGGAAAGGCTCCTTCGGACGAGACCGTGCTCTCCGTCCCGCTCTCTTCACCGGTCCCGCCCCTCGGCGAAATAACCCTCTCGATCGCCTTCCGCGCCAGGCTGCCGCGGGTCTTCGCGCGGACAGGACATGTCCGCGACTTCCATCTCGCCGGGCAGTGGTTCCCGAAGATCGGCGTGTACGAGCCCGCCGGGATGAGGGGTCGGCCGCTCGGAGGATGGAACTGCCACGCCTTCCACGCCAATTCCGAGTTCTACGCCGACTACGGGCGCTACAACGTGACACTGACGGTGCCCGGCTCGTTCGTCGTGGGCGCGACGGGAAAGCGCGTCTCCGAGTCTAAGAAGGGCGACCTCGCGGTCTACCGGTACGTCGCCGAGAACGTTCACGACTTCGCCTGGACGGCCGATCCGAGGTTTGAGGTCCACGAATTCCGATTTGACCCTCCCGCCGACATCCCTCGCGGATGGAGTGCTCTGGCGTCCAAACAACTCGGGCTCTCCGAATCGGAGATCTCCCTGAGACCGGTCGCGGTCCGCCTGCTCCTCCAGCCCGACCACGGCCGCGCCCGCGAGCGTTACGTCCGCTCCACCAAGGAAGCCCTATCCTTCTATGGCCTCTGGTTCGGCGCCTATCCGTACGAGACGCTGACCGTCGTGGACCCGCCCGACGACGGCCTCGGGGCGGGCGGGATGGAATACCCGACCTTCATCACGGGCTACTCGCCGAGAGCCTTCCTGCGCTGGCCGCTCCACCGCTTCCGCCTCCTCGAGGACGTGAACATTCACGAGTTCGGCCACCAGTACTGGTACGGCATGGTCGGCTCCAACGAATTCGAGGAGTCGTGGCTGGACGAGGGAATCAACACCGACTCGGAGTACCGCGCGATGCAGCTCGCCTACGGACCGCGCCCGGCGTTGTTGCCCGGCGGCATCGGCTTCGACATGCTCTCGTTCGCGCACGCGGGCTACGCTTCGCTCCCCAACCTCGACCCGATCCGCCGGGTCGCCTGGGGCTACTTTTCCGGCAACTCCTACGGCACCAACTCCTATCCCAAGGTCGGGCTCTTCCTCGCGCAGCTGCGCCACGACCTGGGTGTGGAAACCTTTGCCCGGGCCCAGAGGGCGTACTTCCAGGAGTGGTCTTTCCGGCACCCTTCGACGTCCGACTTCTTCGACGTCTTCGGGCGCGTGTCGGGACGCGATCTCTCGACTTACCGGCGCAATCTCGTCGAGGGGACGGCGCGGCTGGATTGGAGCGTCGTGTCCGCGAAGACACAGGAGGAAGCGAAAGACTTCGGCGTCTTCGACCGCGCCGGCGGCCGCGTCACCTACGAGCGGGGACGACGGGTCCTGCCGAAGAAAGAGAAGGACGATTCGTCCGGCGAGAAGAAAAAGAAGACGTATGAGAGCGTCGTCGTCTTCGGCAACCGAGGCGAGTGGCCGCGCGAAGCGCGGGCGCGGCTGGTCTTCGAGGACGGGAAGGTCCTGGACCGCGCTCTTCCCGCGGACGCGAGGTGGGTCCGGCTGCGGATTCGTTACTCGTCGAAGCTCGCTTGGGCGGCCGCCGACCCGGACCGCGCCAATGCCTGGGAATGGAACCGGTTGAACGACTCGATTGTGCTGGGCCAGGGAAAGGGCGCGGCGGCGACGGCTGGCACGCGAGCGGCAACGAAGTACTTTGCAAAAGCCGCCTACTGGATCGGTCTGGTCCTGCAGGCAGTGTGGGCGGCTGCATGAGCCCGATGGAACCCAGGAGCAGCATCGGAGCAGGATTCTCGGCTCTCGGCGGAGCGAAGGCTCTGATCCTGCTGTTGACGGCCGTCACCGTCATTCTCTCCCTGCTGGCGGCGGCGCCGCTTCTCCCGTCCCTCTGGGATTCCTTCGCCGGCACGCTCGCCGGAGACCACATCTTAAAGAACGATCCGTCCTTCGCTCCGACGGATGTGTTCGATTTCCTTCGCGAGAAAAGCGCCGCCGTCGCCGGAGCGCGCGCCGCCGCGAACTGGGCCGTCCTGATCGTGATCCTCCAGCAGATCCTGTTCGCGGGAGGAATCGTGTCGGTCCTGGGGAAAACCGCCCCCGTGACTCTGCCCGACTTCGTCGCGGGAGTGAGAAGGAACGCCTGGCACAACCTGAAGTGTTTCCTGATCTTCCTCCTGACCGGCGGAGTCTCGCTCGGTCTGTGGTTCGCGGCGACAGGCGGCGCGCAAAAGAAGCTCTTCCAAGACACGGCTCCCGCCGCGCCGTCCGCGTTCGCCTTCCGCATCCTCATGGTGGTTGGTGCCCTCGTGCTCTACGCGGTCTTTTCGCTGCTCCACGATTTCGCGCGCGCCGCGCGCCGCTCCGAATACACGATCGGCGCGTGGAACGCCTATGGCTATGCTCGCCGGATCCTGGCGGGACGCTGGCTGCGGGCGCTGGGGATATTCCTTTTCTGGTTCCTCTTCGGCGGCGCTCTCCTTCTTCTCGCGATCGGCATCGAGTGGAGCGCCCCGGCGATTTCCGCGCTGGCGATCGCTCTCCACGTCCTGCTCCAGATCGCCGTCCTGACGATCCGGCCCGCGATCCGCATTGCCGCCTGGGGCTCCTACCTTGCGATGTACGACCGCGTTGAACCGACTCTTGCGCCGCCTGCGGTCGTCGTGACGACGACGACGGAACCTCTCTATCCTCCTCTCCTGACCCTCGACGAGAAGCCGCTGGTCTAGCTAGCTAGGCGCGGAGCCAGGACTCGAAGCGGCGCAGGCCTTCTTCGATACGGTCCTGGGAGGTGGCGAAGGAGAAGCGGACGCAGGAGTCCATGCCGAAACTCTCTCCGGGCACGGCGGCGACATGGGCCTCGTCCAGGAGGCGGCTGCAGAACTCGACGGAGCCTCCGACGTTCTTTCGCGGATAGAGGGCCTCGACTCGCGGAAACACGTAGAAGGCGCCTTCCGGCTCCACGCACTCCACTCCGGAAAGAGCCGAGAGCGCCCCCATCATGACCTCGCGCCGCCGGCCGTAGTGCTCGAGCATGTCCGCCACCGAAATCTCGGAGCGCTCGAGATCGACGAGCGCGACCCGGGCGGCCTCCTGCGAGATCGAGGAGGCGTTGGACGTGGAATGACTCTGGTAGGAGGCCATCGAGGAAACCAGCTCCCTGGGAGCCAGAGCCCATCCCAGGCGCCAGCCCGTCATGGCGTAGGTCTTCGAAGCCGCGCCGGTGACGACGATGCGGCCCGGATGCTCGCTCCAGAGGGAAGCCGCCGAGACGTGCCGCCGCCCGTCGTAGAGGAAGTGGTCGTAGGTCTCGTCGAAGAGGAGCACGGCCTCGTGGGCGGCGCACCAGCCGACGATGCGCGCGAGCTCCTCCGGCTCCACGACGGCGCCGCTCGGATTGCAGGGAGAGTTCAGGATGACTCCGCGCGTCTCTTTCGTCGCGGCACGTTCGAGAGCCGCCGCCGTCGGCTTCCATCCGGAACGCATGTCGGTCGGGACGAAGAGCGGCCGTGCACCGCAGAGCCGGACGATCTCGGGAAAGGAGACCCAGTACGGGACGAACATCGCGACGGCGTCCCCTTCTTCGAAGAGGGCCTGGCAGACGTTGAAGACCGCCTGCTTGGCCCCGGCGGTGACGAGAACGTTCTCGGGGCCGCAGGACGTTGCCTGTTCGCGGCGGTATTTCTCGGCGATGGTGTCCCGAAGCCGCGGCTCTCCAGCGGAGTCGGTGTACCTGGTCCGGCCGGCTTCGATCGCCGCGATCCCGGCCCGGGCGACGAAATCCGGCGTGGGGAAATCGGGCTCCCCAAGACCGAAGTCCACGACGTCCACTCCGCGAGCCATGAGTGCCTGCGCGGCCCGCGCGACGGCCGTCGTCGGCGAAGGCGCCAGATCTGCGACCCGCCGGGAGAGCCTCGGACGCGTCACAGGTGCTTCTTCCAGACCCGCGCGAAAGCGGGAAAGGCTTTGAGCTTCTTCTTGCCCGCGACCACCAGCGCCATTTCTATCGCGATCCACGCCCCGTAAACGTACAACATCGGGTGGCGCAGCGACGGGACCAGGAACTGGACGAGCCACAGGGTGAACAGCCCCGCCGCCTCGTACGCCTCCAGGTCCATCGAGGCGAGGAAGAGCCAGCCGAGAAAAGCCTGCAGGATCGTCAACAGGATCTCCTGACGCTGAAACGCGTCGAAGGGAAGAGGCTCCGTGGATCCATGGCTCCAGCAATAGATCACAGCGAGCAGCCCCGAGAGAATCCCCCACTGGTTGATGTTGGAAGACACCATGTTCATCAGGGCGACGGGAGCGCGCGTGACCCGGCGGGCCCAGGCGAACGCGGAGGTCTTCTCCGGAAACTCCGAGAGGAAGGGAGCGACCCACTGGATGAAGACAAACTGCTGCATCCCCAGGCTCACCGCCAGGGCGAGCATGGAGTTCAAGAAAGGCTCCGCCACAAAAAAGATGATCGCCCCGCCGCCGAAGAGGAGGGCGCATACCGCGGCCCAGCGTTTCGCCCCGCTGTAGGAGAGGGCCCAGCGGGAAACCGCCGGAACTTCCTCGTCCTCCTCGACCGTGTCGGCCCTCGGCGGCAGTTTGAAAAGGATCCAGAGATAGGCCACGTAGGTTGCGGCGAGGATCGCGGAATCCAAGAGGGAGAGACTTCCTTTCGCCCAGATCACGACGAAATAGAGGAGGGGCGGCAGCAGGCCCAGCACCTCCACGGAGTGCTGGTCGTGGAGCCGGATCGAGCCCAGGCGGCGGTTCCTCTTCCTGACCGAGTAGAAGGCCGCGACACCGTAGATCATCGGCCAGCCGAGGCCGGTCAGCAGACGCAGGCTTCCGGTGAAGTTCGCGATCGCAAGATGGACCATCGGAGGGTTCTTCCCCGCTTTCCAGGCGATCACGGCCTCGACCGCGAATTCCGGGAAGGTCTGGACGAGCGCCAGGACCGCGAGCGCGAGCCCCTGAGAGACGAGGAACTCCGCCGCCTCGGCGCCCCAGGCCACGAGGAACGCGGAAAAGATCATGGCCGGGAAGGTCCAGAAGGCCGAGAGAGGGGAAGCCGATATCGCCTCCGGGGGGGTCGCGCTCAGGTGGAACCCGCCGCGAAGCGATTTCATCCGAGCCGGTTATAGCATGCTCGCCGTGGCGGCCATCGAGTCCCCGTCGAATCCGCTCATCCGGGAAGTCGGCCGTTGCCTCGACGAGCGGACCCACTTCCTGCTCGAAGGAGAAAAAGCCATTCTGGAAGCCGTGGCCGCGGGGCTGCCCCTCGAACACGTCTTCCACGACGCGAGCGTTCGCCCGGGAAGGCTATCTGCGTTGACCTCCGCCCGGCCGCGGATCGTCTCCCGCGCGGTTCTGGAGAGGCTGGCCGATTCGAAGACGCCCCAGCACCTGCTCGCCGTCGCCCGCCGCCGCGATCTTCCCGTCGCCGAGATTCTCGGACGGCCGGGGCCGGCCGTTTTTGTCTTCGGCATCCAGGACCCGGGCAACCTGGGCGCCATCGTCCGCGTCGGAGAGGCGGCCGGCTGCTCGGGCATCGTGGCTGCTCCCGGCACGGCCGACTTTTTTCATCCGCGCGCGGTGCGGGCGAGCGCGGGCAGCGTCCTGCGCATCCCCGTGTCGGGACGAGTCTCGTTCGAGCCCTTCGCGACCGACGCGAAGGAAGCGGGCCGGACCGTCTGCGGCGCAGTCGCGTCGGGAGGAGACAATCCCTTCGAGTCTCCCCTTCCGGCCTCCTCGATCCTCGTCATCGGCTCGGAAGGAACAGGCCTGCCCGCCGGGGCCTATCGTTACCTCGACCGCCGCTACACAATTCCGATGCGACGGCCCGTGGATTCGCTGAACGCGGCCGTCGCCGCGGCGTTGCTCCTCTATTCCGCGGCCCTCGGCCGACTGAGGACTGAGGACTAGGGACTGAGGACTTCACCGCCTTCCGCCTCAGAAACCGGTATCCAGACCATAGCCGATTAAGTCCTCAGTCTTCGGTCCTCAGTCCTCAGTCTTTTTTGGGCGCAGTTCGCGCTTGGGACGTTTCGGCGCTGGAGGCCGCTTGATCCACGCCCTCTTCGCCGTCACGACCTTTTTCTGCCGGTTAGCGATGCCTCGCGCCATTTCAGCTCTCTCCTTCCGCTTCCCCGAAGACTTCCGCCTGAAACGCCCATAGCCGCGTACCCGGTTCGCGCCACGACCCCGGAGGAAGGCCGGCCTTCCGGCAGACCTCGGCCAGAAAACGTTCCCGGTCGAAGCCCCACTCGGTGGCAACCTGGGGCAAGAGCAGGCCGCTTCTCCCTTTCGATTCGATGATCAACCCGTCGCGCCCGATCTCGATCGTCTCCGGGTCTCCTACCGGAACAGGCGGGGTCAGCACGGAAATCTCGATGCTGCATTCCGGCAGCTCGTCGGAGGAAAGCGGCGGAAACCGTGGGTCTTCCAGGGCGGCGCGCAAGGCGAACCTGGGCACGGTGCGGGTCAAGTCCCCTTCCGGCGAAAGGGTGCCGATGCAGCCGCGAAGCTGCCCGCGCCGGCGCAGCGTCACGAAGAGAGCGCGGGCTTGCCCGAACGATTCCGCGCGATCCGATCCGAGCCGCGGAGGAGGCTCCCCGCGGAAATGTGCCTCGAGCGCGCGGCGGGCAAGCCCGAGGAGGTCTCGCCGCGATGCCTCCGATAGAAAGGGTGAAGTCACGGCTGGACGGCCGCGGACAATTCCGCGAGGAACCGCGCGATCGCCCGTTCGAGCTCGGGAAGCTTGCCCTCGAAGAAGTGATCGGCGCCCGGCACCACGACGATTTCGGAGGAGTCCCCGGCCAGATCCGCGAGGAGCGCCGGAGGGCCGAACGTGTCTCGTTCTCCCGCGATGAAGATCGCCGGGACCCGCGGCTTCGCGAGATTCGCGCCGAATTCGGTCGCGACAGGCAGTCCGGCCGCGACGAGCGCGACGACGCGCTCATCTGCGCCGATCGCGCGCAGCGCCGCCGCCGCTCCGAAGGA
>WNGE01006106.1_pt1 | contig 13474 bp, 10 predicted proteins | sample 5400651 | NCBI WGS metagenome assembly WNGE01 (sample SAMN13153370, study PRJNA577476) | soil metagenome | isolation source: 60 cm soil or saprolite under grassland replicate 2 | place: USA:California | collected 2016-06-15 | reverse complement strand
CGTAATCGCCGAACTCGCTTGAAACGTGGTCCCTGTCTTTCGAAACCACTTGGTAATGACCAGGAGGAGTGGAGAACCCGGGTTTCCCGGTAGAGACGGTCGTTTCGCCGACTACACGTTTGCCTTTGTAAAAGTACGCTTTCTGTTCGCCGACACGAACGACGATTTTCGGTGAACCGGACACACCATCGCCATTCCAATAGCCGGACGGCTGTGGTGCAAATGCGGCAAGCGGATGTTCGATATAGGATGGAATCTCTTCGCAGCTGGAGCAGAAAATAACAATTACCGCGCCACCCAGGAGTTGAACCAAACGAGCAAATTTCATAGCCGTCCAAAAACTAACGTGTCTTGCTTTATCCATTTAAATGCAAATGTCGACCCTCAGTGTTGTATTGGCCGTTACCCGCCAGCATAAGCTCCATTAGTTTGACGCTCCGTGTGGAAGCAAATACGCTGGTCTTATGGCTACTACTGCCGAGTTGAAAACAAAAACGTCATCGGAAAGCCGCGCCACACCCGTGTTGCAGCAGCCGATTAATCTCAAAAACTGGATCGCAGAGAACAGCCATCTTTTCAAGCCACCGGTAAGCAACCGTTACCTCTATGACGGGCGCGATTTTTTCGTGATGGTCATCAAGGGTCCGAACGCGCGGAACGATTTTCATCTGGTCGATTCGGAGGAATATTTTTATCAGCTCAAGGGCGACATCAAAGTGCGCGTTCGCGAAGGCGATCGGATCATCGATCACATCGTGCATGAAGGCGAAACGTTTTTCATTCCGCCGAATGTTCCGCATTCGCCCCAGCGACCGCCGGACACAATCGGTGTGGTGGTCGAGCGGCGTCGCCCGCCGGGAGAGAAAGAACACGTCATCTTCTACTGCGAAAACTGTGGGACGTTGGTTGAAGACATTCACTTCGACTGTGCCGATATCGTCCAACATTTTAGCCAAGCGATGCTCGATTTTTGGAACGATGACGCGCGGCGGACGTGCAAAAAATGTGGCGCGAAAGTCGAGAAGCCCGAACCGGTGAAGCCGCTAGACACGTAGAGGACCGGCCGCGCCTTAAATCTTGCCGCCGGGTTGGCGGGTTTGTTAGCCTGCGCGGTATGACAGCGAGCCTCTATCGAGCTCGTTGCACGGCTCAGGAGGTGTTTGGCCCCGGAAACGATTACGGAATTTGCTTCTGCGAAACCCTTCACCCCAACCGCCATTGAAAACATGAAGAAAAAATCCTGGACCGTCATGGTCTATCTCGCCGGCGATAACAACCTCGACTCGGCCGGAGTTACCGACCTTAACGAGATGAAAAAAATCGGTTCGACCAACGCTTTGAACATTGTCGCACAATTTGATCGACGCGCCGCCAGCCGACAAACGCACCGTTATTTCCTGAGAAAAGGCGGCAACCTCGAAAGCGACGTGGTTGATAATCTTGGAGAAACCAACACGGGTGATCCAAGTGTTTTGACGGATTTCATTGTTTGGTCGGTTCAGAATTATCCGGCCGCCTGCTATATGCTCGTCATTTGGAACCATGGTGGCGGATGGGATGACACCGATGTGTATCGCCTGGCACGCCGGGTAGCCGGAGCGAATGTAACCAGACGCGGCGCGCCGATCCATCCTGCATCGGACAATGGGAGCAACTCGATTTCGGTGCGGCGCATTCGCATCATCGGCGGTCGCAAGTTTCATCGCGCACTTTTCCGCAGTTCGATCGAGAAAGCGGTGCGGGTTCGTGCCATCGCTTACGACGATAACGCGCAGGATTTTCTCGATAACATTGAGCTCAAACGCGTCGTTGTTGCGGCGAAGAAGAAGATCGGGCGCAACCTCGACGTCCTGGGCATGGATGCCTGTCTTATGAGCATGGCGGAAATCGGATATCAATTGCGTGACAGTGCCGATTTCACCGTCGGCTCGGAACAGACGGAGCCGGGCGATGGTTGGCCCTACAACACATTGCTGGGTGATCTTGCCAAAAATCCGAATATGAAACCAGGCGATCTCTCAAAGTCGATCGTCAAGCGTTACCTTGTCTCCTACGGGACCAATGATGGAGTGACTCAATCGGCCTGCGACTTATCACAGGCAGTTGCTTTGCTCCGCGCCGTCGATCAGTTGGCGACGGCCCTCTGCAACGGACTGACCGATCCCGTTGCTCGAGCCGGAATCAGCCAATCGCGTCTCCAAGTGCAATCCTACGACGTTCCGGACTACGTCGATCTGCGCGATCTGTGCGAATTACTGCAAAGTAGTTGCGCCGGCGACAAATCAATTGTGAAGGCGGCGAAAGCAGTCAATCAAGCCGTTGGCAAATACGTTGTCGCCAGCGGTGCGAAAGGTGATGGGGTCGCGAATTCGCACGGTGTCTCCATTCATTTCCCAGCGGACCCCTCGCAGCCGCTCTCGCCTCTTTACGGCAACCTAGACTTCGCTAAGGATGGCGGTTGGCGGAAATTTCTGGTCGAATGGCTGAAGACGCTTCAACGCAGAAAGCCACTGCGCCGCCGCGGTTGAACTAACTCGCTGATCAAATGAAGAAATCGATCGGCAACGGGGTCGTTTGGAACAATGCGGAAGAATGGGAATTCCTCCCTTCTCCTGTGACAATGCGGGGGCGGCGCGCTATTTCCGTTACATCGCCGGCTGCGGAGCTCCCGCTGGGTGTCCTTGAATCCGGAAAAGTCCGAGTTGAGAAAACATTTCAGGCCGTTCCCAAGCAAACGGCGGTCCGGCGCTCTGGCGGTATTCCGATGCTCGACCTGAGCGTACCGGTCGGGCCCGGCGAAGGAAGCGTGTTACTAGTGCGTCGTTTCGTGAGTGACTCGCGTGGCGGACCGCAGTCGCGCAGCACGGTCACTTTCCACCGGCCGGAGGAACATATTCTGACACGCCGGACCGGGACACGCGTCGCCGCGCCAGCTCTCGTTCGATTTCGCGTGCCGGTGCGACGGTCCGCACCTCCATCCGCTGCCCCGCAACGACGCGGGATCATCGGCGCGATCGTCCACAAGGCGATTGAGGTGACGATTCTAAAAATCGTCGACGTTGCCGCTGACGTGGCCCTGCCCATTCTAGCGGAACGATGGGAAAAACGGTCGTGGGAAAAGGAGCGGCTAAGCGAAGGCTGGCTCCGCGTCGACCGCGAAAAACTTGCCGCGAAGAAACTCGACCGCTGGCAACCTGAGAAGAAAACGTTAGTCCGCGGACGGTCGCTTTTGTTGCTGCATGGAACTTTTTCCAACGCCGGCAGCGCATTCCACGAGCTGGCGAAAGGCGATTTCTTTGACCGGATCAAGCCGCTTTACGGCGATCGAATATTTGCCTTCGATCATTTTTCCGTCAGTCGAACTCCGGAGCAAAACGCCCGGATGCTGGTCGAGGCACTTCCCGATGGCGTGTTTGAATTCGATGTCATCACCCATTCACGCGGGGGCCTCGTGCTGCGAAATTTAGTCGAAAAATCAGCGGCGCTCGGAGTGGCGGGCCAGCGATTTCGGCTTGGGCATGCTGTGCTGGTTGCTTCGCCTAACGAGGGCACGCCGCTCGCAACTCCGGAACGCTGGGAGCGTACTGTCGGCTGGATTGCGAATTTATTGGAGATGTTTCCGGACAATCCATTCACGACTGGTGCGTCGTGGATCGGGGAAGCCATTGTCTGGCTCGCGCGACATGCGAGTGGGAATTTGCCCGGGATTAATTCGATGAATGCCGCCGGCGATCTCATTAGTGAATTGCAGGCGCCGCCCGCGCCTCCAGCTGATGCCTATTCAGTTCTCGCTGCCAACTTCTCACCCGATGACCGTGTCTGGATGCGTCTTCTTGATCTCGGTATCGACAGCTTCTTCGCTCAGCCTAACGACTTGGTTGTGCCGACAGCCGGGGGCTGGCACATCGACAAAGGCGTGAATTCTTATGTGCCGTCGGAGCGGATTGGTTGCTTTGGCGCGGGCGGAAATCTGGCTGACTCAGTGCCTGTGCATCACCTGAACTTTTTCCAGCAACCCGATTCGGCTGCCTTCATCGTTGATGCGCTGACGCGGAAGCCCCACCCGCTCCGACCAATTGATCCGCTGCGCTTATTGCCAGGACGACGTGCAGCCGGCGCAGTAGCAGGCAGATTCCTCCCGCGGGCCGGGGAGGCAATAGACCGACGGGACGAGCCGATGAGCGCACCATCTGTGGGGGTCGCACAGGCGTCGCGTATGGTCGAACCTTTGGGCGTGGCTCCAGGGTCGCTTGCTCCCGTTGACACATTCTTTCTAAGCGTCCTGGAAACGTCTAACGAGCAGCCTGAAGCCAGTGAGAGGAAAGGCGACCAGGTTGCGCGTTCCGCACAACTGTTGGCCAGCTACGGGGGCGCCTCTGTCTTGGTACCGTTCCACCGTAGTGGAGGCGAGGCTGGTCAGCGCTTCAACAAAATTATCCGCATGCAGGAACGGTTACGGAATTACATCGACGGCAAACCGGGCACAACGCTGCCAAAAGACGCGGAGTTGATCGATTTCGGCAAGCTGCTATTCGAGACACTCTTTCCGAGCGATGTGCGTCGACTTTACGATGTGGCGCGGTCCCTTCGCGGAAGCGAACGGCTTGACCTAATCTTTACGTCGATGATTCCCTGGATCGCGGAAAAGCCATGGGAGTTTGCCTATGATCCACAGCGCGGCGCATTCCTGGCCACCGAAGAAATTCATTTCGTGCGCAATGTTCTGACGCCGATCCCGGCCGAGGAAATCTCCGAGCGCGATCTGCCGCTGCGTATCCTGGTGGTGGCGCCGCAGCCAGTGGGCGCTGCAGGATTATCGACTGAAGAAGAAATCGAATTGATCAGCCGCGATTTCAAACCGCTGGTCGAGATCGGCGCCGTTGCTGTCGAGGTCTTGCCTCATGCGACGCCCATGAGTTTTCACGGCTACATTTCCACCGGGCATTTCGACGTTGTCCATTTCATCGGACATGGTGAATTCCTGGACGATAGCGGAGCCTTGCTCTTCGAGGGGACGCGCGGTACCGCTCAATCTCTTACCGCTCGGACATTGCGCGAGATCATGTGCCAGCGCGGCATCCGACTCGTCTTTCTCAATGCTTGTGAAAGTGGGCGCGGCAGTCGTCGGCAATTGAATACGGGCGCCGCCGCGGCGCTCGTTGCCGGCGGTCTGCCCGCTGCCGTAGCCAACCAGTACAAGGTGCTTGATCAATCAGCGACCTCGTTCGCGCAATTCTTTTACTGGGCCCTGGCGCAGGGTATGTCCGTGGCGCGCGCGGCTCGTGAAGCACGTATCGCCCTGAAGTACTCAATCGAGGGCGAGACTATCGATTGGGCCGTTCCAGTTTTGTACGCGCGCAACCCGCGGGCTAATTTTTGTCCGCGCATTCACGCTGGCGGCATGGGCCGTCCGGTGGCGCCGCCGATTACTGCGCCGAGTGGCCGGCGCGCTATCGCCGGCCATGTGTATCGCATTGGAGTGTGGGATGTGGCCCACGACTTCGCTGGGCTCGAAATAATTCTCGCTCGAATGAACGCGGCGCAGCAACGGTTCGGCTTTGAGTTGGTCACGCTCTCCGCGCCGATCGGCACGTGGCAGTTGAGCCAAGATGTGAAACACCGCGCTTTCCTCGATGCAAATAAGGTGGTCGGGCGCCTTCGTAACAAGCCGAACGAGCTCGGGATAGACGCGCTCATCTGCATTACCAACCAACCTATGGGTGGCCACGAAAAGGGAAGGGAGGTTGCTAAAAATCTCTACGCCTGGTGGGATGATCCGAAGAAACCTGTCATGCTCATTTCCATGGCGGGCTTCAAATTTCCAAGCGAAGATGAGAACGTGCTGGAAAAGGCGATCGCCAACACGATCGCGTTATGCCTGGCGGGCCAATTTGCGCAGATTGACTCGCACTCACGGCTTCCGCGCGAATGTCTGCTCTTTCGTAACGAGACTCGATCATTAGAAGTGCTGGCCGGGCAACGTAATCTCGAGCCGAAATGCCGCCAACAACTGAAGCAAAAGATTCCCGAAGATCTTCCCGCGATCGAAGCGCTGCTGAACGCCTTTCCGTCGGCGCAGACAGCGACAGACAAGGGTCGCGGGCGGGCCCATCCCGCTGTGCGCCCGCCGAAGAAGTCCTCGCGCACGACCAAGCAACGCCAATAAGGCGTGCCCAGAAACGCTACCGAACGCTCCTCTTGCGATCGTGCGATCTCTTTTAAAGTTCGATCATTCTCGCGCGGTATCTCCTCTTCGACTCCTTCAGCGTGACGTGCTTCAGTTGCGGCGCGACTCATGAAGATCGACCTGCACACGCACATCCTCCCGCGCGATTGGCCAGACCTCGATGCGAAATACGGCTACGGAGGTTTCATTCGGCTCGATCACTACAAGCCGTGTTGCGCGCGAATGATGATCGGCGACCGCGTCTTTCGCGAGATCACTGACAATGTGTGGGATCCCAAACGTCGCATTGAAGAGTGCGACCGCGAGAAAATTTCGATGCAGGTGCTCTCCACCGTGCCGGTGATGTTCAGCTATTGGGCGAAAGCGGCTGACGCGCTGGATCTTTCTCGCCGCTTAAATGATCACATCGCTGAAGTCGTTCGTAATCATCCGACGCGATTTGCAGGGCTGGCGACGATCCCGCTGCAAGATCCGGACCTGGCGGCGAGCGAACTGGAACGATGTGTTCGCGAACTGGGCCTGCGCGGGGCGCAAATCGGCACGCACGTCGACGCAAATCCGTACTCTGGGCGCATCGATACCTTAAATTTAGACAATGCGTCACTTCAGCCCGTCTGGAATGCAGCGGAGCAGCTCGGCGCGGCGATCTTTGTTCATCCGTGGGACATGTTCGGCAAGGAGCGCATGCCAAAATATTGGCTGCCATGGCTCGTCGGCATGCCTGCTGAGACGTCGTTAGCCATCTGCTCGATGATCTTCGGCGGCGTTTTCGACCGGTTCCCGAAGCTCCGCGTCGCTTTTGCACACGGCGGCGGCGCATTCCCGTTCACAATCGGCCGCATCGAACATGCGTTCCACGTCCGGCCGGATTTGGTTTCGATGGAGAACAAAACAAATCCGAGAAAATATCTCGGTCGCTCCGATAATCAGAAAATCGTTCCTGCGCGGTTCTATGTAGACTCGCTCGTGCACGATGCCGATGCGTTAAGATTGCTCCTAAACCTATTTGGCGCAGAGCGTGTCGCGCTCGGCTCGGACTATCCCTTTCCCTTGGGCGAACCCCACCCAGGTAAACTCATCGAATCGATAAAAGAACTCTCTTCGCAAGACCAAACGCAACTGCTCTCCGGAACCGCGCGCGAATTTCTTGGGATGGATTCCTCGCAGGACGAGCAGCAAGGTAACAAAGGCTAGATAGGGGCAATCGCCTCCGGCTCTCAACTCGCAACCTTCTCCAAGTCCGATCCTCCTAACGGCAGAATTGGCGCGCCTCGCGTTCTGCGTATCCTTCCATTATTAATGGATCGATCGGACAAAGGAGGCTCTAGCCAGCGTCTGCCAACTCCGGGCGCTCAGCCGCCGGCGGACGAAGAAGGCGTGAAATTGCGCGAGCCGCACCACGTCGCTGGGGGAATTCCGGCGGTAACGCAGAGCTTAAAGGTCACGATGCGCCAGACCGGTTTCATCCGCGGGATTGGAACATGGCTCAAGATTAATAAGAAGGACGGGTTCGTTTGCCAGAGCTGCGCTTGGCCAAGCCCGGATGAGGATCGGAAAGTTTTCGAATTTTGCGAAAGCGGCGCGAAAGCGATGGCCAGCGAAACGACGAAAAAGCAAATCGCACCGGATTTTTTCCGCGCGCATTCCGTCGCTGATCTGCAAAAGCGCACCGACTTCTGGCTCGAGGCGCAGGGCCGGTTGGTGCATCCAATGGTCAAGCGTGCCGCTGGGACGCACTACGAGCCGATCGAGTGGGATGACGCTTTCGAATTGCTGGCGCTGGAACTGAATGCGCTGCCTTCACCCGATGCGGCTGCTTTTTATACGAGTGGGCGGACCGGCAATGAAGCCGCTTTTCTTTATCAACTCTTTGCCCGGCAATTCGGAACGAACAACCTGCCTGACTGCTCGAACATGTGTCATGAATCGAGCGGTGCGGCATTGAAAGAAAGCATCGGCATCGGCAAAGGTTGCGTGACGCTCGAGGATTTCGAGAAAGCCGACGGCATCTTCATCCTCGGCCAGAATCCCGGGACAAATCATCCGCGCATGTTGACTACGCTGGAACGCGCGAAAGAGAATGGAGCGAAGATCGTCGCACTGAATCCCATGCCGGAGCCCGGCTTGATGCAGGTGGTCAATCCCAATCCGCAGGAGTACGACAACGTCCTCACGTATCCGGTGAAGATGCTTTTTAATCGGGGCACGCCGTTGAGTGATCTCTGGCTGCCAGTCCGCATCAACGGCGATATGCCCGCGCTGCGCGGCATCATGAAAGAGATGTTGGCTGAGGAAGAGCGGTCCCCGGGCTCAGTTTTCGATCGCGAATTTATTGAGCGACAAACCGTCGGTTTTGAAGCGTTTGTCGAACATCTGCGCGCAACCGATTGGGAAGACATCCTTATCGGCAGCGGCCTGACTCGCGATCAAATTCGCGCAGCGGCGCAAATTGCGATGCGCTGTAAACGGATCATCTGCTGCTGGGCGATGGGTCTGACCCAACACAAGAATGCCGTCGCGACTATTCAGGAGGTGATGAATTTTCTCCTGCTCGGTGGTCACATTGGCCGCCCCGGCGCGGGTCCGTGTCCGGTGCGCGGCCATTCCAATGTGCAGGGTGATCGCACCATGGGCATTTGCGAGCACATGAGCGACGTGTTCATGGAAAAGCTCGGCCGTGAGTTTAATTTCGCTCCGCCCAAAGAACATGGCACCGATACGGTCGAGACAATCAAGCACATGGCGGATGGCAGGATTCGCTTCTTTCTCGGCCTGGGTGGCAATTTTCTGGCCGCTGCTCCCGACACGGAGTACACGGCGCGGGCTTTGCAGAGTTGTCGATTGACCGCGCACGTCTCGACCAAGCTGAACCGATCACACCTCGTCATAGGAGAAATCGCGCTCATCTTGCCGTGTCTCGGCCGCTCGGAAATCGATCGACAGGAATCCGGTGAGCAGTTCGTCACGGTGGAAGATTCCATGGGCATCATCAATCCTTCGCGCGGCCATCTTGAACCAGCCAGCAAACATCTGCGGAGCGAACCCGCCATCGTGGCCGGCCTGGCCAAAGCGACTCTGGCAAATCGGACGACCGTGGATTGGAATGACTTGATCGCGAACTATGACCGCATTCGCGATCACATCGAACGCGTCGTTCCTGGTTTCGAGAACTTCAATGCGCGCGTGCGAGGTGAGATCTTCTATCTGCCCAACGCAGCGCGGGACAAACGCCAGTTCAACAATGTTGAAGGCAAAGCAAAGTTTGTCATTTCTGAGATGGATCTACATAAACTCGAGCCGGGCCAATATTTGATGATGACGGTTCGCAGCCACGACCAGTTCAACACCACGATCTACGGTCTTAATGATCGGTACCGTGGCGTCTATAACGGGCGACGCGTCGTCTTTATGAATCCGGAAGATGTAAAGGACGCCGGGCTGGAGCAAGGCCAGTTCGTTGACCTGACCAGTTGCTATAGAGAGGAGGAAAGGGTCGCCCGGCATTTCATGGTCGCTCCGTTCAACATCCCGCGCGGTTGCACCGCTACCTATTTCCCCGAAGCGAATGTCCTCGTGCCGATCAATAGCACGGCCGATCGCAGCAATACGCCAACGAGCAAAAGTGTGGTGATACGCGTGCGGCCTTCGACGCGCACAGCTGAAGCCGTTAACGAACTTCGTCGCAACATCGATGAGGTGCGCTCGGAATCAGCGTCGTCGCGCTCACCGACGCGGCAAAGTTAAATCCTGCGGTTCGTTCAGGCTTCGGTAAAGCTCGGCCTCTGCTTCGACGACGTTAACCAGCTGAACCTTGCCCTCGTCTGCTAGACGCCTAACGAGTGATTGCAGAGACCAGTCATTCCCCGTCAACGCCGCCGTGAAATCGGCATATGCCTCCACAGGGTAAACGGCCGCGAGCGGTTCGACCCGTCCGTCGATCGTCGGAACAACTCCGCAACCTGCGCTCGCCCGTTGGCAAAGGTCTTGCAACTGAGCTGTGGTGACGAAAGGCATATCGACTCCGAGCGCTATCAGGTGCGATGTCCGTGTTCGCCCTAAAGCGGCGGTGAGCCCGCTGATCGGCCCGCGCGATGGCGGCTGATCCAATACCAACTCCGTGTCGGCTGGACGCCACGAGCGCTCCGCCCGCGCCGACACCAAAATGTTTTCGGGTCCCAGGTGACGCAACAACTTGATCTGTCGTTGCCAAAGCGGTTCGCCGTTAAAAACGATGGTCGCTTTTTCTGTGCCCATGCGACGCGACTCGCCGCCCGCCAGCAACACCGCGGTGAGCGTCATTTACTCAACCATTGCGAGCTGCGTCACTCGAATTGGTCCATCGCTCAGGATGCGGGCACGCAATCCGCCGCGGCCGCGGAGAAATTCTTCCGCGCCGGGAGCAAAGGCCTGATCCATCCAGTAACACGGCCGGCATTCCTCCATGCCGGCGAAGGAAACGCCTTGAACGTCGAATTCCGCGTCAATCAATTTGTCGAGGTCCTGATCTCGCGTGATGACATTCCGCCGCAGAAGCGACGGCGGTTTATCAACTACGCCGAACTCGCCGCAAAGCGCGTGGTAAGTTTCCTCCGCAAAAAAGGTCACCTGCCCTTTATAGGCGTTTTTGTAATCGAAAAAGCGGTCGCCGCGAATTCCGCGCCCCGCTATACATTCAATCGCTGGCACTTCAAAAATTGGATGAGTGTCCGCAGGTTTGCCATGGTGACCAAAGAAATTGTGTCCGGGCGAAATGTAGAGATGCGTAATTTCCACATGGTAAAGTATCACTTCCCGAAATCACTGCGAGCCTCCTTGGTGATCCGGGTGAGGGGATGAAGTGACGATGAATGCGAAAAGTGAAGTTCCTGGAATTGCCGTGGGGAGTGTCGTTCGCCGCAAAGCCGACGGTTCGTGTGAATGTATTACGGACGAAGTGACGGTGGAGGAACCGTTGGAAATTCGGATCGGCAAAGATTCGATTGCCGTCACCATGCGCACGCCCGGTGACGACACAGATCTGACGGCGGGCTTTTTGCTTTCGGAAGGGATCGTTCGGCAACGGGCTGACGTGTACGAAATCGCCCACTCCACATTACCGGCCTCACTCGGAAACGTCGTGAATGTCACCCTGTCACCGGAAGTGCAATGGAGCGCCCCGTCCTTGCGCCGTTTTGGAACGATCTCAACGAGCTGCGGTTTGTGTGGCAAGACCAGTATCGACTTCATTCGGCAGCAATTCCCTCCGCTCGATAAGACAGCATCAGTCCGGCTCGCCGTCGCGCGGCTGTTACAAATGCCCGACCAACTGCGGCGTGCTCAGGGAAATTTCGCGCGCACCGGTGGAATTCACGCCGCCGCCATCTTCGATCTCGACGGCGCGTTGGTTGTCTTACGGGAAGACATCGGTCGGCATAACGCGGTAGACAAAGCGATCGGTCGCGCCTTTCTCGACGCTCGGTTGCCGTTGCAAAACCACGTCCTGTTGGTCAGCGGACGCTGCTCGCTGGAAATTGTCCAAAAGGCGCTGGCCGCCGGAATTCCAATCGTCGCATCAGTATCGGCGCCTTCGACTTTGGCCGTTAATTTCGCCCGAGAAAGTCGGCAAACTCTTGTCAGTTTTCTTCGGCCACCAACTTTTAATGTCTACGCTCACATTGAGCGCCTGGCCTTGGATGTCGAAGTTCCTAAATCCTAAATTCTGCTTTCTACTTCACTCCACGTGACGCAAATATTCCCGATCCCACGCTGCTGGGATGCTTTCCCGGGGTGAATAGGGACCGGGTCGATACGCGCGGGAGGCGATGCCTTGCTGGCTTAACTCGCACACATGCCAGTCCTGCCGGTTGGTCATGTCCCAAAATTCGATCGCGTCGTCCGGATGAAAATCGGTGCGATCGAACGCTTCCGGATGGAAGAACCAATCACAAAAGATGAGCGTCCGCTCCGGAGACTTCGGCCAGAGTTGATGCACCATGACATAATCAGGGTGCATGCTCAGGAGCATGTTCGGAAAAATGGAATAATAGAAAACCCGATTATGACCCTCGCCCTTGATGTCGCCTACCGGCAGCGCACAGCTGTTGCCGGTCATCGTCAGACTGTTGCCTTTTGCGATCCGCATAAATCCGCCGAGAAAGGGTCCTTCACACAGATCGTTCTCCGCTGAATCGTAGGGCGTCAGTTTCGAGAGCGCAGGATGCACTCCCGGACAGTGATAGCACTCCGAATAATTCTCGAAGATCAACTTCCAATTCGCTCGGACGTCATACTCAATCCGTTTCGCAGAGCGCAGCTTCGGCAGGTAGCAGTGCGAAAATCTCCCTGACAACGGCGCAAACACTTTCTCGAGCAGGCACCCATCCGCCAGATTGACGAAGATGAATCCTTCCCATAACGCCAGGTTGACGGCGTGCAATGAATAGTCGGCCTTATCGAAACCTTCCACGTCGTCCATGTGCGGCGCGCCGATCAATCTCCCGTCGAGCCCGTAGGTCCAGGCATGATACGGACATTGGATTGCTGACAGATGTCCATTCCGGCCCTCGCGCAACCGCGTTCCACGATGACGACAGACATTGTAGAAACTACGCACTCGCCCGTCTTTATCGCGCAAAGCGATCAGACTTTCGCCGGCCACTTCCTGAACGAAGTAATCTCCCGGCTTGGCGACCTGACTCTGGTGTCCGACCAACACCCATTTCTTCGAGAAAATCTTTTCTTGCTCTTGGGCAAAAATCTCCGACGAAATAAAATACTTTTGTTCGAGCGTTTTCGCTCCGGCCGCGAAAGTTTCAGCGGTTTTGCGAAAGGCAGGTGCCGTGGTCGTTTGCATTCTCGTCTCTTTCTCCCGGATCAGCTTCGAGCGCCGCTTCTGAAGCGTCAAGAGCACCAGGGCGCTATCGGATAGGCCGCTCTGGCGGGCAATCTTAAATCTATAAATTGGAGCCGTGCCGCGGTGTCGGCGCCGTAAAATTTGAGGCACGACAGCGCGTGTCCCTCCATTGAATTGATCTGGCGCAGTGTGCATCACGCCCTTGCCGCGCCGTGGATTTAGCGAAGGCGGTTACATCTCATGCCGGATCGCCCACAAGTCGTGAAAGATTGGCTTGAACAATGACTCTTTCAAGAACGGCACGCCCGGGGATCCGCCGGTGCCTTTCTTCTCGCCGATCGTCCGCTCGACTAACTTAATGTGGCGGTAGCGCCACTCCTGCAGCCCCTCGTCGAAGTCGGTCATTAATTCGAAAAGGATGGAGAGCTCGGGCGAGCTTTTGTAGAGCCGCAGGA
>WNGE01007696.1_pt1 | contig 13475 bp, 11 predicted proteins | sample 5400651 | NCBI WGS metagenome assembly WNGE01 (sample SAMN13153370, study PRJNA577476) | soil metagenome | isolation source: 60 cm soil or saprolite under grassland replicate 2 | place: USA:California | collected 2016-06-15 | reverse complement strand
GTGAAATTCTTTCCATGCCCTTTATGAATTCATTCTGGATTAAACGCACAAGAGAAACCAATCGTGGCCAGTATGCAGCTATGTACACTATTGCATGGAGTATTGCACAGATTGCTGCACCTACTCTGGGTAGTCAGGTCGTTCAGCATATTAGTTATGCAGCACTGTTGTGGATATTGCCTTGTATATGCCTCTTGGCAAGCCTTGGATTTATATTGCTTGGTATAAGAATAAACAATTCAAAAACTGAATTTGCTTCCTAACTTTAATTCAAAAGACTTTACTTGAAAAAACCATTTCCATTATTATTCTGGCTTACAATAATTTTTATCATTGTCATGACTGGCACCGCCGGCTTCATGCTAATTGAGCATTTTGATTTTCTTGATGCATTTTACATGACAATTATTACAGTAACCACTATTGGTTATAAAGAAGTGCAACCACTATCAGATGCCGGTAAAGTATTTGATATAATGCTCATTATAATTTCCTTTTCTACTTTTACTTATGCGCTGGCAAGATTAACACAGTTCATAGCCAGCGGCGAAATGGCTGTTTATTTTAAAAACCGCAAGCTTATGCAGTCAATAGAACAATTAAACAATCATGTAATTATTTGTGGTTTTGGCCGGAATGGTCAGCAGGCTGCACTCACATTAAGAACGCATAAGGTGAGTTTTATAGTAATTGAAAACAATCTAAGCAACATAAATCAATGGCTTGATGAAGACCCATCACTTATTTACATTAATGGAGATGCAACAGATGATGATTTACTTATAAGAGCCGGTATTAAAAGAGCAAAAGCATTGATAATAACATTGCCCGAGGATGCAGATAATGCTTTTATCGTTTTGTCTGCACGTTCATTAAATCCAGGTATACAAATTATCAGTCGGGCATCACAAAGCGGTTCTGCAGTAAAGCTGAATAAGGCAGGCGCAAACAGTGTAATCATGCCCGATAAAATTGGTGGTGCACATATGGCGACACTTGTTTCCAAGCCCGATGTAATCGAGTTCATAGATTATCTTTCCAGCGAAGAAGGCGAAAGCATCAGCATGGAATCTGTAGAATACGGCAGGCTTCCGCCGGAAATAAAAGATAAATCTTTAAAAATAGTGATGGACTGGAAAAAAACAGGCGTGAATTGTATTGGTGTAAAAACAAGCGAAGGAAAATTTATTATTAATCCACCTGATCATATTTTAATTACAAAAGGCATGAAAGTGATTGTGCTTGGAACAAGGGAACAAATAGAATCAATGAAACATAATGTTGAAGAATCATGAATTTGTAAAATATAATTTCATCCGCTTATATTTTTTTTGAAATAACTGCCTGAAGCTATTTGGAGTTGTTATAATCATCTCTGCAACATATACCTCAACACAATATATTTATTCACATAATCACATTTATTATGGCACTCGGAAAGCGCATTAATCCATTTCTCAGAATCAATAATGATACAGGTTTTGGCGTCAATGCCAGCAGCTACGGCGGCCGTTTTATAAATAAAGATGGAAGCTTTAATTTAAAGAAAGAAGGCTTACCTGTATGGCAACGTTTCAGCATTTTTCATACGTTGCTCAATATACCAAGATGGAAATTTATTGCCGTTATCATCCTTTCCTTTATTATCATCAACCTAACATTTACTTTTATTTATCTCTTTGTTGGTGTTGACCAGATAACGGGAATAATTGCAACAAATAAATGGCAGTTGTTCAAAGAGGTTTATTTTTTTAGCACTCAAACCTTTAGTACCGTAGGCTATGGAAGAGTAAACCCTATTGGTGGAGAAGACAATCATAACCTAACCAATGTGGAAGTAAAAGTGAATTTAAGCTTGCTCGAGGAAGAGAATGGCAAGATGATCTATAAGTTTTATGATCTTCCTTTGGAAAGAAGCCGCGTTGATAGTTTATCCATGAATTTTACGGTGGTGCATCCTATTGATGAGAACAGCCCTTTGCAGGGTTTCGCACAGGAAGATATGCAGGCCGCCGATGTGGAAGTTTATGTACTTGTAAGAGGATTTGATGATGTTTACTCCACCACAGTTTTGCAAAGAACTTCTTATACTTATGATGAAATAAAATTTAATGTAAAATTTGTGCAGATGTATCGTGAAAGTGAAGACCGCATGACGACGATTTTAGAGTTGCATAAATTAAATGAGTTTAGAGTTTTGGGGTAAGAGAGTTTTTATGGACCCACCCAAAAATCTTTTGGCATCGTCTCTTGCGTCGCACTCTTTTACTCTTTGTTTTTCATAGCATTATTACGTATCAAAATATAATTTCGTTTAAACGTCTTAACTTCTCTAGGGATAGAGCATTCCTTAACTTGCATTTATGAAGATTGCAAACATCATTCAAATATTAGAGCAGCTTGCACCACCCTCCTATCAGGAAAGCTATGATAATGCAGGTTTACTTACAGGTAATGTATCGTGGAATTGTACTGGCATCATTTGTACACTGGATGCAACAGAAGCTGTGGTTCTTGAAGCAATACAAAAAAATTGTAATCTCATTGTAGCACATCATCCAATCATTTTTGGAGGATTGAAAAAAATAACAGGAAGAAATTATGTTGAGTCAACAGTAATTACTGCTATAAAAAATGATATCGCTATTTATGCTATTCATACCAACCTCGATAATGTAATAAAAGGTGTAAGTAACAGAATGGCTGATCAGCTTGAATTGATCAATAAAAAAATTCTTGCACCAAAACAAGGACAGTTAATGAAGCTATTCACTTTTGCTCCCGTTGAATATGCAGAAAGAGTTCGCTCCGCTATTTTTGAAGCCGGCGCCGGTAATATTGGTAATTATTCCGAATGCAGTTTTAATGCAGAAGGAACAGGAACTTTTAAAGGTGAAGAAGGAACAAATCCGTTTGTTGGTGAAGTGGGCAAAAGACATCAGGAAAAAGAAATAAAAATGGAATTTATTTTTCCGGCTTACCTGCAAAAACCTATTGTTAGTTCCATGTTAAAAGCACATCCTTATGAAGAAGTGGCTTACGATATAGTACCATTGGCAAACGAATATATTCAGGTGGGCAGCGGACTAATTGGAGAGTTACCGACTTCTGTTGCAGAAGAACAATTCCTGCATCAATTGAAACAAAGTTTTGGTCTGTCTGTTATAAAACATACAAAATTATTGGGTAAGCCAGTACAAAAAGTTGCGCTTTGTGGTGGCGCAGGAAGTTTTCTCATATCAAAAGCAGCTGCTGCCGGTGCAGATTTTTATATTACTGCAGATGTAAAATATCATGAGTTTTTTGATGCTAATGACAGGCTGATAATTGCTGACATAGGTCACTGGGAAAGTGAGCAGTTTACAGTGCACCTGCTCTTTGATATTTTACAGTCTAAATTCCCTACCTTTGCCGTCCTAAAATCGGAAGTGAGGACGAACCCGGTATATTATTTTTCGTGAATCGTCAATCGTGAATGGTAATCGGAGTTGGAAATGATGAATAGAGAACAGAATGTAAAAGTGAGTGACACAACGGAAGATGCTCAAAATAATAAAGCCGGATACGTAAAAATCTACCTACAAACTATAAACTACAAACTATAAACTTAAATATGGCCGCAGTAAAAGATTACTCTGTTGAAGAAAAACTTTCTGCCCTTGTAAGATTGCAGAAGATCGATTCAAAGCTGGATGAGATCAAAATTTTGAAAGGTGAACTTCCCATGGAAGTAAGCGATCTTGAAGATGAAATACAAGGGTTGAACAGCCGTAAAAACCGCATTGAGGAAGAGATTAACGGCATCTCTGAATTTATTGAGCAAAAAAAGATTGCCATAAAAGATGCAGAAGCGCTTGTAAAAAAATATGAAAAACAAAGCGAAGCTGTGAAAAATAGCCGCGAGTTCGAAGCGATTAATAAAGAGATTGAAATGCAGCAGCTTGAAGGCAAACTCGCGGAAAAACATATTCGCGACGCCAATGAAGAACTTGCTGAAAAAGTGAAAGCACTGGAAATTGTTAAAAAACAAATAGGCAATAAAGAAGGCACGCTTAATCACAAAAAAGGCGAGCTTGATAAAATCATCCAGGAAACAGAGAAGGAAGAAAAACATTATAATGACATTTCAACGGGTGCACGTAAAGGTATGGATGAGCGCCTGTTGTATTCTTATGATCGCATCCGCAAAAGTTACCGCAACGGTTTGGCCGTAGTGCCTGTGATAAGAGACGCGTGCGGTGGTTGTTACAATTCTATTCCTCCACAAAAGCAAAGTGAAATTCGTCAGCGCAAAAAAGTAATGATCTGTGAAAATTGCGGACGCATACTTGTTGATGATGATCTCAATAACAGCACCGAAGTAAAATAATATTAAAGACGTAACTGATAGAGGATGCTCCTTCCGGCATCCTTTTTTTATTTTAGAGATGCCGGGGGTTATTTTTGTTGAACAGAAATATCTATGAATCCATCGCCATTGCTACTATTGAAGTTTCGTTCCGTCCAAGGCGGATTACGTATATCGTTCCGCAATACTATTCAGCATGCTGCATGGCTTATGCATAACCTTCTACGGATAAAAATAATTCTTGTTTTAATTTTTATTTTTTTCTTTACATTCTCTTACGCAGAAAAAGTTTATGATTTTAATGCTACCTGTCAACTTGCCTACCAGGAAATAACCAGTTTAAAATTAAATGCGGGAGCACAACTGGTAAATGAAGCAAGAAAACAAAACCCTGATAATCTTATACCGGAAATATTAGATAGCTATATTGATTTTTATATTCTCTTCTTTAATGAAGATCCTGCTGATTACAAAGTGCGCATTTCGCATTTTGATGAAAGGCTTGATAAATTAGAAGATGGCCCCGAAGACTCACCATTTTACAATTTTTGCCGCACCATTGTGTATATGCAAAAAGCAAGCGCTGAAATAAAATTTGGTAGGCAATGGTCTGCGGGCTGGGATTTTAGAAAAGCATTTAACCTGGTAAAACAAAACCGGAAAGCATTTCCATCTTTTCTGCCCAATAACATGATATATGGCCCCATGCTGGTTGTGGCTGGCACCATACCGGATGGATATAAATGGCTTGCCAGTCTTTTTGGTATCAGCGGCTCCATAAAGGATGGTATAAGGCAAATGCGGCAATTTGTAAACAGCAATGATTCATTGGCAAAACTTTTTTTTAATGAAGCAAGCTTTTATTACTGCTACATACTTTTTTATATAGAGAATCAACCTGGAGAAGCTTTTCAATATATTGAACAAAGAAAGCTTGACCTCGTAAATAATCATTTGCTGGCATATATGGCTGCCAATCTTGCCATCAATGATAAGAAAACTGATTATGCAAAAAATATTATTCTGCAAAGAAATTCTTCGCCAGAGTATTTAAATACTCCTTTATGGGATTTTGAATTTGCATATATAAAAATGCATCATCTTGAGATACCGGAAGCAATTCAATATTTTCAAAGTTTTCTTAAGCGGTTCAAAGGAAAATTTTATGAAAAAGATGCTTATGAAAAATTGAGCTGGTGTTATTATTTGCAGGGAAATATGAATGGGGCAGAAGAAACAAGACAATTGGTTTTATCAAAGGGCAATGAAACAACCGATGCTGACAAACAGGCAAATAAAAATGCAGCATCAGGTGTGTGGCCAAATTCACTATTATTAAAAGCAAGAATATTAAATGATGGCGGATATAATAATGAAGCGCTGATGATATTAGCAGGCAAAAGTTTGAATGATTTTAAAAAGGCCGAAGATCAACTTGAATTTGCCTATCGTGCAGGCAGGATATATGATGATGTGAACAGAAATGAAGATGCTATAAAAATGTATTTGCTATCTATAAAACTGGGTGAAAACAAAACAGAATATTATGCAGCCCGGGCTGCTTTACAAATAGGATATATTTACGAAGAGAGAGGAAAAAAAGATATAGCAATCACATATTTTCAGAAATGTCTTGATATGAAAGAGCATGATTATAAAAACTCTTTAGACCAAAAAGCAAAAGCAGGAATAGCGAGATGTAAGGGAGAATAATTTTAAAATATGAAAATGTGGAAATATGGAAATAGAAATGTAGGATAATTTTTAAAACTTAATTTTAGTATTTAATAAGGCAGATTTAATCACGCCGCTTTCAGTATCAACTTCAACATATTCATCCTTTACCAGTTTGAAAAAATATACCTGCTTTGAAACAGGATCAACAGCCCAATATTCTTTTACACCATATCTTTCATAAACATCCTTTTTGTCTTCAAGATCATATTTTGCGGTTTTGGGCGAAAGAATTTCAATCACCAGATCTGGCGCGCCATGTAAGCCATTTTTCTTTATCTTATGTAAATTTTCTTTCGCTATAAAAATGATATCAGACTGATATACGTTTTTCCTGTTATGTACCTTCTGGCAAACTTTCAAAAACTTCAAACATTGTTCTTGGTGGATTAAGTACAGCCATTTTTTTCTTGAATTTGATTTAAAAATACAAAATTTGCTGCATGCTTGAAAAACTAACTATACAGAATTATGCTATCATTGATGAGATAGAAATTAATTTTTCTAAAAAGCTCAATACTATTACAGGTGAAACCGGCGCAGGAAAAAGTATTTTAATGGGTGCTTTAAGTTTGATACTTGGTGAAAGGGCCGATACATCTGTGCTGATGAAAACCGATAAGAAATGTTTTGTGGAAGGCTTATTTGCAATCAATGGTAAGCAGGATGTAAAAGATTTCTTACAAGAGAATGAATTAGATAATGAAGATGAACTGGTATTACGAAGAGAAATTGCAGCTAATGGTAAATCAAGAGCTTTTATAAATGATACGCCTGCTACATTACAACAATTAAAAGCGCTGGCATCCACACTGGTTGATCTTCACCAGCAGTTTGATTCATTGGAATTAGGCGATTCAGATTTTCAGCGTGAAGTACTCGATGCTTTGGCTAATAATGGTGAAAAGCTTTCTCTCTACACACAACTTTATTCTCAATGGCGGCAAGCATCAAAAGAATTGCAACAACTGCAACAACAAAAAGCAAATTTCAATAAAGAGCTTGATTATTTTCAATTTCTGTTTGATGAGTTGAACGATGTTAAGCTGAAAGAAAATGAACTGGAAGAACTCGACAATGAGCTAAGAATATTGAGTAATGCAGAAGGTATAAAAATTACTTTGTCAAAAGTTTATTTTGATTTGAATGAAAGTGAACAACCAGTCCTGACAACATTGAAACAGATCATTAATCAATTGAATGTTTATGCATCTTATCACAATGATATTGCTTCAATCATTGAACGTTTGCAAAGCACACAAATAGAATTACAGGATATTGCCGGTGAAATTGATCGCATTAATGATGATGTGCATTATGATGAAAAAAGGATCGATCAAATCAATGAACGTTTGGCAACAGGTTATAAGTTATTAAAGAAGCACGGTGTAAAAACAACAAACGAACTTTTAGAAATTCAACATTCGCTTGAGCAAAAATTGCAGGCTGTATTAAATATAGATGAAGCAATTATTGTAAAGGAAAAAGAAACAATACAGTTATTGAAACAAGCTGACAAAATAGCCGGAGAAATTTCTGAAGCAAGACAGCAGCAAACAAAACCATTGACAAAAAAAGTAAATGAATTACTTGCACAGGTTGGCATGCCCAATGCAAGATTAAAAATTGAAATAAAGCCAGCAACTTTAAACTCATTTGGAAAAGACAATATTGAATTTTTATTCGATGCCAACAAAAGCAATCGTTTTGAACTTTTACGAAAAGTGGCAAGTGGTGGTGAATTAAGCAGGTTAATGCTTTGTATAAAATCTCTCGTTGCTGAATCAATTGATCTGCCCACACTTATTTTTGATGAAATTGATTCCGGTATTTCCGGCGAGGCTGCAAGACAGGTGGGCATTATTATGAAACAATTATCTGCAAGCCGGCAGGTCATTTGTATTACGCATCAGCCGCAAATTGCAGGCAAAGCCGATGCCCATTTCTTTGTGCATAAAGAGATAAAAAATGATACAGTGCAAACAAATATCCGTTTGCTTACACAGGATGAACGTATCACAACCATTGCACAAATGTTAAGTGGTGAAAGACCTACTGCTGCAGCATTGGAGAATGCAAGGGAGATGGTAAGCCCCCTAACCCCCTAAAGAGGGATCAGGTACTTCTATAAAAAATGCAAAGCGCTATCTTTACCACTTATTCAACTTCAAACTATAAACTACAAACTGTTATATGCCATACAATCTTTTACAAGGAAAGAAAGGAATTATTTTCGGTGCGCTGGATGAAAAATCCATAGCCTGGAAAACAGCTTTGCGTTGCCATGAAGAAGGTGCACAAATTGTTTTGAGTAATGCTCCTGTTGCTTTACGCATGGGTGAAATAAATAAGCTTGCTGAAATGGTGCACGCTCCTGTTATAGGCGCTGATGTTGTGAACATGGATGATCTCAAAAGACTTTTTGAAGAATCCATGAAACATTTTGGTGGCGGAATTGATTTTATACTTCACTCCATCGGCATGAGTTTGAATGTGCGCAAAGGAAAAAGTTATACTGAAATTGATTATGGCTTTAATCAAAAAACACTCGATATATCTGCCATGAGTTTACATCGCGTATTGCGCACTGCGTGGGATATGGATGCACTTAATGAATGGGGTAGTGTTGTGGCGCTCACTTACATTGCTGCACAACGTGTGTTTCCTGATTATAATGAAATGGCAGATGCAAAAGCATTACTGGAAAGTGTAACACGCAGTTTTGGTTATTATTATGGGATGAGAAAAAAAGTAAGGGTAAATACAATTTCTCAATCTCCTACACGTACTACTGCGGGCAGTGGTGTAAAAGGTTTTGAAGGTTTTATGCGTTATGCAGAAAAAATGAGCCCACTTGGCAATGCTTCTGCTGAAGATTGCGCTGCTTATTGTGCAACGCTTTTCAGTGACCTTACAAGAATGATAACCATGCAGAATTTATTTCATGATGGGGGCTTTAGTTTTACAGGCGTTACCCAAGCTGTTATTGAACAGATGGAAAAGTAAGTCCGAACCCCGATTTATCTGATTTTACTGATAAGCAAATGAGCATCGTACTTTAAAAAGTTTGATGCTTTTTTATTAACCTATCTGCATTGTTACCATTAATCTTTCATTGCGTCGCATTCTTATATCTATTGATAATTCTATTAAGCAAAAAAGCCGCAAGTAAAACTTGTGAGGTCTCTGAGACCTCACAGCTTTATTATTGATACTTCTAAAGGCTTGATTCCTTCACTTGAATTTTAATTGTCGTACAGAAATATTCTTTTAAACTGTTGCCAAAAGATATATAGATGAAAGGATTGCGACGCAAGGGACAATGCTATGAAAAGTTGAAGCTCGTATCAAAAAAATTTACTCAAATAAGCAACAAAAAAGCCACTCAAAATGAATGGCTTTAATTAGGTACACCTCATAAGAGGCGGTATTAATATTCATCTTCATTGAACATAAAATCTTCCTGACTTGGGTAGTCCGGCCAAATATCCTCAATGCTTTCATACACCTCACCCTCATCATCCAGTTCCTGCAGATTTTCTACCACTTCAATAGGTGCACCGCTGCGTATGGCATAATCTATCAACTCATCTTTTGTAGCTGGCCATGGAGCTTCTTCCAGGTAACTTGCTAATTCTAACGTCCAAAACATATGCAGTGAAATTTTTGCGCAAATGTAAGTTTTGTAACGAAATAACCAAATAAGCTATTGTTTTATGGTTTAAATTATCTTTAAAAAATTTCTTGAAAAGAAAGAGTTTCTTTGCACGTTTTAGATTGGCAATAGCTTATATTATTCAGTTAAAATTTATTGGCATGCTCAAGGCCCGGAATATTCATAAACACTATGGACAATTACATGTTTTGAAAGGTGTTGATATTGCTGTCGAAACAGGTGAAATTATTTCCATTGTAGGTTCTTCGGGCGCCGGTAAAAGCACGCTGCTGCATATTCTTGGCACATTGGATATTCCCGACCTCGGTGAAATTTTTATAAACAAAACACCTGTGCATTTGCTCAAAGGAAAAAAGCTTGCAGCATTTCGTAATTCACAAATTGGTTTTGTATTTCAGTTTCATCATTTGCTGCCGGAATTTACTGCGCTGGAAAATGTAAGTATTCCCGGATGGGTTGCAGGCCGCAGTAAAAAAGAAGTGCAGGAAGAAGCATTGCAATTGTTACAACTGCTTGGTCTTGGTGACAGGTTGGAAAATAAGCCGAATGAATTAAGCGGTGGTGAACAGCAGCGTGTAGCAGTAGCTCGTTCACTTATTAATAAACCTTCTATTGTTTTTGCAGATGAACCCACAGGAAACCTCGATAGTAAAAATGCAAAAGAGCTGCACGATTTATTTGTACAGCTCCGTAAAAAATTTAATCAAACTTTTTTAATAGTCACACACAATGAAGAACTCGCCCAAATGAGCGACAGAATATTGTATATGAAAGATGGATTGATTATACCGCCGATACTGTGAATTGTGAGCGGTGCGTAGTGAATCATGAACGATAAATTTCAATTGATTATATAAAAGTTTTTTTGGAGCCAGGCAATTGAACATATGTGAAGCTTTTGTTCCCGTACGTATGGGACTCTTGTATGTTTTAAAATAATTTCGGCAGTTATGGGTTCCAGGGTTTACAAGTTGATTAAATTGGTACTGTGAACTTGCGAACAGGTGAATTTGTGAACTCATGGTAATGCATAACTACCACAGCTCATGCCACAATAAAAATCTTTCCACAATTTACTTTCTAAGCAATTCCTAAGCTTTACACATAACATTGTCTCCATTAACTCCGTTATATTTGTCAGCGATTTAGCTATGGCAAATAAATTAAAAAAGAAAACGCCTCCTTCACCCAATCCCGACAAACTGAAACCAGAGAAAGAAGCGCAGGTTACGGTGAAAGAGGTTGTGAAAGATGAACGTACTACAAAAATCGCAGGAGCCGTTTGCCTGTTGGCTGCTGCCTTCCTCTTTATTGCATTCACTTCTTATTTATTTACCTGGAAACAAGATCAGGATAAAGTATTCCAGTTTGGCATAAAAATTTTTGCAACTGATGATGTGCATGTAAGCAATCTCTTAGGTGTGCTGGGTGCTTATGTGTCGCACTTTTTTATCTATAATGGTTTTGGTGTTGCGAGTTACTTGTTCTGTACATTCTTTTTCGCGTTAGGTGCTAACCTGCTGTTTGCAAAAAAGATTTTCAGCATTGCAAGAAACCTGCGGTATATGGTAATAGGTTTACTCGTAGTGAGTGTGGCATTTGCATTTTTCTTTGGTAACAGTACATTTTCTTTTGGTGGCGCTGCAGGTGAACTGATGGAAGCATGGCTGGTGAAATGGATAGGCAATGTGGGCACTGCAGCTTTACTTGGCCTCGCAGTTTTGAGTTATATAATTTGGAGATTTAATCCTTCATTTAAATTACCGCAAAGAAAAACAATCCCTGTATATAATCAAATGGATGATCAGGCAAATGAAAATGAGATGATGCCTGATGACACAATACAATCTTCGCCTTATTTTGTAAGGGGCGATTCCGCAACAAATAATAAGGATGATCTTACCAGCAACAATAAATTAAGGAATGATAAGGGCATAGTTGTTATTATGCCTAAAGGTGATGAGATGCACACTGATCCTATGCATGAATTTTCTTTAACGGAAAAATATTTAAACGAGACAGAAGATGAGTTGCCAGTTGCCAATCCTCAGTTGCCAGTTAAAGAAAGCAAGAATAAAATATCGGGCAGGAATGAAGAAGACATGCAACTTGAAATAAAAGAAACGCCAGAGGAAGAAGATATTAATGTAGATGATATTATAGAGTATCCTGTCAGCAATTATAATCCTCAATCAGATTATGAGCCAACCCTTGATTTGAGCAATTACCAATTTCCTTCTCTTGATTTACTGGAAACACATGGCAGCGAAAAAATTGTACACGATCCTGCTGAGCTTGAAGCAAACAAAAATCAGATCATCGCCACACTGAGAAATTACGATATACAAATTCAACGTATCGCTGCAACTGTTGGCCCCACAGTTACTTTGTATGAAATTGTTCCTGCACCGGGTGTGCGCATCAGCCGTATAAAAAACCTTGAAGATGATATCGCATTAAGCCTCGCTGCACTGGGCATTCGTATCATTGCACCTATTCCCGGCAAGGGCACTATTGGCATTGAAGTGCCGAATGTGCGCAAGACAGTAGTGAGCATGAAAACATTGCTGGCATCAGAAAAATTTCAGAACAATAATTATGCATTGCCTATTGCAATTGGTAAAAAAATAGACAACGAAAATTTTATTGTTGACCTCGCCAGCATGCCACATTTGTTGATGGCTGGTGCAACAGGCCAGGGAAAATCTGTTGGTATTAATACTTTGCTTGTTTCATTGCTGTATAAAAAACATCCTTCACAATTAAAGCTGGTGTTGGTTGATCCAAAGAAAGTTGAGTTGAGTTTATATCGTGTCATTGAAAAACATTTTCTTGCGAAACTGCCCGGCGATGATGAGCCTATTATTACGGATACAAAGAAAGTGATCTACACACTTAATGCTCTGTGTATTGAAATGGATAACCGTTACGATCTGTTGAAGGAAGCCGGTTGCCGCAACATAAAAGAGTACAATGAAAAATTTGTAAAGCGAAAACTCAATCCGCAAAAAGGTCACCAGTACTTACCTTTCATTGTTTTGGTAATTGATGAGTTTGCTGATCTCATTATGACCGCCGGCAAAGAAGTTGAAATGCCGCTTGCACGTTTGGCGCAGTTGGCACGTGCTGTGGGCATACATCTTATCATTGCAACGCAGCGGCCTTCAGTTAATATCATTACCGGTGTTATAAAAGCCAACTTTCCTGCACGTATTGCTTTCAAGGTTTCATCAAAGATTGATAGCCGCACCATTCTCGATGCCGGTGGTTCTGAGCAACTGATTGGTAAAGGTGACATGCTTGTGAGTTATAACGGCGAAATAACACGTTTGCAATGTGCTTTTGTTGATACGCCTGAGGTTGAGCATGTATGCGAGTTTATTGGCAATCAACAGGGTTATCCGCAAGCATTCTTGCTACCAGAGTATGTGGATGAAAAAGAATTGGAAGGCAAGGAGTTTGATCTCTCCGATCGTGATCCTTTGTTTGAAGATGCCGCACGGCTGATTGTACAAAATCAAATGGGTAGCACATCATTGATACAACGCAGAATGAAGCTTGGTTATAACCGTGCAGGCAGATTAATGGATCAGTTGGAGCAGGCAGGAATTGTAGGCCCCAACCTTGGCAGCAAAGCAAGAGAAGTGATAGTGAGATCCGAAACTGAATTGCAGCAGATTTTGGATAGTTTGATAATCTGATAATTTGAAAATATCC
>WNGE01017712.1_pt1 | contig 13477 bp, 12 predicted proteins | sample 5400651 | NCBI WGS metagenome assembly WNGE01 (sample SAMN13153370, study PRJNA577476) | soil metagenome | isolation source: 60 cm soil or saprolite under grassland replicate 2 | place: USA:California | collected 2016-06-15 | reverse complement strand
TGCACCATCGTCAGCTCGAGATGCGTCGCCGGGTTGTCGACGGGCAGCCGGCCCGTCTCGGCGACGATCACGATGGCCAGCGCCACGAACGCCAGCACGCCGGCCAGCGACACGACCTGACCCGGGTGGTGCACGGTCGTCGAGACGATCGCGCCCAGGTTGGACGAGTGCGCCGGGATGGACAGCGCGAACACCGCGAGCAGGATGGTGGGCTCGACCAGCGCGGCGATGGTGATCTCGCGGCTCGCGCCCATCCCGCCGAACGCCGTTCCGGTGTCGATGCCCGCGAGCGTCAGCGCGACGGTGCCGATGAACAGCAGCCCGACGACGGCGAACAGGTCGGCGGTGGAGTCGAGTGGCGAGCCGGTGGCGATCAGTGGCGCGACGGCGGCGATGAGCAGCGTGCTGCCGGCGATCACCGCGGGAGCCACGGCGAACACCCCGGTCGTGCCCTCCGGCGTGACCTGCTGCTTGCGCAGCAGCTTGCGCACGTCCCGCCAGGGCTGCCACATGCCCGCGCCGGCGCGCCCTTCCAGGCGGGCACGAACCTGCCGCATCCCGCCGACGACCAGGGGCGCCCCGCCCACCACGCCGGCCACCTGCAGCGCCGCCGCCCCGGCCGCGAGGACGGTCACCGGGCCACCAGCAAGACGACGAGCACGCCCAGGCCGCCGTACGCGAGGTAGAGGTGCACGCTTCCGGAATGGGCCCGGCGCACCCATCCGGCCGCGGTGATGATCGCGGCGATGACGGGTTTGTAGAGGCGTTCCTCGACGGCGTCGACCAGCCGGGCGCGATAGGCCACCTTCTCGTGCAGGTAGCGCGACTCGCCGAGATGCGTGACCTCGATGTCGGTGTCCGGGCGCAGCACGTCGTCGAAAACCCGCTGCAGCGGCTCGGCGAACGACGTGGCGGTGTACTGCATGCGCGGCGTCAGCCGGTCCGCGCCACACGCCCACAACGGCGACACCACGGCGACGGGCCGGTGCCGCGAACCCCAACGGCCGAGCACCGTCGCGACCAGAACCGCGACGATCAGGGCGGCCGTCAGCAGGCCCGGCGCGATCGACCCGGCGAGCCCCGGCAGGTGCAGGACGGCGCCCAGGCGTGGCTGCGCTGCGCCGACGGGCAGGCCGGCGAGCACCCGGCGCAGTGGCGCGCCGAGCAGGACCGGTGCGACGGCGACGACCACGCACGCCGTCGCGGCAAGCGCCATACCGGCCAGCATCGTGACCGGCGCCTCGTCGGCGTGCGCCGCTGCCGTCGAACGGGGCCGGGCGAGGAAGCCCACCCCGAAGGCCTTCACCATCGCCGCTACACCGACCCCGGTGGTCAGCGCGATCGCGCCCACCGCCAACGGCATCGTCAGCGCCAGCAAGGTGTTTCCCTGGCGCGGCGCGTGGATCAGGCTCTGCACAGCCAGCCACTCGCTCGCGAACCCGGCGCCCAGCGGCAGCCCGGACGCGCCCAGCGCAGCCACCCCGAACAGCACCGTCGTCGCTGGCATCCGCCGCGCCAGCCCGCCCAGCTCGTCCAGATCGCGCAGCCCCGTACCGGCCAGTACGGAACCAGCCGCGAGGAACCCGAGCGTCTTGAACGCGGCGTGCCCGACCAGGTGCAGCAACGCCGCGGTCATCGCCACCGCCGCCAGCGGGGCCAGCCCCGAGGCGCGCAGCATCACGCTCGCCCCGAGCGCCAGCGTGATCAGCCCCATGTTCTCCGTCGTCGAGTGGGCCAGCAGCCGCTTCAGGTCGGTGGCCACACAGGCGGACAGCGCCCCGAACACCGCCGACGCCGCGCCCACGATCAGCAGCGTCAAGCCCCACCACCGTGGCCCCGGGCCGAGCAGTTGCAGGTCGATACGGACGAGGCCATAGATGCCCAGGTTGACCATCGCCGCGCTCATCAGCGCCGATACCGGGGTGGGCGCCTCGGGATGAGCGCGCGGCAACCACGCATGCAACGGCAGCAGCCCGGCCTTCGACCCGAACCCGATCAGGGTCAGCATGAACACGACGCCACGCGTCGCGGGCGACACATGCGTCGCGTCGAGCGAGTCGCCGCCACCGGCCGCGGCCAGCACGACCAGGCCCAGCAGGATCGCGGCGAAGCCCAGCTGGGTCATCACCGCGTAATACAGCCCAGCTGTACGTGCCGCTGGATGGCGATGCTCGGACAGCACGAGCACCAGCGACGCTGCCGCCATCAACTCCCACGCCAGCAAGAACGTCGTCACCGAGCCGGCCGCGGGCACCAGCAACATCGCCGCGACGAACAGCGGCAGCACGCACAGCGGGAACCGGGCCAACCCCGTGCGCCCGGCATAGCCGGGCAGATAGAGGCCGACGGCGACGGCCACGGCTCCGGTCAGCGCGACGAAGAAACCGCCGAGCGGCTCCAGTCGGAGCGTGACTCCGACCAGCGGCACCAGCCACCCGATGCGCACCGTGCCGAACGAGTGGAACAGGGCCGTCGTCCCGAGCGCCACACCAGCCAGGCCGAGCGCCAGCGTGACGGCCGCCGGCAACACCGAAGGCGACCGCATGGTGGACGCGCCCGTATCCGGCGGCGTTACGCGCGGCGCCTGGAGGAACACGCTCATCGCCCGGTCACCGATCGCAGCGCGTCGACGATCTGCTGCGGGGTGGGCGGGCAGCCGGCCACCTCGACGTCTACGGGGATCACATCGCCAACGGCACCGACCACGCCGTACCCGCCGGCGAACACGCCACAGTTGCGGGCACAGTCGCCGACCGCGATCACCACTCGAGGTTGCGGTGTCGCCTCGAACGTGTTGCGCAGCGGCTGGCACATGTTCCGGGTCACCACGCCGGTCACGAGCAGCGCGTCCGCGTGTCGGGGTGAGGCGACCAGCCGCGCCCCGAACCGTTCCGCGTCGTACACCGGCGAGAACGCACCGGAGATTTCGACCTCGCAGCCGTTGCACGATCCGGCGTCCACGTGCCGCACCTGCACGGAGCCGGTCATGCTCGTCGGCGAGTCACCCCGCCGCGGCTCAGCGGCTTCGACCACCCGGCCGACGCGGGCGATCTTGCCCAACCAGCCCCTCATCGGCGGGTCGCCCGGGCCGCAGCCCGGCTGTCCGCGCGCAGGTGTTTCAACAGGTCCACCTGGCCGTTCAGCAACCCGGTCAGCACGGTGCGGGCCACCGCCAGTAGTTCCGCAACATCGGGCGACGCCAGCGAGTAGATCACCGCGTTGCCCTGCTTCCGTGCGACCACCACGCCCGCACGACGCAGCACGCCGAGCTGCTGCGAAAGGTGCGAAGACTCCAGTCCCACCTCCGGAGCCAGCTCACCGACCGACCGCTCACCCGGTACCAGCAACTCCAGGATCCGGACCCGAGCCGGATGCCCCAGTGTCTTGAAGAACTCGGCCTTCAGCTGATACAGCGGCGTCGACACAGGCACACGTCCCTTACGACCGCATGACGGCCATGGCAATCGATCAATTGACGAAATTGTAATGTAGTGGCCCGGCGGGCGGACAACTGCGCGGGTAATGGTGCCCGTGTTCAGGTGATCTCCGGCTCCATGGTGATGGCACCGGACGGAACATTCGGACACGCACAGCCTGCAGCCCGACGCCCGCCGAGGGTCACCGAGCCAGCCTCATGGCCGTGCCGAGTTGCGGTGCGGGCCGCGTCATGCTTGCCCTTCGGCCCGCATAGTTCTTGGTCACGGCGGTCCCCTTCTTGGTCGAACTTCTTGGCGGAAGCCCGACACCTACCACGCGGCAGGCATCGAGCCCGGGACCGCCACCTCAACTTCTACGAGAGTCGGGAAAAGCTCTGCATCTGGGCCGCCCGCCATCCGCCGTGCGACGCCAGCCAGTACGCCCATCGTCAAACCTGGTTCCCGGAAGGCCCCTGACGATGACCAGCACCACTGACCCTAGGACGAGGCCCAGATCCGCGCGGTGGTAGCCGACCGCGTCAGCGCCATGCGCTCCGCGCGGCGCCGCGATCGCTTCCTCTCGCATCGCACGCCGGAGATCGTGAAGGTCGACCTCGACTAGGCGGAGTTCTGCTTGACCGGCTTCGTGCCGTCGAGCAGCAGGCCGACCAGCTTTTCGGCGAGGTTGTCGGTGACCGGTTCGCCGCTGACCACGTGCCGATAGAACACGGCGCCCGCGTACACGTCGAGCAACAGCTCGACATCGACGTCGGGCGGCAGCTCGCCGCGCTCGACCGCGCGACGGACGACGTCGGTGGCGACAGAGCGGCGCGGCCGCAGGATCTGTTCCCTGAATTGCTTGGCAAGTGCCGGATCATCGACTAGGTCGGCCGCTAGCGCGGGAATGACGGCGCCCTCCGGGCTACTCGTGAGCAGATGGATCACCCGCCGCACGGCGTCGAGCAGGTCGGTGCGCAGGCTGCCGGTGTCGGGTGGGTGCGGAACGCTCTGGCCGTTGCTCATGGCCTCGATGACGAGCGCCCCCTTTGACGGCCACCACCGGTAGACCGTCGCCTTGCCGACGCCGGCACGGGCAGCCACGCCCTCGATCGTCAGCTGACCGTATCCGACGTCGGTCAACAGGTGGGTGGTGGCGTCGAGAATCGCCTTGTGTGAACGGCTGTTTCTACGACGGTCCCGGCGCTCGTGTTGCTGGTCGCCACCGATCTCGGTGTGCGTCATGGAATGCCTCGCTCCATGTTGGGCTACCGGGCTGAGCAGCCCAGACGCCAGTCATAGAACGATACGTATCGTCTTGACCTCTGGCAAATCGGCGCGTAGCGTCGCGACAAGCGCGAGCGCTGTGACGGCCGCCGACCCGCATACCGCCGGCTGAGGCCTGCGTCATCGAGGCCGACTCGCCACCGTTGGCAGGGGGTCGGAGCATGCACACACTCGTGACGCCAGACCGGTCATGACGGCCGAGTCGGCGCTGTCCGCCTCGCGGCCGGTGGTGCGTGCGCACCCGCGGCGGCGACCGTCGGGCGAGCCGCCGCCGCTGCCGCGCCGGATCAACACATCGGGCTGGTGGTGGCTCGCGCTTGCCCTGACGGCGGTGCTGTGCTGGGTGCTCGCGGCCACGATCGGAAGCTTCTCCCTGGGCCTGGATAGGGTCGACCACTCGCTGCTGGATCGCATCGCGTCAATCCGGACGCCATGGCTGACGCGGGTCATGCGTGTCCTGGGCGCGCCCGCGACCGCGTTGGGTGTGCAACTGATCTGGCTGGCCAACCTCGTGCTGCTGCTGTGGTGGCGGCGTTGGCGTCACCTGATCGTGTGGATCGGCGTCGGACTCGTTGTCTCGAACGCGGCCTCGTCGGTCGCGACCACGGTGCAGCGGCATCGTCCGCTCGGCATCGAGGTGCTTGGGGACTGGAAGGGCTACGCCATGCCCTCGGTTCCGCTGGCGGTACTTTCGGCGTTCCTGGTCAGCACGGTGTACGGGAACGTCCCCGCTGGGCGGCCGCGCCGGATCGCAAAGCCGATCGTGGTCGGCGTCCTCGCTTTGGTCGTGGGCTCGCGGTTGTACCTGGCGCAGGAGGCTCCGAGCGACGCGCTGTCGGGTGTCGCGCTCGGTGTGGCCGTAGCGCTGGTGGCATTCCGCCTGTTCGCGTCGAACGAGGTATTCCCGGTGACCTACCGGCGGGGGCGGACGGCGCATCTTGTCATCGACGACCGGCGACTCTCGGCGATCCGCCAAGCGCTGGAAGATCAGTTGGGCCTTATCCCGGTCGAAGTCACGCCGTTCGGCCTGGAGGGCTCGGGTGGCTCGACACCGTTGCGGATCAAGGTCAAGGGCGAAGGCGGGGACACCTACGTCTTCGGCAAGTTGTACGCCGCCACGCACCTGCGCGCCGACCGCTGGTACAAGCTGGGCCGCACTCTGCTGTACGGCCGGCTGGAGGATGAGAAGGCGTTCAACGCGGTGCGGCGGCTCGTTCAGTACGAGGACTACGTGCTGCGGCTGCTCTATGACAGCGGTCTGCCCGTGCCCCGACCGTATGGAATCGTCGAACTGACCCCCGAGCGGGAGTACCTGCTCGTCATGGAGTTCTTCGATGGCGCGACCGAAATCGGCGAGGCGGAGATCGACGACGACGTCATCGATCAGGGGCTGAAGGTGGTCCGCCGAATGTGGGTGGCCGGCCTCGCGCATCGTGACATCAAGCCCGCGAACCTGCTGGTGCGCGACGGGCGACTGCTGGTGATCGACTCGGCGTTCGCGCAGCTGCGGCCGAGTCCGTGGCGGCAGGCGGTGGACCTGGCCAACATGATGCTCGTCCTCGGCCTGCGTACCAACGCCCAACGGGTCTACGACCGCACCCGGTTGTACTTCGAAGACGGCGAGATTGCCGAGGCGTTTGCCGCGACCCGCGGGCTGACGATGCCCTCGCAGTTGCGTAGGATGCTGCGCGCGCAGGGCCAGCATCTGCACGCCGAGTTCCTCGCGCTTCTTCCCTACCAACTGCGCCCGGTCCGGATCCAGCGGTGGAGCCTGCGCCGGATCACGCTGAGCGCCGCGGTGCTCGGGGTCGGGACGGTCGCCGTGGTGATGGCGATACAGCTTCTCGTAAGCAGCCCGATATGAGACGTCTCCTTATCTTCGCGGCATGCGCCGCCCTGTTGACCGTGTTGTCGGCGTGTGCGGCATCGTTCCACCTCGGCGGGCCGCCCACCGGGGGACCGGACTGTCCGACTGGCGCTGAGCTGACTCCGGATCACCTCAACAACCCCCTGGTACTCGCGGCCCAGTCGGTTCCCACAGCTGCGCTGGTGCCGTGCCAGTGATCGCGCGGCGACAGTGACGTTCTCGCGCGGTTGCGACGTCGCGGCTGCGATAGAGACCGCTAGCGATCAGGCCGGAGCGCGCCGATACGAGCGAGTCCACGACAACGCGTCGGGTTATCGAGCCGAGCGGTACTACGTGTTCAGCGGCGGATGTGTCCGATACCAGTTCAACCTGCACGGCGGAACGGGTGCCGAACAGGTCGGCACGCTCTCGCGGGCGTTGGGCTTCGTCGACCGGGAGGTGCTGAGGCGGTACGTGCACGAGCGCAGTCACGGCCGGTTCGAGCTGGATCCGACGCACGAACGGGCCCCCGGATGACCCGTTCCCGCTCCGCGAGGCCGCCGCTGGCGAGGTCGTCGGTCGTGACCGACGACCTCTACGACGGGCGCGGGCTGACCCGGGCTCAGGTGCACCAACGGTTGACCGACGGCAGGCACAACCGCATGACGCAGCCGACCAGTCGATCGGCCTGGTCGATCATCAGGGTGAATGTGCTCACCCGTTTCAATGCGCTGCTGGGCGCATTGTGCGCGCTCATTCTGATCGTCGGCCCGGTGCAGGACGCGCTGTTCGGCCTGGTGATCATCGCCAACAGCGCGGTCGGCATCGTCGCCGAGCTGCGAGCCAAACGCGCGCTCGATCGCCTGCACGTGCTGACCGCGACCACCGCGCGGGTAATGCGTGACGGCTCGCTCGTCGACGTGGCGGTCGATCAGGTGGTCATGGACGATCTGATCGAGGCGCGCAGCGGAGAGCAGGTGGTCGCGGACGGTTCGGTTCTGACGGTGACCGGAGCGGAGATCGACGAGTCGATGCTCACCGGCGAGTCCGACCCAGTGCGCAAGTACGTCGGCGACGAGGTGCTGTCCGGGTCGACGGTCGTGGCGGGGGTGTTGCGTTACCGTGCCGGGCGGGTCGGTGCGGATGCCTATGCCAACGCCCTCGCGGAGGAGGCTCGCGAGTTCACGACGCCGCCGTCGGAGCTTCGTGACAGCGTGAATAGGTTCCTCCGATGGGTGACCTGGGCGCTCATCCCGGCAGGCGTCATCCTGGCGCTGACTCAGCACCACAACGGCACGAGTACCGCGGAGGCGATCCGCGTCTCGGTCGCCGCGGTGGTGGGCATGGTGCCCGAAGGTCTCGTGCTGCTGGTCAGTGGCGCGTTCGCAGTGGCTGTGGTCCGGCTGGCTCGCCGCGAGGTGCTGGTGCAACAACTCGTCGCCGTCGAGACGCTTGCCCGCGTTGACGTCGTGTGCCTGGACAAGACCGGCACCCTCACCGACGGCATGCATCTCCGGGTCCACTCGGTCGAGCCTCTCGATGCCGACCTGGAGCCGGGCGAGCGTGATCTGGCCCTGGGTGCGTTGGCGGCGGCGGACCCGAGCCCGAACGCGAGCGTGCGGGCCGTCGCGGCGTCGCTGCCCATGCCGGACGGTTGGTCGGCTCGTCATGTCGTGCCGTTCTCGTCCGGCCGCCGCTGGAGTGGCGCCGACTTCGGCGAGCGCGGGGTATGGGTGCTCGGGGCGCCCGACCGGCTGCTCGACGGTGCAGCCGCCACGAACTACCTCACCCGCATCGAGGCGCAGGCGCGCGCGGGGCGACGGGTCCTGCTGCTCGCGCGGGCGGATGCAGTCGACGCGGCGGCAGATGTCCCGCCGCATCCGAGACCGGCCGCGCTGATAGTCCTCGAGGACACGCTTCGCCCTGAAGCCGCCGCGACCGTTCGCTACTTCACCGAGCAGGGCATCGCGGTGAAGGTGCTCTCCGGCGACCATCCGCACACCGTCCACGCGGTTGCCGAAGCCGTCGGCGTGCCTACTGCCGGGCCGCCCCTCGACGGCAGCCACCTACCCACCGACGCCGATGAGCTGCGCCGCGTGGTGGACAGTCACGCGGTGCTGGGTCGGGTCGGGCCGCAGCAGAAGCGGCTCATCGTCCAGGCGCTGCAACGGTCCGGCCACTCAGTCGCGATGATTGGTGACGGCGTGAACGACGTGCCCGCGATGAAGACCGCGGATCTCGCCGTGGCGATGGGCAGCGGGACCCAAGCGGCCGGTGCGGTTGCCGAGATCGTCCTGGTCGACGACTCCTTCGCCGCGCTGCCCCACGTGATCCGCGAAGGCCGGCGAGTCGTGGCGAACATGGAACGGGTCGCAAAGCTGTTCCTGTCCAAGAGTCTCTACGCCTTCCTGCTGATCGTCGCGGTCGGGATCGCCGGGCTGCCCTTCCCGTTCGTGCCACGTCACCTCACTCTTGTCGGCACGCTGACCATCGGGCTCCCGTCCGTCGTGCTTGCGTTCGGGGCACGTGCGCCCCGCCTCGACTCCGGGTTCGTGACCCGGACGACACGCTTCGCCGTACCTGCCGGGCTGATCGCCGCTCTGGCCACGTTCGTCGCCTACGCATTGGCCCGGACCGCCCGCGACGTCTCACCCATCGAGTCGCGTACGACGGCCACGATGGCCCTGCTGACGGTCGGCCTGGTGCTGCTCGCGTTGGTCGCCGCACCGCTCACGCCCGCTCGGCTGGGACTCATCGCAGCCATGGCAGGCACGTACATCGTCGTGCTGGCGGTCCCCGCGACGAATCGGTTCTTCGAGCTCAACGCGCCGCCGGCGGTCGTGGTGCTCGCCGCCGTCGGGTCGGCCGCGCTCGCGCTGTGGGGACTGTGGCTGATCGGCACCGCGGGAGCACTGCGCCTGCGCCCGCCCGGGTCGTCGGACCGGACCAGACCGGCGCCGGACGTGGCCGCGCTGTGTGAGGTCGGCGAAGGCGCCGCACTGGAGTTCAAGGCGAGCTTGCGCTGGGACATCAACGAGCGCCGAACGAACAAGACACTCGAGCGCGTGGTGACCAAGACGGCCGCCGGCTTCCTCAACCGGCGCGGCGGCACACTGCTCATCGGCGTCGACGACGCCGGCGGCGCGGTCGGACTCGGCGCCGACTACGCGACGTTGAGCCGGCCCGATCGCGACGGGTTCGAACGTCATCTTCTGCAGGTGATCACGGCCGGGTTGGGTGGGCACGTCCGCAGGTTCCTGAGCGTCGACTTCGCGACGGTCGACGGCAACGAGGTCTGCGCGCTATCGGTTCGGCCGTCGGACGGACCGGTCTACCTCCAGGACGGCGGCGAACCTCGGCTGTACGTCCGCACCGGAAACGCGACGACACCGCTCGCCCTCGACGACGCGGTCGATTACGTCGGTACTCGATGGCCCGGCCGGACGACTGGTCATCTCCTCGAGGCCTTCCTGAGGAGGAACTCATGACCACCAATCCCGCAGTCCGTGCGACTCCGTCCTCTCCGCCCGGCAAGCGGTGGATCCGTCCGGTGCTGTCCGGGCTGGTGTCCCTGGTGATCGTGGTCGGCATCTTCTGGTACTTCATTCCGCAGTTCACCAGCATGTCCAAGGTCTGGTCTGCGATCACGGCGATGACCGGGCTTGAACTGGCGACGCTCGCGCTCGCGGCGGTGTGGAATCTCGCAACGTACCTGTTCGTGATGGTGGCGGCCACGCCTGGGCTGAAGTACCGGCAGGCGTTCGTCGCGACCGAGACGTCCACTGCCGTCTCCAACACGCTGCCCGGTGGTGGGGCGATCGGCATCGCGCTGACCTATTCGATGTTCGGCTCGTGGGGCTTCTCGCGCTCGCGCACGTCGGTGTCCCTGGTCGTCGCCGGCATCTGGAACAACTTCGCCAAGCTCGGCATGCCGATCCTCGCGCTGTCGCTGCTTGCCTTGCAGGGCAAGCCGAGCGGCGGTCGCGTCGTCGCCGCCATCGTCGGAGTGGATCAACGACCACACGGTGCTGCCGTTCACCGTCGTGTGGACCGTCATGCAGCTCGGCAACTTCCTCGCCGTGCCCGCGGTCGCGCTCGTCGCCATGGCCGCCGGCCGCTGGCGACTTGGCATCGGCATGCTGGTCGGCGCGCGCTGGATATGGATCAGCGTGACCACGCTGATCAGTCACCTGTCGCTGTTCCTGGTGCTGCTGCTGGCCTTGCGCCACATCGGAGTGTCGGGCAGTGACGTCAGCTGGGTCGAGGCGCTGGCGGTCTTCTCCTTCGCGCGGCTGCTCACCGCGATACCGATCACGCCCGGCGGGCTCGGCGTCGTCGAGGTCGCGCTGATCACCGGTCTCGCGGCTGCCGGTGGCGCACGGCCCGAAGTCGCCGCGGCCGTTCTGCTGTTCCGTGGGCTCACCTACGTCATCCCCATCCCGCTCGGTCTCGCCACGTACCTGTACTACAAGCGCAACCGGTCATGGCGACGCCAGCCCGGCACCGCACCGCGCACGGCTCTGGTGCCGGAGTCGCTGTGACCACGATCCGCGAACGGCATCGGGCACGCAGTCGTCCCGTCGTACGCTCCCCGCGGGACCTGATCCTCGTCGCGGCCGGCGCGACGCTGCTCGTCCTGTCCGCGTTGCCGGTGCACGTGCAATCAACGACCACACGGTGCTGCCGTTCACCGTCGTGTGGACCGTCATGCAGCTCGGCAACTTCCTCGCCGTGCCCGCGGTCGCGCTCGTCGCCATGGCCGCCGGCCGCTGGCGACTTGGCATCGGCATGCTGGTCGGCGGGGTAGTCACTTACTACCTCGCCAAGGTCGTCAAGCAGATCGTCGAGCGCGGCCGGCCGGCAAGTGTGCTCGACGACGTCCACATCCGCGGGACGGCATCGCTGGGCAGGGGCTACGTGTCCGGGCACGCCGCGGTGGTCACCCTCCTGGTCGTGCTCGCCTGGCCATATCTCGGCCGACGTGGCCGGATCGCCGCTGTCGCGCTCGCGCTGTTCGTCTGCCTAGCACGGGTGTACGTCGGCGCGCACCTCCCACTCGACATCGGCGGCGGCGCTGCGCTCGGTCTGGCGGTCGCGGGCGCGGTGCGTCTGCTGCTCGGCCGGCCGCCGCCGTGATCGTCAACCATCGCCGAGCCCTCCTTGTCGCGTGTTGTCTGCTCGCGGGCGCCGTCGTGCTGGGGGTGCTGATCGCGATCCCAGCCAGCCGGCACGAGGTGCAAGATGTCGACGACGCGGTGCGCCGCCTTGCGGTGCATGTGCAGAACCGGCCGACAACCCTTATCGCTGAAGGGTTTTCCTTCGCCGGCGGCATCTGGATCAACTGGCCGATCCGGATCCTGACGCTGATCGTGCTCGCAGCCCGCCGACAGTTCGTGCAGTTCACCGCGTTCGCGCTCGCGGTGATCACCTCCGAGATCCTGATCGGCACGCTCAAGGCCGCCTACGACCGGGCCCGCCCGCCCGGCGAGCTGATCTCAACCTCGGGTGCAACGTTCCCGTCCGGGCACGCCATCGCCAGCGCGGTGACCGCGGTCGGTCTCGTCGTCGTCGTGCTCCCGCCCGGCGCGGCACGCTGGAAGTGGGAGTTCCGCGCAATCGTCTTCGCGTTTCTCATGGCCCTGTCGAGGGTCTACCTGCGCGCGCACTGGCTCTCGGACGTGATCGCCGGCGGTCTGCTCGGCGGCGCCCTGGCCCTGGGGTGGCCAGCGCTGCTGCAGACAGTCCGCGGTCAGCCCGAGCCATCCCACATGCGTGAGCCGTCGGTGGAGGCAACATGACTCGCGCTGAAAGGATCGCGCTCGCCTGGCTGCCCTTCGCTGCAACGCTCGTCTCCGCGCGCAGTTGGCGGGTCGGCAACTGGGAACACGTCACCACCCGCCGACTCAACCGTCTCCCCGAGGTTCTGCATTATCCGCTGTGGGCGGTCATGCAGACTGGCACCGCTGGTGCGCCGATGGTAGCCGGCGCCACGGCGCTCGCTCTCGGCCGGCCTGCACTCGCTCCTCGGCTCGCAGGCTCCGGACTGACTGCCTACCTGCTCGCGAAGGGGGTAAAACGAGTCGTTCGCCGCGGCCGGCCCGAAGAACTTGTCGTCGGGATCCGAATTCGCGGCCGCCCGGCAACCGGCGACGGATACGTGTCCGGCCATGCGGCTGTCTCGATGGCGCTGGCCACCGAGGTGTTGCCGTTGTGCACGTCGTCCGCGCGAGCGTTGCCGCTGGCGACCGCATCCCTCGTCGCCGTAGCCCGGGTCTACGTCGGCGCCCACCTGCCCCTGGACGCCCTCGGCGGTGCAGCGCTGGGCTGGGCGATCACCCGAACCGTCTCCGAACTCAGCCACCCACCTAACCAAACCGGCTCTTCGATCTTGACCGGGCAACGCCGGTTCTGACTGGCTGTCGGCGCGCCGGAGGGAAGGGGCCCGTGACCTCTTGAAGTCTTGCTGTTGCTGACGCAGCAGACCAGAGAGGCCACGGGCTTGAACCACGCTACGACGATCCTGTTCGACCTGTCGGGAGTTCGCGTGCGATACGTCGAGCGTGAGGAGTCCGGCGGCCGGGTGGTGCAGGTGGAGACCGCCGCGGAGTACGCGACCGGCTGCCCCTCCTGCGTGGTGGTGTCGAGTTCGGTTAAGGAGTACGTGACCACCGCGCCGCGTGACATTCCGTATGGTGACAGGGGAGTCTCGGTGGTGTGGCACAAGCGGCGGTAGCGCTGCGGCGAGCCGGACTGCGCGACGGGCTCGTTCACCGAGGCGATCGTGGAGATCCCGCCCGGGGCGCGCACGACCGGCCGGTTGCGGTGGGCGATCGCCGCGGCGGTCGGTAACGCGTGCCGGTCGGTGCCGAGGTCGCGGACTCGTTCGCGGTGTCCTGGCCGACCGCGCATGCCGCGGTGGTGCAGGCGGCCG
>WNGE01006104.1_pt1 | contig 13477 bp, 11 predicted proteins | sample 5400651 | NCBI WGS metagenome assembly WNGE01 (sample SAMN13153370, study PRJNA577476) | soil metagenome | isolation source: 60 cm soil or saprolite under grassland replicate 2 | place: USA:California | collected 2016-06-15 | reverse complement strand
GCTCGCCTTCATAAGCCGGCCGGTGCCGGGCCATTCCTTCTGGTAATTGCCGTAGTCGTAGTTGTTCGGCACGATGATCGTGTTGTAGTTGTTCTGGGACAGCGAGTCCACGAAGCCCGAGTTCGGAGCGTCGAGATGGAAGGCGACCGTCGTGTCGTCCACCTTCTCCACCCCGTCCGGGGAGAGCGTGCCGCCGAAGACCGACAGCGCGTTGCCCGAGGTCTTCGGGTTGGCCTGGGATTTGACGCTGTAGACGACGTCGTCGACGGTCATCGGCGCGCCGTTGTTGAACTTCACCCCCTGACGGATCTTGAACGTCCACACCGATGCGTCCGAGTTGGCGCTCCAGCTCGTCGCCAGCCACGGGTGGAAGGCGTACTGGTTGTCGGTGAAGACCAGGAACTCGCCGACGTTTCCGATCAGCTCCAGGCCACCCTGGTCGGAGATGGTGATCGGGTTGATCGCGGCGGCGGGCACGAGGATCCCTGCCTTGATCGTCGCGCCGGCCTTGCCCGCCCCGGACGGGCTCGCGCCGGAGGTGGTCGTGCCAGAGCTCCCGCACGCCGCCAGGATGCCGCCGATCAGCGGCATCGACAGGCCGATCGCGCTGCCCTTGCGGATGAAGTCGCGCCGCGACAGCCGGCCGGCGACGAAATCGTCGATGACATGCTCCTGGACGGGCCCGCGCCCCCGCCGGAGATCATCAAGCCGTCCGTGGTCGATGTTACGGCTGGTGTCCATGAGACCCTCCGAGGAACTCGCCGCCGCCAGATTCAGGCGTCTGGTAGGCCAAAAAAAGGATGAACTCATCTCACTTGTGCACCACAAGCTACATGAGATGTTCACCGGCGCTCAATAATGTTTATCGACTCTCAACATTCTGGCGCCGCAATGTTACGGACTCTCCACATTCTGCAGCCGCCGCAATTCGTCCGCGGGGATGTGGCAGCGCATGAAGTGGCCAGGCTCCACCTCCGCGAGCGGCGGCTCCGTGGACTCGCAGATCCCGCTGGCGAGTCGGCGCGGGCAGCGGGTGTGGAACACGCACCCGCTGGGAGGGTGAGCGGGACTCGGGATCTCGCCCGACAGGGCGATCCTCTCGGGAGGGGTTCCCTCCAGGCTCGGCACCGCGGACAGCAGCGCCTCGGTGTAGGGGTGATGCGGCCCCGAGAATACCGCCTCGGCGTCCCCGTGCTCCATCAGCCGGCCGAGGTAGAGCACGGCGATCCGGTCCGAGAGGTAGCGCACGACGCCGAGATCGTGGGAGATGAACAGGTAGGTGACCCGCTTGCTCCCTTGGAGGTCGGCGAGCAGGTTGAGGATCGCGGCCTGCACCGACACGTCGAGCGCCGAGGTGGGCTCGTCGCAGACGAGGACCCGGGGGTTCCCGGCGAACGCGCGCGCGATGGCGACGCGCTGCTTGAGCCCTCCTGAGAGCTGGACGGGACGCAGCTCCAGCTGCCGCTGCTCCATCCGGACCGAGCCCAGGACGTCCAGCAGCGCCGCCTCGCGTTCCCTCCCGGACAGACCGGCGAGCTTGGTCAGCGGCCGGCTGATGAGACTCCGCACGCTGTGACGCCGGTTCAGGGCGGAATCGGGGTTCTGGAAGATGATCTGCATCGCCCGCAGCTGATCGCGGCCGCGGCGGGGAGCCGTGGCCGCCAGCCTGGACCCCGACATCTCGAGCGCCGAGCCCTCGTCGGCCCCTGTGAGCCCGACCAGCACCCGGGCCAGGGTGGTCTTCCCGCTGCCCGACTCACCGACCAGGCCGAGCGTCTCGCCGAGATGAAGCTCAAGGTCGATGTCGGCGAGGGCGTACACGGGCTCCCGGCCGCCGGTGAAGGTCTTGGACACCCCCCGCAGGGAGATGACCGGCGCCGAGGCCTCATCCGGCGGCGGGAGCCGGACGTCCTCCGGCGTGGCCCGCGGAAGCTCGGCCGCCTTCGTGTGGAAATGGCAGCGCGAGGTCCGGCCGGCGCTCACCGGGTACATCGGCGGCGCTTCCTGCGCGCAGCGCTCCTGCGCGAGTGCGCACCGCTTGGTGAAGATGCAGCCGGTCGGCACCTGGCCGGGGGCGGGCAGGAAACCCGGGATGGTGTCCAGGCGGCCGTGGTCCTTGCGCTGGCCCCGGCGCGGGATGCACCGGAGGAGCCCCACCGTGTACGGGTGCCGGGGCTGCTCGAAGACCTCGCGTGCCGGGCCCTGCTCCACGAGTTCGCCCGCGTACATCACCCCGACCCGGTCGCACATCTTCGCGATCACCGCGAGGTTGTGGCTGATGAACAGCACCGCGGTGTGGAATTCCTCCCGCAGCGCGGACACCAGCTCGAGAATCTCTGCCTCGACGGTGGCATCGAGGGCGGTCGTCGGCTCGTCCAGGATGAGCAGGGCGGGCTCCGAGGCGAGCGCCATCGCGATGACGACCCGCTGGAGCATGCCGCCGGAGAGCTGGTGGGGATAGGCGTCCATCACGCGCCCGGGATCGTTGATCTGCACCGTGCGCAGCGACTCCTCGGCCCGGCCGGCCGCTTCCGATCTGCCCAGGCCGGCGATCTCGAACACCTCCGCCACCTGGCGGCCGACCCGGATGGATGGGTTGAGCGCCCGGCCCGGCTCCTGGTACACCATGGAGATCGTCCGCGCCCGCAGCCTGCGCAGCGCGTCCTTGCCCAGCGACGCGACGTCCTGGCCGGCCACCGTGATCGACCCAGAACTCACCCTGCCGTTCCGCGCGAGGTAGCGGACGATGGCCAGGGCCATCGTCGTCTTGCCGCATCCGGACTCGCCGACCAGGCCGAAGGACTCCTGCGGCGCGATCTGGAACGAGACGTCCCTGACCGTCAGCCGGTCCGCGCCGCGCACCGTGTAGGTCACGTCGACGTGCGCGGCGTCGACCACCGGCCCGTCGGTAAGCTGGCGGTCGGCCTGGGCGGGAGCGTTGGTGGTCACTGGATCGGTGGTCATCGGATGAGCACCGCCTCGATGGAGTCGGCGATGAGGTTGATGGCGATCACCAGCGAGGCGATCGCCAGCGCCGGGAAGAGCACCTGCCACCAGTACCCCGCCCCGAGGTACTGGTAGCTGTTGGCGATGTCGGCCCCCCAGTCGGGCGTTGGCGGCTGGATGCCGAAGCCGAGGAACGACAGGGTCGCGATGGTGAAGATCGCGTACCCGAGGCGGACCGTGAACTCGACCAGGATGGGCCCGAGCACGTTCGGCAGTATCTCGACGAACATGATGTGCAGGTCGCTCTCGTCCCGGAGCCGGGCGGCGGCGACGTAGTCGAGGTCCCGTTCCAGGAGGACGGTGGTCCGCACCGTCCGGGAGATGAGCACCCCGAACACGAGCCCGATGACGATGATCAGGGTGGGCGCCGAGGGGCCGAGTGCCACCACGAACAGGAAGGCCACGATCACGATCGGGAGGGCGAGCACGGCCTCGACGAGCCGGCTGCTGAAGCTGTCCACCGGACCACGGAAGTAGCCCTGCACCAGTCCGATGGTGGTGCCCAGCGCGGTGCCGAGCAGCGTCGCGAGCGGCGCGACGATCAGGATGTCCCGGGCGCCGACGATGACCCGGGAGAGCACGTCCCGCCCGAGCGCATCGGTGCCGAGCCAGTGCGCGCCCGACGGGGGCTGGTTGAACGCGATCAGGCTCCCGGCCACCGGGTCATAGGGGGCGAACGCCTTCCCGAACAGGGCGCACACGATCCACCACAGCAGAATAATTGCCCCGATCAGGAAGGCCGGCGAGCGCAGGAGCTGGCGCATGTTCGCCCGGCGGATGGCTCCGGCGGAGCTGTCGATCGCACCCGCGGCGTCACCGGTGACGGGCGGCAGCAGCCCGACGGCTCCCGGGTCCCGAAGCGCCGGGGCGCCCTCCAGCGGGATACTCGCCGCCGACGGGACGGCGGCGGCGCGCGGCTCTTCGTCGCTCATCAGTCGGCCTGCTGGAATCGGATCCGCGGGTTCAGGACCGTGTACAGGATGTCGGCGATCAGGGTCGCGCCGAGGTACACGATGCCGATGACGAGAACGCCCGCCTCCAGCATCGTGAAGTCCTTGTTGTTGGCGGCGGTGACGATCAGCCTGCCGAGGCCGGGGTAGTTGAACAGCGTCTCGACGACCACCAGGCCCCCGATCAGGTAGCCGGTCTGGGTGGCGATGACGGTGATGGTGGGGAGCAGTGAGTTGCGCAGGACGTGACGCCTGATCACGACCGAGCGTGGCAGTCCCTTGAGGATGGCCGTCCGGACGTAGTCGGAGTCGAGTGCCTCGATCGTGCCGGCCCTGGCCATCCGGGCGATGTAGCCGAAGAGGATGAACACCAGGGGGATCGCCGGCAGGATCAGGTAGCGGAGCTGGCCAGGCGGGGAGGTTCCGGGGGGCGGGTTCGCGGTGACGGGCAACCACTTCAGCCCGATCGCGAAGATCACGATGAGCACGACCCCGGAGACGAACTCCGGGACGGACGTGAGGGAGAGCCCCGTCACGCTGATGCTCCGGTCGATCGCCCGGCCGCGGTAGAGCGCGGCCAGCACCCCGCCGACGATGCTGAGCGGAACCACGATCACGAAGGCCACCGCGGCCAGCTTGAGCGAGCGCCCGAGGGCCGGGAACAGGAAGGTGCTGACCGGCGCGCGGAACTGGGTGGAGGTGCCCAGGTCGCCGTGGAGGATGCCCGTCACCCAGCTCCAGTATTGGCTGATCAGCGGGCGGTTGGCGCGGAGGACCTGGTTCAGATGCTGCACGGCCTGCTCGGATGCGAACGGGCCGAGGATCGCCCGGCCCGGGTTGCCCGGCAGCACCGATCCCGCGATGAAGATGATCAGGCTGAGGAGGACCAGGGTGAGCAGCGCCAGCCCCAGTCGCTTCAGAACGTATTGCGTCAGTCCCCCTCGCCTCCCAGTCCCGGTGACGATGTCCGCTCGCTACCGCTAAGTACAGTGCTTGATTCTTACCCCGTACACTCCCGAGCGCAATGGGCACCTGGTCGTTATGCCTTCGAGACCTGTGCTTATCCGGTGTCAGTGAAGCTGACCAGTCATTGCTGCGGTCGCGGCGGAGCGATCGGTGCGGGATAGTCAGCCTGTGCGCAGACAGCCGCCGGGCGGCGTGCCAGACGAGAGCGGGAGCCCGGCCCGAGGAGGCTTCCTCGCCGGCGCACCGGTGCTCGTCACCGGGGCCGCCTCCGGAATCGGCCTGGCCGTCGCGGTCCGCTGCCTGTCCGAGGGAGCCACCGTCGCCGCCCTCGATCGCGACGGCCCAGCCATGAGCCGGGCGGTCGCCGGGCTCCCGGCCGGCGGCCGGGACCGCGCCATCGCCGTCCAGGCCGACGTCGCCGATCCGGACCAGGTGCGGGCCGCCCTCGCCACTGCCGGGGAGCGGCTGGGCCGGCTCACCGCCGTGGTCAACGTGGCCGGAATCGGTGGCTACACCGGCGATATCGGCCAGACCAGCCCGGCGGAGTGGGCTCGCACGCTGGCGGTGAATCTCTCGGGCACGTTCCACGTCTGCCGCGCGGCGCTCCCGTTCCTGCGGGCCAGCGGCAAGGGCCGGATCGTCAACGTGAGCTCCCAGTACGGCCTGGTGGGCGGCGCGGGCAGCCCCGCCTACTCGGCGGCCAAGGCGGGGGTGATCGGCCTCACCCGCGCCATGGCGGTGGACCACGCCGCCGAGGGCATCCTGGTCAACTGCGTCTGCCCGGGCCCGATCGACACGCCGATGCTTCGCGCCTCCAGCGGCAACGCGGAACTGGCGGGCCGCGAGGCCGCCCGGACGGCGGGGCGCGTCTTGCTCGGCGGGCCCGGGCGGCCCGAGGACGTGGCCGGGATGATCGCCTTCCTGCTCGGGCCCGATGCCGGCTTCCTGACCGGGGCCGTGCTCACCTGCGACGGCGGCTGGACCGCGGGCTGAGGACGCCGCGGGTGCCGGCCATTCCGTCCCGGTCAACGGGCGCCGGTCATCCGGTCCCGGTCAAGGCGCGTCGACCGGGACCGCCCGCGCGGTTTCCAGCGCGCGTTCGGCCGCGATGGCCACCGCGAGCGTGGCGGCCGCGTCCGGTGGCGTGCAGACCACCGCCGCCGGGTCGCGCTCGCGGACCGCGCGCAGGAACCGGCTCATCGACCGCTCCAGGGGCTGGGAGGCGGCGCGCCGGTCAACCGGCTGGCCGGCGCTCACGCCGGTGAGGGTGAAGTCGGGGTCGAGGGCGAGCCTCAGCGTGGCGTCGGACGCGACGATGTCCAGGCCGTAGCGGCCCGGCTGGCCCGGCTTGGTCCAGGCCACCACGATGGTCGCCAGGGCGCCGGAGGCGAGCTCGAGCATGATGGTCAGGGCGTCGTCGATGTCCCCGGCTTCCCCGCCGCTGCGGGCCAGCCGGACCCGCCCGGCGGCGGTCTGGACCGACGCCACCTCGCCCGCCACGGTCCTGGCCAGGTCCAGGTGGTGGCTGCCGCGCTCGAGCAGGTTCCCGCCGCCCGCGCGCATGTCCACGAACCACGGGCGGCTCTGGGTCGGCCCGATGCTGGTCCCGAGCAGCAGCCCGATCTGCTGGCCCGCCAGCAGCGGGGGCAGGTCGTCGAGCAGGTCGAGCGCATGCCACTGGTAGCCGACCGCGCAGACGGTGCCGGTGCTCTTGGCCACCGCCACGATCTCCGCCGCGTCCTCGGCGGTGCGGGCGATCGGCTTCTCGAGGTAGACGGGCAGCCCGCGGCCGAGCGCGGCGACCGCAGGTTCCCGGTGGGATTGCGGCGGCGTGCAGACGATGACCGCCCCGAGGTCCTCCCGGTCCAGCAGTTCGCGCCAGTCCTGGTAGGTGCGCGCGCCGGTGCCGCTGGCCAGGGCCTCGGCTCGTTCGCTGTCGAGGTCGCAGACCGCCACGAGCTCGGCTTCCGCGAGGGAACCGAGCACGCGCTTGTGCTCCTGCGCGATCCAGCCGGCCCCGATCATGCCCATCCGGATGGTGCCTGCGTTGTCGGCCACGGTCAGCTCCAGGGGAAGGGGGAGTTGCTCACCGGGTGCAGCTCCCCGGTGGCGTACCGGCCGAACCTGAACGGCTCGAGGAGCCGCTGCTGCTCGCCGAGGAGTTCCCTGGCGACCAGGGCCCCGACGCCGATCATCTTGAACCCGTGGTTGGAGTCGGCGATCACGTAGGCGTTCTGGCAGAACAGGTCGAAGACCGGGAAGCTGTCGGGGGTGAACGCGCCGATCCCGCCGGTGGGCTCGTGCCGGTAGAGGGGCCGCTTCCCCTCGAACCTCTTGTGGCAGTGCGCCAGCCCCGAGGTCCACATCCGGACGAAGTCCTCGGCCACGGTGAACTCGGGGCTCTCCGGGCCGTACGGGTCGATGGCGATCTCGCCCGCTGGCTTGCCGACGACGTAGGGTGATGCACCGCCCTGCAGCCCGGCGAAGTTGAAGTCCGGCTTGTAGTAGATGCCCCACAGCTGGTCGGTGATCAGGTCACCGCTGATGTCGTCGTAGAGCGGCGCGTCCGAGTCCACGTGCGTGACGGGCGGCATGCCGCCCGTGTTGTCGGTGAACTCGCTCGGCTCGATCCCGAGCGTGCCTTCCTGCAGCGCCCAGTAGGTCCACATCGGCCGGTCCACGCCCCCGGTGCCACCGGGCTGCGCCACCGTGATCGTCTCGGGCAGGTCCAGCCAGGCCCACAGGTCGCGGATCCACGGGCCGACGGCGACCACGAGCTGATCGCACGCGATCGTGCCCTGGTCGGTCTCGACCGAGGTCACCGCGCCCCCGGTGATGCCGAACCCGGTGACGCGGACGCCGGTCTCGATCCGTACCCCCTCGGCCTCGGCCTTCGCGGCCAGGCCGCGGACCGCGCGAATGTTGTTCGCGTACCCGCCCTTCTTCTCGTGCAGGACCGTGGTGATCCCGGGCGCCTGCCAGTCCGCGAACATGTCGGTCAGGTAGCGGTTGCAGTCGCGTTCGCCTTCGACGAGCACGGACGGGTAGCCGATCGCCTGCTGCTCGGAGAAGATCTTCGCCACGTCCTCGGACATCGCCTCCGGCGCGATCTGCAGGAAGCCGACCGGATGGTAGGAAAACGCTTCGGGGTCCGACTCCCACACCGACACCGAATGTGCCATCAGTTCGCGCATCGCAGGCTGGAAGTAATTGTTGCGGACGGTCCCGCAAGCTATGCCGGTCGCACCGGCGCCGACTCGGCTCTTGTCGAGGACCAGGATGTCCTCACCCCCGCCGAGCCCGTGCGCGCGGAGTTCCCGGGCCAGATGCCAGGCCGTGGACAGTCCGTGGATGCCTGCACCGACGACGACGTACCGGCTGTGAGTGGGGACCATGGCACCTGCCTTCCAGATCTACGGCGCTGCGGGAGCGCAACACGTTCATAAGGTAGCCCGGATCACGCCGGTGGCCAGAGCCGCCACCGGCGGAACGGAACGCCGGACACGCCGCTATGGCTGCTGGGCGGCTGTCCAGTCCGCCGCGGGTGGGGCACCCTGGGCAAGAAGAAATATCTCCGGAAAGGGAGTCCTATGGCCCGCGAATCGCTGGTGGCGGTCAGCTACCCGGTGGACGATGAATTCACCCGGATCAACACCGGCGTGCTCGACGGTACGGCCAGGGTCGTTTTCCTGCATGGCCGCCCGGAGGACGAGTTCCGCGAGGTCGTGCGCCAGGCGAATGTGCTCATCGGGTGGCATCTGGGCGAGGAACTCCCGGCCGGGATCTTGTACGACTCGCCGCGGCTGCGGTTCGTCCAGCTGTTGTCGGCCGGCGCCGACGCCGTGGACTTCGGCGCAATTCCGGAACGGCTGGTGCTGGCCAGCAACGTGGGTGCTTACGCCGAGCCGATGGCGGAGCACGTCATGGCGATGACGCTCGCCCTGGCCAAACGGCTGCCGCAGCGGCACGCCGCCCTCGCCAGGGGCGAGTTCAGGATGTGGGACCCCGTGCTCACCCTGGACGGCGGGGTGTGCGCGATCCTGGGCCTCGGCGGCATCGGCAAGGCCACCGCCCGCATGATGCGGGCCTTCGGGATGCGCGTCCACGCGGTCAACTCCACCGGCCGCACCAGTGAGCCGGTTGAGTTCATCGGCACGCTGGCCGACCTGGATCGGGTGCTCGCCGCCGCGGACGTGCTCGTCATGGCCCTGCCACTGACCAAAGCCACCCGTGGCCTCATCGGTGCGCGGGAGCTGGAGCTGATGAAGCCCACCGCGATCCTGGTGAACGTGTCCCGGGCGGCCATCGTGGACGAGCGTGCGCTCTACGAGCACTTGCGGGACCAGCCTGAGTTCTGCGCCGGGATCGACACCTGGTGGCACGAGCCGGCCCCAGTCTCGGGGTTTTCCACGCGGTATCCCTTCTTCGACCTGCCCAACGTGATCGGATCTCCGCACAATTCGGGCGTGGTGGATGGCGCCCTTGAGTTCGGGGCAGGCAAAGCCGCCGAGAACGTCCGGCGGTTCCTGGACGGCGAAGCCGTGATCGGAGTGGTCCGCCGCGAGGATTACCTGTGATTGAGCGCCTTAGTGGACGGTCGCTCCGACCAGGCTGCCGATCAGGTAGGTCACACTGGCGGCGAGCGCGGCGAGCACCAGCTGGCGCAGCCCCCCGCGCAGGAACGGCCGGTCGGTGAGCCGGGCCACCAGCCCGCCGCCGATGAACGCGACCACCGCCGCCAGCCCGAGCGCGGCCCATAGCAGGTCGTATCCGAGCAGATAGGGGAGCAGTGGGATAAGCGCGCCGACGGCGAAGGTCGCCAGCGAAGCGCCCGCCGCGGTCAGCGGTGAGGGCAGCTCGTGGTGGTCGACCCCCAGTTCCTCGCGGACATGCATGCCCAGCGCTTCCTCCGGGTTGGTGGAGATCTGCCGGGCCACCTGGTCGGCCAGGCTGGGGTCGATCCCCCGGTGCCGCAACATGGTGGCCAGTTCCTCGCGCTCGGCTTCGGGGTGGATCTCCAGCTCGTGACGCTCCTTGCGGACCTCCGCCTCGACCAGCTCGTTTTGCGAGGAGACGGAGACGTATTCGCCGGTGGCCATCGAAAAGGCGCCCGCCGCCAGCCCGGCCAGGCCGGTGAGGACGATGATGTGCTGCGCTCCGCCGCCCCCGCCGACCCCGGCGATCAGGGAGACGTTGGTCACCAGGCCGTCCATGGCTCCAAAGACGGCCGGGCGAAGCCAGCCGCCGGAAACGTCACGATGCCCGTGACCGGTCGCCTCGCTGTCAGTGCCGCTGGCAGCCGTCATTTTTGATCATCCCTGGTCTCGTGCGCGCCCGGTGGGTGTGGATGTTGTGCGCGGCAGGGCGGGTAGCTGGGCACGCGGGAAAGCCGCGGATCGCGGAAACCGGCCTCAGCTGCCCATTATTCCCGATGTACCCGAAACCGAACCGGGCCGCGGTATCGCGGGCGGGACCAGGTGGCCGGGCGGGACCAGGTGGCCGGGCGGAACCAGGTGGCCGGGCGGGACCAGGTGGCCGGGCGGGACCAGGTGGCCGGGCTGGCCCGGCGCCGAGGCGGCATGTCACCGGCAGCCGGCCTGACCACGGCGCCGCCGTTTCTGGATATCGTCCTGGTGCGGCGTGATCCACGCGTTTCGCACCGGGAGGCCCCATGCTTATCGGCGAGAGCTATATCGGCGAGGGCGCCGAGGCCGCGCACGTGAACACCGTCCTCGGCGAGCGATCCGGGCCGGTCGGGGTGGCCTGGGCGACCGCGCTGGCCACTCCCAGCGCCGGGCATACGCCGTTCGTCGCGGTGGTGATCCCGGGGCTCCCGGTCAAGCCGATGACGTTGTTCGTCAACAAGGCTCCCATCGCGGATGACGAGCACGGCACGCTCACCTGGGGAGCGGCGCAAGCGGGCGTCGCCGGCGGCGTGGCCGATGCGGTGAGCGAGGGAATCCTCAGCGAGGCCGATGCCGACCAGAGCCTGATCATCGCCGCGGTATGGGTCAATCCCGCCGCCAGGGACGCCGACCGGGTCTACACGAACAACCGGACCGCGACCCGGGAGGCGCTGCGCGCCGGGGTCGCCGGCACGCCGCAGATGGCCGAGGTGCTCGCCGCGCGGCATCGCCCGTTCAACCCCTTCTACTCGGCGCCTTCCGGCGACCAGAAATCCGCGGGCGGCGGCGCGGGTGAAGGCGGCCGGGCCCGGGCACCAGAGCCACAGTGAAGATCATCGATATCCGCCTGGACCGGATGCGGCTTCCGCTGGACCCGCCGTTCCGCGCGGCCTGGGACCCGGTCCCGCGACGCCATTTCGATGCGACCCTTGTCCGCGTCGAGACCGACGAGGGCATAACCGGGTTCGGCTCCGGCGACACGATGGACGGTTTCGCCGCGTTCGCGGACCTGTTCATCGGCCGTGACCCCCGCGAGATCGTCAACCACGTGCGGACGATCGAGACGATCAACTTCCACGCGGGGCGCTACTGGCCGCTGGAGGCGGCCCTGTGGGACATCATCGGGAAGGCCTCCGGTCAGCCGGTATCCGCCCTGTTCGGGAGGGTATGCACGAGCCTTCCGGCGTACGCGTCGTTCGGTGAGCTGACGAGCCCGGGCGAGCGGGCCGACTCGGTGATCGCGGCGCGGGAGGCGGGTTTCCGGGCGGTGAAGATCCGGATCGACCGGGCAGACGTCGCCGCGGGGCTGGCCGCCGTCCGCGCCGTGCGCGCCGCGGCCGGGGACGACATCGAGATCATGGTCGATCTCAACCAGTGGTGGCGGATGGCCGGCGACATCTCTCCCGCGCTCGACGCCGTCGCGGTCCGGCGGCTGGCGACCGAACTGTGCGAACTGGGCGTGCTGTGGTTGGAGGAACCGCTGCCCGGCGGCGACCTGGCGGGCATGCGCCTGCTCAGAGAGCAGACCGGGATCCGGGTCGCGGGAGGTGAGATGGCCCGCACCCCCGCCGAGCTGTTGGACGCTGTCTCGGCGGGCGCGCTCGACATCGTGCAGCCTGACGCGGTCCTGTCCATCGGCATGCTCAGGGCGCGGACCGTCGCTGAGTTCGCCCTGCTGCGGCACTGCTGGTTCACCCCGCACACCTGGACGAACGGGCTCGGCCTGCTGGCCAACCTGCACGTGGCGGCCGGCGTCGGTGGTGGGCCCTACGTCGAGTTCCCTTACGACCCGCCCGGATGGACCGAGCTCCGGCGCGATTTCTTCTTGTCCCAGCCGCTGCTCATCGACTCCGGCGGATGCCTCACGGTGCCGGAACGGCCCGGGCTCGGCGTGGACATCGACGAATCCGCGGTCACCCACTGGGCTCGGCGCTGATGGGCAGCCGGACATGCCGCCGAGCCCCGTCACCGGGATCACCCCGCTTCGCTTTCCTGGAGAGATCATGAAAGTCGGCTTCATTGGCCTTGGCCGCATGGGCGCGCCGATGAGCAGCAACATCCTGGCCGCCGGCCATGATCTGGTGGTCCACGACGTGCGCCCGGACGCCGCCGCGGGCTTGCTGGCCGCCGGTGCCACATTGGCGGGATCGCCCCGCCAGGCAGGCGCGGATCGCGACGTCGTCATCACCATGCTGCCAGGGCCCAGCCAGGTGGAGGAGGTCCTGCTCGGGCCCAGCGGCCTGCTCGCTGGCCTGCCCGTCGGCGCCGTCTGGATCGATATGTCCACCAGCATCCCGACGGTGGCGAACCGAGTGCGGGCCCTCGCCGGCCCCGGTGGCCCGGCGATCCTGGACGCGCCGGTCGCCGGCGGGGTCACCGGCGCCAGGGACGGCACACTGCAGATCTTCGTCGGCGGGGCCGCCGAGGACTACTCCCTGGCGCGGCCGTTGCTCGAGGTCATGGGGGACCGGGAGCGGATCTTGCATGTCGGGTCGCACGGCGCCGGGTACACCGTCAAATTGATGGTCAACCTCCTCTGGTTCGCTTATGTCACCATCACCGCCGAGGCGCTGACCGTTGGGGTCAGGGCCGGCGTTGACGCGGCGACGCTGCGCCGGTCGCTGCTCGCCAGCGCCGCCGCCAGCCATTTCCTCGAACGCGACGTGCTGAGTGTGCTGGAGCGCGGCGACTTCGACAACTCTTTCGTGCTCGCGCTCGCCTGCAAGGATCTGGGGCTCGCGGTCGACCTCGCCCGGCAGACCGGCGTGCCGGTAGAGGTGAGCGCGATGGTCGAGCAGATCTACCAGCGGGCGCGTGCGCAGTACGGGGACGAGGGCGGGCAGATGCTCCCCATGAAGCTGCTCGAAGACCTGACCGGGACACCGATCCGCCTGTCGGCGCCGCAGGAGTAGTTGTGCCCCCGCACGTCGTCGGCACAAGGATTGTCCTCACCCCGATGCCGACCGCGCACTTCGGTGCCGGCGCGGTAGCCGCGGTCGCCGAGATCGTCCGCGGCACCGGCTGCCCGACTTCGGGATCACCGCCGCAGAGTTCGGTCCCATCGCCGCCGACGCTCTCGATGATGAGGTCCTGGCCAACACGCCGCGCCCGCCGACCGGGGCCGACATCCAGGCCATCCTCGCCGGTGCA
>WNGE01008045.1_pt1 | contig 13478 bp, 11 predicted proteins | sample 5400651 | NCBI WGS metagenome assembly WNGE01 (sample SAMN13153370, study PRJNA577476) | soil metagenome | isolation source: 60 cm soil or saprolite under grassland replicate 2 | place: USA:California | collected 2016-06-15 | reverse complement strand
CAGCACCCGGATCTGCTGACCTACTACCAGGCCCGCAACGAGCAGGCGATGGTGCACACCTCGGTCGCCTTCGCGCGGATGAAGAACCGGCTCGCGACGCTTGCATGTACCACCTCCATCGGGCCGGGCGCGACGAACCTCGTCACCGGTGCGGCCCTCGCCACGGTCAACCGGCTCCCGGTGCTGCTCCTACCCGGGGACGTGTTCGCGTCGCGGCGGCCCGATCCCGTGTTGCAACAGCTCGAGGTCCCGTCGCGAGGAGACGTCTCCGTGAACGACGCGCTGCAGCCGGTGTCGCGCTACTTCGATCGCATCGAGCGGCCGGAGCAACTGCTTGCGGCGGCTCCGGCGGCGATGCGGGTGCTCGTTAACCAGGCCGAGACCGGAGCCGCGACGCTGGCGTTCCCGCAGGACGTGCAGGCAGAGGCGTTCGACTACCCGGACGAGTTCCTGGCGCACCGGGTCTGGCATGTGCCGCGGCCCGAGCCCGACTCGACGCTCCTCGCGGAGGCGGCGGCGCTGATTCGCAGCGCGAAGCGTCCGTTGATCGTCGCCGGCGGCGGCGTCATCTACTCCGAGGCGACCGACGCCCTGCGTGCGTTCGCCGAGCAGACGGGGATTCCGGTCGCGGAGACCCAGGCGGGGAAGGGCTCACTGCCGTACGACCATCCGGCCGTGCTCGGGGCCATCGGCGCGACAGGCACCTTCGCGGCAAACCGGATCGCTGCGGACGCAGACGTGGTGATCGGCGTCGGCACGCGCTGGTCCGACTTCACGACGGCGTCCAAGACCGCCTTCGGGAATCCGGACGTGCGCTTCGTCAACGTGAACGTCGCCGACTTCGACGCGGCAAAGCTGGACGGAATCGCGCTCGTCGCCGACGCGCGGGTCGCGCTCGAGCGGCTGGCCGTTGCACTCGAGGGACACCAGGTCGATCCCGCGTACCGCGAGCTGGCTGCGCAGCTGAACACGGAATGGGACGAGGAGGTCACGCGGTTGTACAGGCTCGGTCACGGGCCTCTGCCGGCCCAGACCGAGGTGATCGGCGCCGTCAACGACGCGGCAGGGCCCGCCGACGTCGTCGTTTGCGCCGCCGGATCGATGCCGGGCGACCTGCACAAGCTCTGGCGCACGCGCGACCCGAAGGGCTACCACGTCGAGTACGGCTACTCGTGCATGGGCTACGAGATCGCCGGCGGGCTCGGCGTGAAGATGGCCGCTCCCGACCGCGAGGTGTACGTCATGGTCGGCGACGGCTCCTACCTCATGCTCTCGAGCGAGATCGTCACGTCGATTCAGGAGGGCCTGAAGCTGACGATCGTGCTCGTCGACAACCACGGGTTCAGCTCGATCGGGAGCCTGTCTCGCTCGCTCGGCACAGACGGCTTCGGCACGCAGTACCGCTACCGGCAGAACGGTTCGCTCGGCGTGGACAGCGACAACCCGACGGCGCCGCTGCTCCCGGTCGATCTCGCGGCGAATGCGGAGTCGCTCGGGGCCAAGGTGATCCGCTGCCGCACGGTCGACGATCTGCGCGCCGGTCTGGAGACCGCGAAGAGGGAGGACGCGACGGTCGTGCTCGCGATCGAGGTCGATCGCTACGAGGGCGTGCCGGACTACGAGAGCTGGTGGGACGTCCCGGTGGCGGAGGTTTCGGAAGTCGAGAGCGTCCGGGAGGCGCGTCGAGCCTACGAGCAGGCCCGTGAGTCGACTTGATCCTTCTCGCATCGTCGCCCCACCCACTTGAGAAGTCGACTTAGTGGCTCTGAGCCACTAAGTCCGCTCGAGCGGCTTCTCACCTTGATCGCAAACGATTTCATGTCCAGAATGGGCGGCCGGTATGACGACGCCGACTCGCGCCCAAAGTGACCTGACTCTCGCCCGGGATGGAGGCACCCCGGCCCGGACCCGCCCGGAGGCGCCGATGTTCCCCGGCGGGATGGAGGTCGGCCGGGAGGAGCTCGACGCGCTGGCCCGCGTGATCGAGAGCAAGAATCTCTTCCGCTACTACGGCGTCGGCGACGGCCCGGACGAGGTCGCCTCGTTCGAGCGTGAGTTCGCGACGCAGATGGGCGCGAAGCACGCCCTGTGCCTCAACGCTGGTTCCTCGGCGCTCATCTGCGCGCTGATCGGCGCGGGCGTGGGCGAGGGCGACGAGGTGATCGTCCCGGCGTACACGTGGAACGCGACGCCGAACGCGGTACTCGCGTCGCGCGCGCTTCCCGTCCTCGCCGAGGTGGACGAGTCGCTGACGCTCGACCCGGCCGACGTGGAGCGAAAGATCACGCCGCGGACGCGGGCGATTCTCCCTGTGCACATGCGCGGCGCGCCCGCCGCGATGGACGAGCTCGTGGCGATCGCGAAGAAGCACGAGCTTGTGCTGATCGAGGACGTGTGCCAGGCCGCCGGTGCCACCTATCGCGGCCGCCGCCTGGGCACGTTCGGCGACGCGGGCGCCTTCAGTCTCCAGTTCAACAAGATCATCACCACGGGCGAGGGCGGCGTGATGATCACCGACCGCGACGACCTCTTGGAGCTCGCACTCGACGTGCACGACTGTGCCAACTCGGTCCGGCGCGGTGTCGGGCTGCCGAAGTTTGCGGGCTACAACTTCCGCGCATCCGAGTTGACCGGCGCGGTGGCACGAGTTCAGCTGAGCCGGCTCGACGGATTGCTGGAAAGGATGCGCGCCAATCTCGCGCGGCTCAGCAGCCAGATCAACGAACTGCCGGGCTTGACGCTCCGGCGCGCGAACGACGATGACGGCGATGCCGGGATCGCACTCGTCGCGTTTGCCGCGGACGCCACGCGCGCACGCGACGCCGTAGACGCCCTCAACGCGGAGGGCGTGCTCGCGATGCGCATCTACGACCCCGACACGCCCGACCTCCATGTGTATCCGTTCTGGGCGCCGGTGCTGGCGGCGATCGAGGCCGACGGACGGCCCGCTCCCGACTGCCCGCGCACGCTCGAACTGCTGGAGCGCTCGATCCATATCGACGTCTCCCCGCTATCCGAGGAGCAGGATCTCGACGAGATCGCGTTCGCCTTCGAAAAGGTGGCCAAGCAGGTTCTCGCGTGAGGTCGCTCGCCTTCGGCTCGCTCCCGTGAGGGAAACCATGTTTCCCTCACGAGCTAGGCCACAGGCCGGCCTATGAGGCTGCGCATCGGCGTCGTCGGCGGCGGTCTCGTCGCGCAGGCCATGCACCTCCACTATCTCGCGCACATGCGGGACCGCTTCGAGCTCGTTGCGGTGGCGGATCCCAGCGCCACGGTTCGCGAGGCGCTGCAGCACCTCTACAACCTCGAGGTGACTTACCCCGACCATGAGCAGCTGCTTGACGGGACGAAGCTCGACGCCGTCGTGATCTGCTCCCCGGCGCAGACCCACGCGGAGGCGACACTCGCCGCGCTCGGCCGCGGCCTCCACGTCTTCGTCGAGAAGCCGATGTGCATCACGCTCGCCGACGCCGACCGTGTCATCGAGGCGCGACGAACGACGGGCAAGGTCGTGCAAGTCGGTTACATGAAGCGGTTCGACCGCGCGTGGGAGCGGATGCTCGAAGGGATGCCGGAGGCCGCCGAGTCGCTCCGCTACATCCGCGTCGTCGTGCACGACCCCGAGTTCGGGCCGTACTTCGGGCCGGGGGAGATCGCGCGCGGCTCGGACATCCCAGCCGACGTGCTCGAGGCCGGGCGCGAGCAGATGCGCGCACAAGTGCGCGAGGCCGTCGGCGCCGACAGCCCCGCCGTGATCACAGCGTTCGAAGGAGCGTTTCTCGGCAGCCTCGTCCACGACGTGAACCTCGTGCACGGCCTGCTCGAGCGGGTCGGCGAGCCGCTGCCGGCCGAGGTGATCGACGGCGACTGGTGGAACGAAGGGCAGGCCGTGACGGGAGCAGTGCGGCTGGTGAACGGATCGCGCTGGGACAGCGCCTGGATCCAGCTGCTCGATGTCTACGAGTACCGCGAGTCGGTCTCGTTCTACTTCGCCGAGGAGGTGCACTCCCTCACCTTCCCGTCGCCGTGGCTCAAGCAGTCTCCGACCGTGTACGAGGTCTCCCGCGCCAAGGACGGCGCCCGCGTCGCCCAGTCGTTCGAGTCCTACGAGGAGAGCTTCGCGCGCGAGCTGGCCCACTTCCACGACTGCGTCGTGAACGGGACGGAGTGCCGGACGCCTCCGGACCAGGCCCGGCTGGACATGGACGTCTTGACACGGATGTTTCTGAAAGCGGGCTCCGACGACTTAGTGGCTCAGAGCCACTAAGTCCGATGACGTCGCTCCGCACCGCGATCGTCGGCTCCGGGTTCGTCGCGCGGGTGCACGCAGCCGCCGTGCGCGACCTGGGCGGAACTGTCGTGGCCGTTTGCAGTCGGACACGGACGGGAGCCCAGATGCTCGCGGACGAGGTGGGGACTGCGACCGCGTACGACTCGCTCGAAGGGCTGTTGGGAGGTGAGCGAGTCGACGTCGTGCACGTCTGCACGCCGAATGCGCTGCACGCCGACCAGGCGCTGCTCGCACTCGAACACGGCGCCCACGTCGTGTGCGAGAAGCCGCTCGCGACGAGCACCGAGGAGAGCGGGCGCATGGTGGAGGCGCTGAAAGGCACCGATCGCATCGGCGCGGTGGCGTACCACGTGCGCGGCTATCCGCTCGTCGAGCACATGCGGTGGACGGTGGCCGACGGCGGGCTCGGCGAGCTGCGCGTCGTGCACGGCCGCTATGTCTGCGACGACGCCCTCCTCGTCTCCTCGGGCTGGCGGCTGCTGCCCGAGAGCTCGGGCCCGACGTACGTGACCGCCGACCTCGGCGCGCACTGGTTCGATCTCGCCGAGCACGTGACCGGCACGCGAATCTCCGACGTGCTCGCGGACTTTCGAACCTTCGTGCCGGGCCGGGCGCTCGAGGATCACGCGTCCCTGCTCCTTCGTTTCGACAACGGCGCGGCCGGCAGCGCGGAATTCAGCGCGCTCGGACCGGCACGCAAGAACCAGCTTCTGTTCGAGCTCGAGGGCAGCCGCGGCGGCTTCACCTGGGATCAGGAATCGCCGAACGAGCTGCTCCACCGGCACGCGGAGCTACCGACGCAGCTCGTCGTCAAGGACCCCGGCGCGAATGCGGGCCGCGCCGCGGAGTTCGCGCGTTATCCGGCCGGGCATGCCGAAGGCTACGGCGACGCCTTCCGCGTGATCCTGACCGACGCGTACCGGGCGATGGCGGGCGAGCCGCACGGCTCGTTTCCGACCTTCGCCGACGGGCACCGCGGCATGCAGGTGCTCGAGGCGACGCTGCGGAGCGCGACCGACGGCGGCTGGGTCTCCGTAGAAGGCTAGGTCGTCGCCGTCCCGCGCCGCGGCACCAGGCGCAGCGCACGCCGGACGATCCCGGGCAGCACGAACGCCAACGCCATCAGGCAGAGCGAGGCGGCTAGCAGCAACGCGGCGAGCGCGTTCACCTCGGGGGTGATCCCGAACTTCACCTGCGTGTAGATGTAGATCGGCAGCGTGTTGTGGCTGCCGATCAGGAACAGCGTGATGATGAACTCGTCGAGCGAGAGCGTGAACGCGAACAGCGCTCCGGCGAGAATGGCCGGGGCGAGCAAAGGGAGCACGACGTACCGGAGCCGGTTGAAGGTATTTGCGCCGAGGTCGCTCGCAGCGCGCTCGAGGCTGGCGTCGAAGCCTTGCAGGCGCGCCGCCACGAGGAGGAGGACGAACGGCGTCGTGTACACGCTCTGGCCGATTACTGCCGTCGTCGGCGAGAGCGTCTGGTGAAACACGCTCGTGAAGAGGACGAGCAGGCTCACACCGATGAGGAGGCCGGGAATCATGATCGGCAGGACCATGGCGATCCGGATGCCGCTGCGGAAAGGCAGGCGCGAGCGGACGAGGGGAAACGCCGCCGCGGTGCCGACGATCGTGCTGACTGCGGTGACCTCGAGCGCGATGCGGAGCGTCGTCGTCAGCGCATCGCGAATCTGGTAGTCGTTGAAGACTTGTCCATACCACTTGGTCGTCCAGCCGGTGATCGGGAAGGTGCCGTACCGATTGGCGTTGAAGCTGAAGACCACGAGGAGGACGATCGGGGCGAAGAGGAAGACATAGACGAGGACTGCCCAGACACTGAGGGCGCTGCGCGTGAGCAGGCCGCGCCGCGAGACGATGTCGAGATCACGTGCCATAGGGATCCTCGACTTCGAGCGAGCGCCGAAAGACGGCGAGCAGCACCACGATCAGACCGGCGATCAGCAAGGCGGCCGCCGCGCCCCGCGTGTACTGGGCGCCCTGAAAGAAGTTGACGATGAGGTTCCCGATCATCACGCCCTTCGCGCCGCCGACGAGCTGCGGCGTCAGGTACTCGCCGAGGATCGGGATAAAGACGAAGATCACCGCGGTGGTAATGCCCGGGCGAATCTGCGGCAGGAGGATCCGCCACATCGCGGTCCCCGGCGTCGCGCCGAGGTCCATCGCAGCGCGGAACTGGTTCCAGTCGAAGCGCTCGAGCGACGCGTACAGCGTCAGCGCTGCGAACGGGAAGTACAGGTACACGAGCACGAGGATGACCGCCGGACGGTCGTAGAGAAAAAACGAGACGGGCTTCGACGTCGCGCCGGTCCAGTGGAGGAACCGGTTGATTGCTCCCTCTGGCCCGAGAATCGTGAGCCACGAGTACACGCGCAGGAGATAGCTCGTCCAAAACGGCAGGATCACGAGGACGAGCAACACCTTCTGGTACTGCTTCGGGACGTAGCGCGCGAGCCAGTACGCGAAGGGAAACGCGATGACGAGCGTCAGCACCGTCGCCGCGAACGACACCCACACCGTCGCCCAGAACGTCGAAACGTAGGTGGGGACGCTGAAGAAGTAGCGGTAGTTGTCGACCGTCCAGCTGTGGACGACGTTGTAGTCGACCGTCTGCCAGAAGCTGTAACAGACGATCAGCCCCAGTGGGACCAGGAAGAACACGCCGAAGAGGACGAGCGCCGGCGCGAACCCCGCGTACTCGCCGAGCCACGATGACCAGGTCCGCCGCCCGGGGCGACCCAGCGGCAGTGCTACGTCTGCCGGCTGGGTCGCTGGAACACCCGGGCTCGAGCCGGGGAGGGTCATCCGGCATGTATTGCTGGGAGGGGCACTAAGCGCCGAACACCTCGTTGAACGCGTCCGTGTACGCCTGCTCGTTGCCGGACGGGCCCTTCAGCGTCATCTTCAGCGCCTTGTCAGGCTGGTTGTAGAGCAGCCGCCGGGCGCGGTCGCCGTGGCCCTGGTTCACGAGCATTTTGTACGCCTTCTCGTTGAACAGCGGACGCCCGTTCGTGATGAAGTTCTGCGCGATGTACGGGGCCTGCTGCATTGCGTTGATGAAGCGGGGGAAGGCATCCTTGTTCTTCGACGCCACCACCATCTGTTCGGAGTCGATGAAGCCGACGGTGCCCTCGCTCGGATAGGCGGGCTTCACGAGCGGGCCGCCCGCGTCCTTCACACGATCGTCCGTGCCGAGGTTCGTGATCCCGATCCACGCGGAGCCGTCCGCAAGAGCGCGCACGACCTCGTTGTTCTGCGATGCGAGCTTGAGGACGTTCGGCTTGAACTCCTTCAGATAGGCCTTCGCAGCCGCTATCTCCGCAGTGGTCATGCTGTACGGCTGCTTGGCGCCGGTCGCCTTGCCGGCGATCGCCATCATGTCCGTCGGGATGTTCTCGAGGGACACCTTGCCCTTGTACTTCGGATCGAGGACCGCGTGCCACGAGTCCGGGATCGTCTTGACGAACTTCGGGTTGTAGTAGATCTGCACCGTCGACCACGAGAATGGATAGCCCATGTAGTTCGAGCCGTCCGTCCAGAACGGAAAGGTCCGCGCGATCGAGTACAGCTGCGACGAGACCGGGAGTGACGAGAGGTCGAACGACTCCGTCAACCCGTCCTTGTTGTACTTCGGAACCCAGAGCGCGTCGCCGGACACGATGTCGAACTGGCTCCCGGTCTGCTTGATCTTCAGGTAGGCATCGGCGTTGTCGCTGAACAGCTGCGGCCGGCCCTGCTCGTTCGTCTGCTGCTTCACGGCCGCCAGTTGGTCGTTCGCGTAGTGATCCGACCAGGTCAGCCAGTTCAGCGTGACCGCCTTGTCGCTCTTGCCGGTTGCAGATGCCGCCCCGCTCGACCCTTTCGAAGAGCCCCCGCATCCTGCCGCGATGACTCCGACGGCGCCGACTGCCCCGAGCCGCAGCATGCGGCCTCGGCTCATGCGCTCGTCGAACAAGCGCTCGTCAATTGACGTCACGTACATCCTCCTCTCGTGGGTTCGACCCCTCCAGTAGCACTACGTCTGCCGGATCCCAGATCAGCACGACCTCGGTCTCCGGAAGCAGGTCGCTCGCGGCAGCACCCTCGTTGCCGAAGAGTGTGGCAGTGACCGGCGCGCTGACGCCGTCACATTTCACTGCCACGCGGGTGTGACTGCCGAGAAACGACGATTGGGCGATTCGTCCTCGCAGGCCGGTTCCGTTCGAGTCCGCGACACGCTGGACCTGGATGGACTCGGGCCGCACCATCATTGTTGCTCGTCCGCTGGCGCGCGGCTCCGGGGCGGGGACCTCTGCGCCGTTGGCGAGGGCGGCCTTGCCACCCGCTCCGACGTCGACCTCGATGAAGTTGGACTCGCCGATGAAGTCGGCGACGAAGGCGCTCTTGGGCCGGTGGTAGATCTCGTGCGGCGCGCCGACCTGCTCGATGCGCCCCTCGTTCATGACTGCGATGCGAGTGGCCATCGACATCGCCTCCTCCTGGTCGTGCGTGACGTACACGAACGTCGTGCCGACGTCGCGATGGATCTCTGCCAGCTCGATCTGAAGGCGCTTGCGGAGTTTCAGATCGAGGGCGCCGAGCGGCTCGTCGAGCAGCAGGACCGCGGGCTGGTTGACGAGCGCGCGGGCAACCGCGACACGCTGCTGCTGTCCGCCTGAAAGCTGCGCCGGCAGGCGATCGGCGAACGTGTCGAGCCCGACGAGCCCGAGGGCCTCCTCGATCCTTCCGCCCGCATCGCGCTTTGCGGTGCCGGCCATCTTCAGACCGAAGCCGACGTTGTCACGGACGGTCATGTGTGGGAACAGCGCGTAGTTCTGAAAGACCGTGTTCACCGCGCGCTTGTACGGAGGAAGGCGGTTCACGTTCTCGCCCCTGATCAGGATCTCGCCGGACGTCGGCGCGATGAAGCCGCCCACTAGGTTGAGCGTCGTCGTCTTCCCACACCCCGACGGCCCGAGGAGACAGAAGAATTCGCCTTCCTCGATCTCGAGGTCCGTCGGCTGGAGCGCGTCCTGTCCGCCGTAACGCTTGGTCACGCCGCGGAAGGTGATCGCCGTCGAATCGCTTCTCCCGTTCATCGGGAGACCTCCGGCCGGCAGCCGCACGAACGGCGCCGGACTAGCGTGACCGGGACGCGCACCTCGACCGCCACGGTCTCGGATCGCATCGCCTCCACGAGCATTTCGGCAGCCGTGGCGCCGATCTGGCGGGCGTCGTACGCCACCGCCGTGAGGGGAGGCTCGAGAAGATCCCCGAAATACGGGTCGTCGAACGCGACGAGCGCGACGTCGTCGGGCACGCGAGTGCCCCTCGTCACCGCGGCCGACAGGAAGCCGAGTGCGAGCTCCGCGCTGGACGCGACCACGGCGGTTGTGCGCTCGGGGTCAGCGAGCAGCTCCAGTCCCGCGCGCCGGCCGTCGGCAATCTCCCAGTCGCAAACCTTGACATACCGATCTGCCGGGGACAGGCCGTGCGCGGCCATCGCGGTGTAGAAGGCGTGCAGGCGGGCCGCGCCGGCGCTCTCGCGCTGCGATCCCGCGAGCAAGGCGATGCATTCGTGACCGTGCTCGACGAGGTGATCGACGAGCAGCGCGATCCCTCCCTCGTTGTCGAGCGTGACCGCGCCTTCGCCGGTGCCTTCGACCACTCCGTCGAAGAAGATCGTCGGCGTCGTCGCGGCGTCGACCGCGCTGTCGAAGAGCGAGCGCGGCATCCCCGTGCTCGCGACGAGCAGGCCGTCGACCTGGTGCGAGAGCAAGGTCTCCAGTGCCGCAAGCTCCCGGTCGACATCCAGGCTTGCGTCCATCAGCATCACGCGGTAGCCGGCCTGCTCGAGCCGTCCCTGCGCTCCCTTCAGGGCCGCGGCGTAGAAAGGACTCGACACGTCCGGCACGACGAACCCGACGGTGAAGGTCTGCTGTGTTCGGAGTGACCGAGCGAGTGCGGACGGCTGGAAATTGAGCCTGGCGGCCGCGTCCTGCACGGCCGCGCGCGTGGCCGGTGCGAGACCACTGTGACCGTTCAGGGCCCGCGAGGCGGTCGAGGTCGAGACGCCGGCCTGCTCGGCGACATCGGCGAGCGTCGCCTTGCGCCGGGGGACGACGCCAGGCGCAGGGCTCTCCTGCGGCTCGCTGGCCGCGAGGCTGGAAAATCGATTGCGCAAGCGATTGCGACGCTGCCATACTCGCTCTTGCAGTGTCAAGGGCGACGCGTCCTCTTCGGCTCGGCGTCGCCGGTCTCGGCGGGATGGGCACGCTCCATGCCGAGAACGCCCAGCGGCTTTCCGGAGCCGAACTGGTGGCCGTGGCCGCGGCCCGTGAGGGCCGCGCCGAGGAGGTGGGGAGGCGGCTCGGAGTCGCTCATGGCACCTACTCGGAGCTCTTCGCCCGGGACGATGTCGACGCGGTTGTCCTGGCCGCCCGCTCGATGGACCACGGTCGCCTCGCCGTGGCTGTCCTGAGGTCGGGCAAGCACCTGTTTCTGGAGAAGCCGGGCTCCACGTCGCTGGCGGAGCACGACACTCTTCGCCTCGAGAGCGCGGCTCGCCCCGGACAGGTGGTTCAGGTCGGCTACATGCGGCGCTACGACGCCGGTTTCGTGGAGGCGCACCGCCGGGTTCGGGCGGGCGACGGCGGGACGCCGCTCGTCATCCTGCTCACGAGCCGCGATACCGAGTGGCCCGCTGGCGAGGATCCGCGGGACACGGGCGGGTTTCTGTTGGACATGGCGGCGCACGACTACGACGCGGCGTGCTGGCTCTTCGACGACGAGCCCGTCGAGGTGTCGGTTGCACGGCAGGCGCTCGTCTATCCCGAGCTCTCGGACCTCGGCGACCTCGACAACGGCGTCGTGACGATCCGCTTCGCGCGCGGCGGCATCGCCGTTACGCACGTGTCGCGGACGTCGTCGTTCGGTACGCCGTGCGCTTCCCGCCTGACTATCGCGCCCGCTTCGCGGACGCTTACGTCGCCGAGCTCACGGCGTTCGTCGCGGCTTGCGCCGGCGCAGGTCCGGCCGGACCGACGCTCGACGACGACCGGCGGGCGGTCACAACCGGTATCGCCGCGCGCGCGAGCGCCGTGGGCGGTCAGCCCCTTGCGGTCGGGACGGAGTGGCCTTGGCCGTGAGACGGCGACCGCGTGTTGGGACGATTACGCTCGCGTTACTCGCGATCGGTGTGGTTGGAGCTGCCGTCGTCGATACGGTCGGGAAGTCGGTCTTCAAACAACAATCGCATGCGAAGGCGCACGAGGTGCTGCCGGTGAGTGACGCGCTCCGCAGCGATCGCGATGCGATCGCCGGGCGGTTGCGGACAGACAAGGCAAGCGGTGTGCTTTATTTCGTCGATTCGGCTTGCCGGTTGCACGCACTGCGGCTGCCGTCGCTGGCGGCCACGCCGGCGCCGCGTGACGGAGGCTGCCGCGCTCTCGTTTCGCCGGCGTCCGCGCCACCGGGTTGGTCGCTCTGGCCTCGCAACACACCGCTTGCGGCCCGTTGTGACGAGCATCGGCGCGTCATCGTGAGCGCAGCCGCGGGACCGTCATTGCCGATGATCGGCGGCTGCGCACCGGCCTGGAGACCGGACGGCTCGATGACCTACATTCGCCGCGGGGCGATCGTCCAGTTCCCGCGGACGGGCCGGGCGCAGGTGCTGCGGAGCCGCAGCCAGCTCGCCGGCGCGCTCGAGGGTCTACCGGCGCTGCGGGGGGTGGGCGGCTGGCACGCGATCCGAGTCGCCTGGCTCAGTCCCGCCCGTTTTGCGGTGCTCGCGTCGAATGGCTCGCGGACCGTGCTCGCCGTGTTCTCCGGCCGGCGCATCGTCGCGCTCAAGGCGCGTGTGCCCTCGCGCGTGACCGAATTGCGCGGGAGCCCACGGGGAAGCTACGTCGTGCTGGGAACGGCCGGCGGGGTGCGCGTGTACGACGCCCGCCGGCGAGACCTCCCGCGTGTTCGGCGCTTCGGCATACTCGTTTCGGTCGCGTGGTCGACCGACGAGCGCTGGCAAGCCCTTGCGCAGGAGCAGAAGATCCTGCTCGTCGGGCCTCACCGGAGCGTTGTTCTCCCGTTGCGGGCGCTCGACCTGGCCTGGACGCGCGAGCTCTCCTAAAGACCCGCGTGTTCGTTTAGCCAGGCGCGGTTCCGCACCTGCGAAGCCTCCGCCTCGGCGGCGTCCTGCGGCGATTGCGGGACCATGTCCTGCTCGACCACCAGCCACCCCGAGTAGCGCGACCGCGCCAGCTCGGCAAAGAAGCTCTCGAGGTCGACGTCACCCGTTCCCAGCTCGCAGAACACACCACGGCGCCAGGCCTCCGGCATGTCGGCGCCGTCGGCGATCACGCTTGCGAGCACGTCGTTCCGCACGTCCTTGACGTGCACGTGGTTGATTCGCTCAGCCCAGTCGCGAAGCGCCTCGGTCGGATCGCCGCCACCGAGGGCGAGATGACCCGTATCGAGCAAGAGACCCACGTCCGTCAACTCGAGCACGCGCTCGATCTCCCACGGCGCCTCGACGAACGTGGCAGTGTGGTGGTGGAACGTCGGCTCGAAGTCATGGTTGCGAGCGAGGTCGGCGGCACGTGCGACGCCCTCGGACAGCCGCCGCCAGCCTGAAGAATCGAGGCCGAGCGACTGATCTGAAGCGGCTCGCCCAGGGAACTGCGCTCGCTCCGGGGAGCCCGCGTCCGCAAGGACAGCCTTGGCCTCGGTCCCTTCGGCTGCGGCGAACAGATCCAGCGTTCCGCTCATGGCGGCGAGGTCTTCGTCCCAGTGCTCGGGCTCGCTGAAGCGGATGGGGATATAGCCGCCGACGAGCGCGAGGCCGTATTCCTCGAGTCGCCCGCGCAGATTGTCGCGGACGCCCAGGTACCCAGGGGGGCCGAGCTCGGTTCCTTCGTAGCCCGCGTCGGATATCGCCGAGAGCACTCGCTCGGGCCCAGGAACGTCGGGCAGGACCCCGACGGTTATCTCGAATGCGCCGTAGCTGCAAGGCGCGTTCGCGACGCGGATGCCGCTCAGTGTCGCCGTCCTTCTAGTGTGACGAGCGGCACGCGCGGGTCGGGCTCGAGCTTCTCCCACGCGGGACGGATCCAGGCGAGCGACGGATCGTCGGCCGCAGCCATCGACCGGCGGTCTCCCGCAAGGCCGTTGAGGTAGTACAGGTCGTAGCCGTG
>WNGE01007748.1_pt1 | contig 13478 bp, 12 predicted proteins | sample 5400651 | NCBI WGS metagenome assembly WNGE01 (sample SAMN13153370, study PRJNA577476) | soil metagenome | isolation source: 60 cm soil or saprolite under grassland replicate 2 | place: USA:California | collected 2016-06-15 | reverse complement strand
AAGGCGTCGGCGTGTTTGGTGAACACCGGCTCGAAGAACACGGTCACGGCGTGGCCGAACATGACTGGATCCGAGACCTTCATCATCGTGGCCTTGAGGTGCAGCGACAGGAGCAGGCCCTTGGCTTTTGCGTCCGCGATCTGCGAGGCAAAAAATGTCCGCAGCGCTTTCACGTTCATCACCGAGGCGTCGAGGATTTCGCCTTCGATGAGCCCGAGCTTTTGCTTGAGCACCGTGGCCGCTCCATCCGGACTCACAAACTCGATGCGGACTTCAGTGGCTTCTTTGACGGTGGTGGATACCTCACTGCCGTAGAAGTCGCCGGAGGTCATGTGGGCCACGTGCGACTTGGAGTCCGGAGCCCAGGCTGCCAGCTTGTGAGGATGTTTCCTGGAGAACGCCTTGACCGGGAGCGGCGAACGGCGGTCCGAGTTGCCTTCGCGCAGCACCGGGTTGACGGCACTGCCCAAAACCCTGGTGAAGCGCTCCTGGAGCTTCTTGTCGGCGTCGCTGTTCGGGTTGTCAGAGTATTCCGGAACGTTGTAGCCGTGCGCCCGGAGCTCTTTGACCGCCTCCTTGAGCTGCGGAGCCGAAGCCGAGATGTTGGGCAACTTGATGATGATGGCCTCGGGGTTTTGTGTCAGCTCGCCCAGGAGGGCCAGATGATCCGAGATCTTCTGCGCGTCGGCGAGGTTGTCGGGGAAATTGGCGATGATGCGGCCCGCGAGCGAGATGTCACGTGATTCGACCTGGATACCCGTGCCTTTGAGGAAGGCGCGAACGATCGGCAGGAACGAATAGCTGGCCAGCGCCGGGGCCTCGTCGGTCAGAGTCCATTGAATGGTCGAGGTCTCAGTTTTCATGGCTTCTCCGTCGGGATATCCGCAGCCACCGGCTCGAACCCCTGGACTCAAACAGAGTCTTCCCGACATTGCGATCGCGCCTCAGGTTCTCAACCTCTCGAAAAGCCGTGATTATGGCCCGTCGGCGAGCCGGGCGGCGGCTTCTGCCGCGCCCGGAAAGGTCTCCCGCGGAGCGTATTCGCCCTAGATGCGATTGCATCAGCGGGGAGCGGGGGGGCAGCCGCCTTACCCGGGACTTCCGGGGCCGGGGAGGGGTCGGAGAGGGCGCCCCCGGCCCGGCGCGTATAATCTCCGGCGGCAACGCCATGAACTCCATTAGCTGTCGGGAGACGACTCTGCAGTCGTTGACCTCGGCCGAGGACCGCGACGCCGTCGCCCTCCGGATCGACCCCTCGCGCCGTGTCACGCTGCGGTTCTCGCTTCTCATCGAGGACTCCCAGGACCTCGAGGCCTTGCGCTACGCGCGGCGCGCGATGATCCGGGAGGAGCGCACCCGCGGCCTGGAATGGGACGAGCCCTCGATGGAGCAGCCTGTCTTTGCGGCGACCGAGATCCGCTGGTTCGTCCTGGTTTCCCAGGTCGCCTGGTGCCGGGAAAAGATCACGGAGTTGATTTCGCGAGCCAACCGAGCTCGCGTGGCGCTACGAGACCTGAGCTAGAAGTGTCCGAGTCATCACATTCCTGTCTGCGCAGGGCTGACCTCGAGTCGAGACCGCGACGATCAATGAGGAGCGCGTAACATTCCGCCATGCGGATCAGGACTCCGGTCGTGCTTCTCCTTGTCGCGGGCGCGGGCTACTGGATCTACAAGACCCATCCCACGGTCTCCGGTTTCGTGGATGACTTGACCAGCCCGCTGATGAGCTCGAAAGCCGCTGTCAAGGAATCCGAGTACAAGCGGATCGTGGCTGAAGCCGCCCCGGTGCCGGAGGCAGAGGGGGAAGTTCCGCTGGCGGCGTTGAAGGAAGGGATGAAGACGGCTGAGGTGACGCGTCGTTTCCATCGCGATCCGGTAGGCGGACGCCGCCGCACCGTAGAGCGGAAGGCGCGGCTCCAGCACCACGCGGACCGGAATACCTGCCAGCAGGTCCTCCATCGGCGGCTTCGATGAGAACGAGGCGAGGAAAACCGGGTCCCGCAAGGCGGAAAGGATCTTCGGCGCGATCCCGCCCGCGACGAAGAGCCCGCCGGTGGCCCGGTACTGGAGAGCGAGATTCCCGGCCTCCGAGCCGTAAATCGAGACGAAGAGACGCAGGGCTTCCCGGCAGAGGCGATCGCGCCGAGCCAGAGCGAACCGGCTGATCACCGAGGCGCGGTCCTCGGTCTGGAAGGCCCGAGCGACGCGAGCGCTCTCGGGCGCGAGACCCTCCGACTTGACGAAGTCGTAAAGGTGCGCGAGGCCTTCGCCTGAAAGCAGCCGGTCCCGAGAGGCCCGCCCGAACTGTTTTCGAAGAAACCGCACCAGGCGGTCCTCGACGGCGTTGCGGGGACCGAAATCGGCGTGCCCCCCCTGCGAAGCCAGAGGCTCATACTGGCCTCTGAAGGCCACGAGGGCCGCCTGCCCGAGTCCCGTCCCGGCGCCGATCAGGCCGATGGGTCCGCGCAGCTCCGCATCTCCGCGGCGCAGAGTCGCGAACTGCCGGGGCTTCAGGTAGGGAATCCCGAGGGCCGCGGCCACGAAGTCGTTGACGACGCGGACCCGCGCGATTCCGATCTCGGAGCGGAGCCGCCGTTCATCCACGACCCAGGGGAGCTTCGTGACTCGCGAGCGGCCCGCGCGCACCGGCCCGGCAACGCCGAATCCTGCCGCCCGCGGAACTCTCCCCCCACCTTGAAGAAAGAGCGCGACGATCTCTTCGAGACTCCTGAATCGTCCGCTCGGGTACTTTCGGAATCGCTGGATCGCGAGGCGCGTCCCCGAGATCTCGACAATCGCCATCGCTGTCTTGGTTCCTCCGATGTCGCCAGCCAGGACCCGCATGTTGCGGAAACTAGCAGATCGGGTGATACCGGGAATCGGGTGATCTGCGATCGGGTGATCGGGTGATTGAAGGCCCCGGTCAATCACCCGATGGCTCGATCACCCGATCGCCCGATTACTCACCCCGCCGTGGACTCAATGACCAGAGGAATCTGATTCCGCGATGCTGCTATCCAAGGTAAAAAAATCCCCGGGTCGGGGTGGGGCCGCCCGGGGGGCGAAAGGAGGAGATTGAGGTTTTGGTTTCCTCGGTTCTTGCCTAGTGCAAGTCGTCGGCCAAACGGGAGGCCCTGGATAAGTCATTTGAAATAAGTAGATAAGCCTGGAGGCACGTCACGTCGGCTGACACTCGTTGTCATCTGTTGGCGATCGATGTTGCATGGTTTGTTGAGAGTGTCACCCAACCGACAAGAATGAGTCAGTCGAGGCGTCTCAGGAAGCCCAGAGGCGCGAGAGGACCGCAAGATTCCCGGCTTAGCTTGGCTCGGACACTCTCATAGCTCGCCTCGAAATGGAAGGATCAGCCATTCCGTGAGCCGTTGTTTCAGGGGGCGGCTACGCCATTGAGCATGGGTATAAGAGCGTGAGCGCGCGAGGTCCTCGACAAACATCTCCTCCAGCCGGCGACCGAATTCCCTGTCGTAGACAGTCAAGTTGATCTCGTCGTTCAGGCGGAAGGAACGGTTGTCGAAGTTGGTCGATCCGATGGTCGCGAAGACCCCGTCCACGACCATCGTCTTCGCATGGAACATGGTGGGCCCGTATTCGGAGACCTTTACGCCGCCTGCGAGCAATTCGCCGAGGCTCGAGCGCCCGCCGGCTCTGGTGAGCGGGACATCGTTGACCTTGCCGGGGATCAGGATGTGAACGTCCACGCCGCGGCGCGCCGCCGATACCAGCAGGGCCGCCGCATCGGCGTCCGGCAGGAAATAGGAATTCGAGATCCAGAGGCGGCGCATCGCCGAAGAAATGGAGACGGCGTAGAGGAGCTTGGTCGGCGAGCTCGGCGACTCCGGAGAGGAGAGGATGACCTGCGCGAAGGCGTGGCCGGCCGGCTCGAGCCTGGGAAAGAAACGCTCTCCCGAGAGCAGTTCACCGCGCGCCGCGGCCCAGTTCTCCTGAAAGGCGGACTGAAGCTGCGCGACGACCGGGCCGACGACCTCGACCAGCGTGTCGCGCCAGTGTCCGGGTTTCTCGGCGTTACCGAGCCAGACGTCGGCGACTCCGGCCCCGCCCGTGAACGCGATCTTCCCGTCCACGACGAGGATGCGGCGGTGAGTTCGGTGGTTGATCGTGTCGAGCATCCACGGACGGAGCGGATGAAAGAATTCGACGACACATCCGGCGTCGCGCATCGCGGAGACGTCGTTGCGGGAGAGCTTGGCGCCTGAGCCGACCGCGTCCAGAAGGATCCGGACCTCCACTCCCGCTCGGGCTCGTTCGCTCAAGGCATCGCGGAAACGGCCGGCGATCTCGCCCGACCAGAAGATATACGTCTCGAAATTGATGGAACTTCGCGCCCGTGCGATCGCCGCCAGCATGGCCGGGAAAAACGCGTCGCCGTTCTCGAGCAGCCGGATCCGGTTGCCTTCGATGGGCGACGGGTTCGAGAGCGCGTGAGCGGAAGGAAGAAAAGTCCCCTCCTCCACGCCGAAATGGTGCTCGAGGCGGTAGTCGATCTCCTTCGGAACCGAAAGCAGCGAGAACGCGATGGAAAGGGCAAAGGCGATCGCAAGCGCGATCAGGTACGTCTCGATGGGAATTCGGTAGACTCTCGGCCTCCGTGGCCCGCGCGACCGAATGCGAAACATCGGCGAGGATTATGCGTCGGAAATGCAACGCTCCGAGATTTCAGTTCCGCGACGCGCGGGCGGGTCCTCTCCGGCAGCGAATCGCTAGGCTCCTGGTTCTTCTCCTCGCGCTCGGATCCGCCGCCTGTTCTTACATTTTTTCCGAGATAAGGACGGTCTACGAGTACGAGCCTTCGTACGGCGTGGATAGCCCGGACTTCCGGCGTTCGCTCGATGTTCTCGGGACGGAGTTGTCCGCGCACAACCGCGCGACGCTTCTGCGTAACGGCGATGAAACGTTCGGCGCTCTGCTCGAGGCGATCCGCGGCGCTCGGAGCTCCATCAATCTGGAGCTGTACATCTTCGATCACGGTCAGACCGGAGCGGAGTTCGCACGCGCGTTCGCGGAGCGGGCGCGGGCCGGCGTGGAAGTGCGGGTGCTGGTGGACGGATTCGGCTCGCGGCTGGGAGATCTCGAAGACGAGATGACGGCGGCGGGCGTGCGGCTGGAGACGTACAAGCCGCTGCGGATCTATTCTCTGGACCGGGTGGGGAACCGCACCCACCGGCGGATCGTGACGGTCGACGGCCGGATCGGATTCTGCGGCGGTTTCGCGATCGACGACCGGTGGAGGGGCAACGCGCGCAACCCCTCGGAGTGGCGCGACACGAACATCCGGGTTGAAGGCCCGGTCGTCGCGCAGCTCCAGCACGTGTTCCTGGAAGACTGGGTCCACACGACCGGCGAGGTGATTCACGGCGCCAAGCAGTTCCCGCCGGTCGATCCTCAGGGTGAGACCCTCGCGCAGGCGGTTTCCAGCTCACGAACCGACCAGAGCTCGATGGCGAAACTCCAGTACTACATGGGGATCCAGGCGGCGCGCAAGACGATCTGGATTGAGAACGCCTACTTCGTGCCCGACAGTCAGATCCGGCAGGGACTGGTCAGGGCGGCGCAACGGGGCGTGGATGTGCGCGTGATCGTGCCGGGCAAGTACATCGACAGTCCCAACGTCCGTCTGGCTTCGCGGTTCCATTACGGAGAGCTCCTCGACGGAGGCGTACAGATCTACGAGTACCTGCCCACGATGATGCACAACAAGGTCATGGTCGTGGATCGAATCTGGACTTCCATCGGCTCGATCAACTTCGTCAATCGCTCCATGAAGAAGAACGCGGAGGCCAACATCTCCGTCTACGACCGCGCGTTTGCAGGCGAAGTCGAGCAGATGATCGAGGAGGACCTGGCGCGTTGCGAACGATTCACGAAGGAAAAGTGGAAGAGACGCGGACTACTCGCCCGGTTCGGCGAAACGTTCTTCTGGCTGTTCTCGGAGAACTACTAGGCGGCGCTCCACGCCGCCTAGCGGAGAACCGGCACGGAAAAGCGGCGCCGTCCGGTGGTGGGGGAGAGTCCGGCGCGGGCGGCCCGGCCGAGCTCGATTTCCAGCCTGGCGGCACATTCCTCCGATTCCTGAGGTCTGCAGACATAGGTCACGACACTTCCGGCGACGCGGTAGCCGCCGGATTTCTGCACAAGCCTGGCCTCGGCCGAGGACAGCGGGCGCGTAAGATGGGCAACGCACCTGACCCGGGATCCCGGGATGTCCCAGGACTCTTCGATCCGGACGGCCGCGACTCGCGCAATCACTCGCATTGAACCCCGGGCTTTCAGAGAGCAAGATACGGGCCATTCGAAGCCTGGCAGGGGCTGGACCGGACATTGCCTGTCCCACCGGCCTGCTAGGATTCATACCCGATGCTCGAAAAGATTCTGCCGCTGGATCGCCCGCTCGTCGTTTTCGACACCGAGACCACGGGCACCAATCCCCGCTCCGACCGCATCGTCGAGATCGCGTGCGTGAAGATCCATCCCGACGGGCGCCGGGAAACCTGGCACAGGCGCGTCAATCCAGGGGTTTCGATCCCCTCCTCCTCGACAGCCATCCATGGGATCCGCGATGCGGATGTGGCGGGCCAGCCCCGGTTTGCGGAGGTCGCCGGGGAACTCGGGGAGTTTCTGGGAGGGTGCGACCTGGCCGGTTACAACATCACGGGCTTTGACCTGCCGGTGCTGCGAACCGAGTTCTTGAGGGCAGGCGTCTCCTTCGAGATCAGCGAACGCCGACTCGTGGACGCCCAGCGGATCTTCTTTGCTCGCGAGCCGCGGCACCTGACCGCCGCGGCTCGTTTTTATTGCCAGTCCGATCACAACGGGGCGCACGGCGCGCTCGCTGACGCGGAAATGACGCTCCAGGTCCTCGTCGGCGAGCTCAAACACTACGAGGACCTGCCGCGGTCGGTCTCGGAGCTGCACACCCTCTTCTGCGCGGGGCTCGACCAGGATCTCGATCCGGAAGGCCGCTTCCGGCTCGTCAACGGCGAGCCGACGGTCAATTTCGGAAAGAACCGCGGCCGCTCGCTCAAAGACATGAGCCGCGAAGAGCCCGGCTTCATTCGCTGGATCCTCAAAGGGGACTTCTCACAGCCCGTCAAGGAGATCGCGCGGAAGTTCCTACCCCCCGAATAGCCAGGTTTCAGGTTTCAGGTTTCAAATTTCAAGACGAGCCCGAAAACCGTACTCCTGAGACTTGAAACTTGAAACTCATTTGGTGACGCGCTTGAAGCGCAGGGTCTCGCCGGACTTGACTTCGCGGACCCGGATGGAGCCGGGCTCGATCTCGACCGTCCACTTTCCGACCGCGCCGCGCAGCGCCATTGCGCAGGAGGCGCCGGGCGTCTCCCCGGCGAAACCATCGCCCCGCGGACTCAGGACCAGGCCGCAGGCAGCGTTGGCTTCGTTCTCCGTGAAACGCGTGGCCTCGGGCGAAAGTGAGGAGATGGTGGCATCGAAGTGAGGAATGTAGCCGAGATAGACGTTTGGCCCCTGCGACTCCAGACGAAGAAGACCTTGCCGGCGAACGTTCTCTCCCTGGTACTTGCCGGTGCACTCGAAGAACAGATCGTAGAGATGCTGGGGGTCGGTCGTGACCGAGCGCAGATCCAGGCGCAGATCGTTTCCGGGCGTGGAGCCCTTGAACGTTCCCGAGAGTATCGACGCCACCTCGAAGACCGGGTTGCCGGCGCCGGTCATCGGCAGCGCCGAGGTAAAAACGATCGCGACGGCTACTCTTCTCAAAATCGAACGCTTCATGAAGTCCTCCGGTCCGGAAGGGTGCGAAATCCGTTCCATGGCGCCACCGGCGCGCTGAGGACCACAACTCTCTGATTCATAGCCGTTTAGTCAAAGTTGTACCGTCTCGAGCTCCAGCTTCAAGTCCTTACCTGAGGACACTCTCAGCTTCCTCCGGAGACGTTTCGAAGGCCGGCCAGCGTCCGGTTGAGGGCCTGTTCGAAGGCCTCTCGCAACGCTTCCCTCTCGTTGTTGGAGCCGCGGTAGTTCGGACGCGAGACGCGCGCTTCCGCCTGGAATTCCGTCAGCGTGCGGCCAGACGCGTCGCGAGCCAGGACGGTCCATTCCGCTGTGGCGTCGAAGATGGTTCCGTCGAAGTCGGCGGCGAAGCTGTGGATCTCGATCACAATCGTCGGAGCGTCGGGCCGGGCAGTATCCGCCCACTGGCAGCCCGGGAAGGAGTGAGAGAGCGATTCCCGCAGGAGACCCAGGAGACGTTGCGAGTCGAGGCGCTCGGCGCGCTGATCCTTGATCTCGAGGCTCCAGACCAGGCGTCCTCCCGGACATGGCACTTCGGAGTCCCGAGCGGTGATCGGCTTCAACCCGGCGGTCGTGCTGCAGCAAAGAGCAAGGCCGGCAAGCAGGAGCGGAAAAGATCTACGCATCGGGAAAGTGTCTCACGGCCGGCGCTTCTTCGTTTCCCGTTTCCCGTTTCCCGTTTCCCGCGCGCGGTACAGACGCGCGAGCTCCGCGACCTGCGCCTTCATGTTTTCCACGAGCTCCGGAGGTTCCAGCACCACGGCGTCCTTCCCGTAAGCGAGCACGAACCGGCTGGCCTCCACGATGGACCGGGCGGGAAGTTCCAGCACGACTTCGCCGCCGGGAGCGGCCTCGATTTTCTGGTCCGGGTGCCAGCGCTGCTCGCGGATCTCGTCGGCGATGTCGCGGGAGAAACGAACGCGGAGACGGAAGGGGCGGCCTCCGCCCACGAACAACCCGAATGTGTCGCGGAAGAACGCATTGGCGTCGAAATTCCTCGGGATCGCATAGCGCTGGTCGGTCAGGGTCGCGCTCCCGATCCGCGCGAGGTAGAAGCTCTTGACGACGCCCGCGGCCTGGTCCTCGGCGAGCATCATCCAGTCGCGGCCGGAAAGGACAAACGCGTAGGGCCGGACGGCTCGCGGCTCTTCGGAGGCACCGCCGGGCCGGTGGTACTCGATTAAGAGAGCGACCCCGCGCTGCATCGCCTCGGAAACGGCCTCCCACGTCTCTTCCCGCACCGGCCGGAACGGAGAGCGCAGAGCGAGCTTCTCCATCACGATCTCGGGGCGCAGCCTCACGGCCGGAGGCATGAGCCGGGCCAGCCGCTCGTAACAGGCCTTCAGGTCCCGCGCGAGCGGAGTTCCTCCGAAGAGGGCGAAGACCTGCGCCGCGACGCCGATCGAAAAGAGGTCCTTGCCGTCCACGGGAAGAAACGGAAGGACGTAGTCGGAGCGGGAGTAGCGATAGCCGTTGTCTTCCCGGTCGAATTCGATCGGAGCCTCGAGCTCATCGCGCAGATAGTCGATGTCCCGCTGGACGGTCTTGGAAGAAACCGACAGGCGAGCCGCGAGCGAGGAGGTATTGGGCCGGCGCCCTTCCTTGATCTCGTGGTGGATCGTCTGGAGGCGTCGCCAGAGCGGCCGATCCTTGAACGCACCCGCGCGGCCCACGAGGAGAAACTATCAGCTTTCGGCTGTCAGCTGTCGGCTGAGAGTTCTACGTCTACGTGCGAGGTTCTACGTCAGGCCTGGTCAACGTCGAACGTAGAACATCGAACGTCGAACGTCTCCCCCGGCTATTTCACGAGCGGTAGCAGTTCCTTGGCCGTTGCGGCTTCTTTTCCGTTCGGGTCGAGCTCCAGGTACTTCTGCAGGTGCTCCCGGGCCGCGGCTTTCTTGTTCAAGTTGAAGGAGACCATGCCGAGAAGGAAATGCCCCATGGCGAGGTCCGGTTTGGCCTCAACGGCCTTGGACAGCGCGGCCTCGGCGTCCTTCATCTTTCCCTTGTTGTAGGCGTCCACTCCCTTGTTGTAGAGAATCTCGGGGGAGTCGGGATTGGCCTCGTCGTATTTCTTTCGCCACTCCGCCGCCGCCTTCTTGTCCCCGCTCTTGTCGGCGGCGTCGGTCATCATTCCGTAGAGACTGGTCGCCGAAGGATCCAGATCGAGAGCCTTCTGGCCGTACTCGAGAGTCTTCGCCCAGTCTTTGTTCTGATAGGCGACCATCGTCAGGGCCTGCCATGCCTGGGGCAGATCCGGATTCTTCGCAACCGCCTCCTTGAACTTCGCCTCCGCGCCCGCTTTGTCGCCCGAGTTCAAGAGGTCGACGGCGGCGTTGTAGGCGACCGCCGCCTGCTCCGATGTGGAAGGGGAGCCTGCCGCGGCTGCCCCGGCGGGCGCCGCCTTGCCGGATGGGGCTTCGGAAGGCCTGAGCATGGTCTGCGGCGGGAGATTCGTGACCTCGATGGTCGAGAACTTCTGCTTGGGGAGGCTCACGGCCATGAAACCCTCTTTCTCGATTCTCAGATCGTAGAGCATGGTCGCGTCGTTCACGATGAAACCGTACGTCCCGTCCTTCCTCGTCGTTATCGAGAGCTTGAAGTTCCGCATCGACGGCGTCGTGACCGTAATGTTGGCCCCTTCGACGGGTTTGCCAGCCGAGTCCACGACTTTCCCGCTGGCCCGCCCCTGGGTACCCGCCTGCGCGGCGATGGCCGGAAGCAGGATCGTCAGCGCGGCGAGGATCCGGAAAGTGTTCTTCATCAGCGTCCTCCAGCGGCAGGTTGTAGCAACGGGCGCTTCTGCCGAATTCCCGGGAATATTAGACCCTCAACGGTCCGGTGCGCGTTTTCGCGGCGCGGCGCGGCAGGGCGTCGAGGATCTCCGCGACGAGCGCGTACTTCCCCATGGGCATCACATGGAGGCCGCGGGCGATCCCGGCAATCGCACCCGCGAGCTCCCTCGCGATCTCCAGACCCTCTGCCCTTTCGTGCTCGGCTCCTCGCTCATTGGCTCGGCGCATGCGTTCGATGATGGCCTCCGGCACGGCGATGCCGGGAACCTCGTTGGCGAAGAAGAGCGTCTGTTTGAGCGACCGCAGCGGAATCAAGCCGATCAGCATGGGGATCGCCCGGGCTTCCGCGTGCCCGAAGAACGCCTCGAGAGCGCGGACGTCATAGACCGGCTGCGTCTGCGCGAAAGCGGCTCCCGCTTCGACCTTCGCTCGAATCTTCGAGAACTCCACTTCCAGGTCCGAGGCCGCCGGATTGGCCGCGCACCCGATCGCGAAGGCGGTGGGCGCGCCGATGGCGTTTCCCGCGAGGTCCGCACCGGCGTTCAGGCCCTTGGCGATGCGGAGCAGACCCAGCACATCCACCTCGGAGACCTGTTTGGCCTGGGGATAGTCGCCGATCTTGAGCGGGTCTCCCCCCAAACAGAGGATCGCCTTGACGCCCAGGCCCGCCGCCCCGAGAAGATCCGACTGGAGCCCGAGGACGTTGCGGTCGCGCGTGGTGATCTGGACGACGGCTTCCTGGCCCGTCTCGCGCTGGACGAGGGCTGCGACTGCGATCGACGACATGCGCAGGCGCGCCATCGGGTTGTCGGTGACGTTGACCGCATCCACGCCGCAGGTCTTGGCCGCGCGCGCTCCCTCAATGGCCGCCGAGACATCGACGCCGCGGGGCGGCTCGACCTCGAGGGTAACGATGAATTCCTCGGGATCCGCAAGCTTACGCTTGAAGCGGGACGTCTCGATCGCCGTCTCTGCGACCCGGTGCGCCGGGCTTTCGGCAACGACGGAAACCCTGGCTCCGGCCGCGGCACGCTTTCCTCCCGAGATCGCCTTCGCCATGGCGCGGATGTGCTCGGGCGTCGTCCCACAGCATCCTCCGATGATGGCCGCGCCCGCCTCGGCGTAAGCCCGTGCATAGTCCCGCAGGTAGTCGGGGGAAGAGAGGTAGACATTGCGGCCGTGGACCAGAGTGGGATAGCCGGCGTTCGGCATGACCTACAGTGGGCACGCGATCGAGGCCGGCAGCCGCGTGAACACGTCGTGAGTTTCCTGCGGGCCCAGAGTACAGTTCATTCCGACGGCGTCGGCTCCGGCCAGCGTCAGCGTCGCCAGCGCGTGTGACGCGTTCTCGCCGAACGTCGTCCGCCCGTCGGAGAGGAAGGTCATTTCCGCGACGATCGGGATTCCTCCGGAGAGTCCCCTCGCCGCCCGCACCGCCTCGGCGGCTTCGAGCAGGCTCCCGAAGGTCTCGAGGATCAGGAGGTCCACGCCCGCCTCCAGCAGCACGCGGATCTGCTCTTCGAAGATCTCCCGGACCTGAACGAGCGTCAGGCTCCCGTAGGGCTTGACCAGAGCCCCCAGCGGACCGACCGATCCCGCGACGAACGCAAGCTCGCCGGCCACCGATTCCCGGGCGATGCGGACTCCTTCCCGGTTGATCTTCTCCAGGGAATCGCTCCATTCGTGGGCCGTCAGCTTGACGCGGTTGGCATCCCAGGTATTGGTCGTCAGGATGCGGGCTCCCGCGTCCCGGTAGTCGTCGTGCACCTCCCGGACCGACTCGGGGTCCGTCAGGTTCAGCGGCGACTTTGCCTGATCGGGCGAAGCCCCGCGCGAGACGAGGAGAGTCCCCATCGCCCCGTCGGCGAGAAGGATTTCCTCCGCGAGGGCCTTGCGAAAATCCTTCAGCATCAGCGCCAGGATGATACCCCGAGCGTCGATGTTAGACTTGTCGCCGTCCTCGCGGATCCCGCCGTCACGGTTCTCCGCGGTCCTCCGAGTCAAAAGGAGGAATCGCCGTGACTTCTACAGTTTTCCTTTTCCTTTCGATTCTCGCCCTATCGGCCGATCTGCCCTGGCAGGACCTCGCGCTCTCCATCGAGAAAGACCACTCGACCTCGAGCGACACGGTGACCATTTGCCGGGTCCGGATCGTCAACCGCGGCGGGCATGCCTGGCCGGGCCGCGCCGTGCGCTTCGAGGCGATGGCTCTGGACGCGGGCGTCGTCATGGCCCGGGAGCGGGGCCGCTTCGGCCTCTCGATCTCCCCGCACGGAACTCTCGAAACTCTCATTGCCTTTCACGGCCTCTACGACCGCTTCGAGGTCCGTCCCCTCTTCAAGGGCGCAGGCGACCCCGAATCGAAGAGCCGGCACGGCAAACGCGCGAAGAGCTCCAAGAAAAAGCGCAAGACCAGCTAAGCCCGCATCATCCGCGGATCCTGGGGGTTCAGGGGGCGCCACGCGCCCCCTGCTCATGGATGCTCGCCGGATACTTCGTCAGACGTCCTCCGCGATGACTGAATGCGGCGGGGGACCTTCTGGTCCCCCGTGCCCCCGCGGACGGCGCCGTCGTCGGTCTTCCTCGTCCCGACGGAAAATCTCTCGCGGGAACAAGGTGTACCTCGGCGCCACATCATCTCGACGGAATTGTCCGCTCATCGCTCAATGACATGCGCGTGTTTCGGCCGGGTGTTCACGAATGATTCGGGCTAGAATGGCCGAACGTGAAAGTCCTGGTCGTCGGAAGCGGTGGGCGGGAGCATGCCTTGTGTTGGACGTTGCGGCGGAGTCCCTTCGTGAACGAGCTCTTCTGCGCGCCGGGCAACCCGGGCATCGCCGAAGTGGCCGACTGCGTTCCGGTTTCGCCTGGAGACAT
>WNGE01007710.1_pt1 | contig 13478 bp, 8 predicted proteins | sample 5400651 | NCBI WGS metagenome assembly WNGE01 (sample SAMN13153370, study PRJNA577476) | soil metagenome | isolation source: 60 cm soil or saprolite under grassland replicate 2 | place: USA:California | collected 2016-06-15 | reverse complement strand
CTCGCTGGGAGCTGACCTGACCGGCACTCATGCCCCTATTGTCCCCAGCGCCGCGGCAGTCAAAGATGGCGGGTCCTGCGAGCTTTATCTGTTCGCCAGCAGTTTGCCCAGTTCGCTGGGCGGCGGTGCCGCTTGCAACAGTCAGTCCGGGCCGTCACGATCGGACAAGCGATTTATGACGGATAGTCCGGCGGAACTGTCAAGGGCCGCCGGAGCCCTGACCCCGCGAACGGAGAAAGACGCATGCGCATCGGCATGTCCCTGACCGAGCCGGCCGGCCCCGGCGCGCTCACCGAGCTTCGCGACCAGCTCCGGCAGGCCACCGACGACGGCTTCGCCAGTGCGTGGATATCCAACATCTTCGGCCTGGACGCGCTGACGGCGCTGGCGGTGGCCGGCAGCCAGGTGCCGGACATCGAGCTGGGCACCGCGGTCGTGCCGACCTACCCGCGGCACCCGGCAGCCCTTGCCCAGCAGGCGCTGACCACCGCGCTGGCCGTCGGCGGACGGCTGGCGCTCGGCATCGGGCTGTCGCACCGGATCGTCATCGAGGACATGTACGGGCACAGCTTCGAGCGGCCGGCCAGGCACATGAGTGAGTACCTGTCGATCCTGCTGCCGCTGCTGTCCGGCGAGCCTGCCAACTTCGACGGCGAGACGATGCGCGCCAGGATCGGCCTGTCGGTGCCACGGGCCGGCCGGGTTCCCGTGCTGCTCGCCGCGATGGCGCCGGCCATGCTGCGGCAGGCCGGGGAACGGGCCGACGGCACCGTGCTGTGGATGACCGGGCCAGCCACGGTGCGGGATTACATCGCGCCGGCGATCACCGCGGCAGCAGCCGGGCGGCCGGCCCCGCGCGTGGTGTGCATCCTGCCGGTCTGCGTCACTGACGACCCTGACGAGGCCCGCGCCCGCGCGGCCAGGATCTTCGAGGTCTACCGGCAGCTGCCGTCCTACCGGGCGATGCTGGACCGCGAGGGCGCTGCGGGACCAGCGGACGTCGCCATCATCGGCGACGGAGGGCGCTGCGGGACCAGCGGACGTCGCCATCATCGGCGACGAGGAGACCGTCGGCAGCCGGATCATGGCGCTTGCCGACGCCGGGGTGACCGATTTCGTGGCCGGCGAGTTCGCCGCCCGCGACGACGCCAAGCGCACCCGCGTCCTGCTGAAGTCGCTGATCCGGTGAGGCGGCCGCCGGCCGCCCGGCGGGTCCCTGCCGTTAGCTGGTAAGCGGGGATCCTGGTCAGGGCCTGCTGAATCCGCAGGCCTTGTGCAGCTCGTCCCGGCTGGGCAGCTTGACCCTGGCGCCGCGGCCGAGCGAGGCCGCAAGCTCCTTCTCCGCTGTCTCGATGCCGAGCCAGTCGTCGTAGCTGACCGGACGGATACCGCGGCGCGCGAGCTCCGCGGCGAAACGCGAATCCGAGCCGGCCCCGTCCGCTTCGGCCGCCGCCGGCTCGGGATAGGGCAGCAGCCCGGCCCTGGGCAGCGGCACATCGTCTGGGCCCGGGCCGCCTGCCAGGTCGGCGAGCAGCGACCGGACGGTCTGCGCCGCGTCCGACTTGTTGGTGCCGATCACGCCGGTCGGGCCGCGCTTGAGCCAGCCCGCCACGTACTCCCCCGGCAGCGGCTGGCCGTCGGGCCCGAGCACGCGGCCCTCGGCGTTCGGAACGGTGGACGAGCGCTCGTCGAACGGCACCCCGGGCAGCGGGACGCTCTGGTACCCCACGCTGCGCAGCACCATCTGCACGGGCAGAGTCTCGCGCTGGCCGGTTCCGGTGAGCGCGCCGAACTCGTCCAGCTTCGTCCGCTCCAGGGTGAGACCAGACACTCGTTCCACCCCGTGAATTTCTTCCGGCCGCAGCCAGAAGCGAACCGTGAGCCTTCGCGCGCTGCCGGCCGGCTGCCGCCCGGCCCAGTCGGCGATCACGTTGTAGTTGCCGCGGACGTGCCGGTCGGACTGCGCCAGCCGGGCGCTCTCTCCGGTCGGGTCGAACGCCGCCAGGTCCGCCTCGCCGTCGCCGACCGCGATGTCCACCCCGGCAAGCTCGCCGAGCTCGCGCAGCTCCTTAGTGGTGAACTTGGCCTGCGCCGGGCCGCGCCGGCCGATCATGTGGACCTCGCGCACCTTGCTGGCCATCAGCGCGTCGAGCACCGGCTGGGAGACGTCGGTCTCGCGCAGCTCGGCGGGATCCCTGACCAGGATTCTGGCCACGTCAACGGCCACGTTGCCGACCCCGATCACCGCGACCGACTCGGCGTCCAGGGTGAACGCGCCAGGGTCGATGTCGGGGTGCCCGCAGTACCAGTTGACGAAGTCGGTGGCGGCGAAGCTGCCCGGCAGGTCCTCGCCGGGGATGCCGAGGCGGCGGTCGCGCATCGCACCGGTCGCGTACACCACGGCGTCGTAGCAGGCCAGCAGGTCATCGCGAGTAACATCATCGCCGAGGTGGATGCCGCCGAAGAAGCTGACGCCCTCGTGCTCGAGCACGCCGCGCAGGTACTCGGCGATCGACTTGATTGACTTGTGGTCGGGGGCAACCCCGTACCTGACCAGGCCGTACGGCGTCGGCAGCCGGTCGAGCACGTCCACCCGGATGCGGCGGCCTGAATCCACGGCGGCGGCCTGCTTGATCAGCGCCTCGGCGGTGTAGAGGCCCGCTGGCCCCGACCCGACGATGACGACCTCGAGCGTGTCCATGACTGAAGATTGTCCCCTGTCAGGCGCGCGGACCGTGCGCCAATTCCGGGGTCCGGCGCACCACGGCCGCGGTGATCTCCCTGGCGAGATGCCGCGGGGTAAGCCCGTGCTCAGCCAGGATGTCGGCGCGCTCACCATGCTCGAGAAACTGCTGCGGCAGGCCGAACGTCTTCACCGGGGTTGCCGCGTCATGATCGCGCAGCAGCCTGGCGACAGCGTCACCGAACCCTCCCGCCCGGCCGTTGTCTTCGACGGTGACCACCAGCCGGTGCTTGCCCGCCGCCGCGACGAGCGCCTCGTCCAGCGGCTTGACCCAGCGCGGATCCACCACGGTCACGCCAATGCCCTGGTCGGCCAGCCGCTGAGCCGCCTCGACGCAGACGCCGGCCATCGGGCCGGCGCCGAGCAGGAGCACGTCCCGCTCCAACGCCGTGGCGCCGCCGACCCCCGAATCCGGGCCGAGCCGGGCCAGCACGTCCATCGCGCCGAGCTTGCCGATCGGCGGGATCTCCGCTGGCACCATCTTCCCGGAGAACCGCAGCGCGGTCGGCCCGTCGCCGGTGGCGACCGCCTCGCGGAGCAGCTCGGCCAGCCGGGTAGCGTCGCGCGGCACGGCGATCCGCAATCCCGGCACGAGCTGCAGGATCGATCCGTCCCACATGCCGTGGTGGCTCGCCCCGTCCGGGCCGGTGACCCCGGCCCTGTCCAGCACGAACGTGACCGGCAGCCGGTGCAGCGCCACGTCCATCATCACCTGGTCGAAGGCCCGGTTCAGGAACGTCGCGTAGATGGCCACGACCGGGTGCATGCCGCCCAGCGCCAGGCCGGCCGCGCTGGTCACCGCGTGCTGCTCGGCGATCCCGACGTCGTATGCCCGGTCCGGGTACGCGCTGGCGAACTTCGCCAGCCCGGTCGGGTGCAGCATGGCGGCGGTGATCGCGACGACGTCGGGGCGGCCGGCGCCGATGGCGACGAGCTCATTGCCGAATACCTGAGTCAGCGGGAGCTTCCTGGCCGTCGCCGCGCCGGCCGCCGCCGGGGCCGCGCTGGCCGCGGGCGCGGCCGGCGAGACCTGGTGCAGGCAGTCCTCGTCGTTCTGCTCGGCCGGCGGGTAGCCGAATCCCTTGGTCGTGATCACGTGCACGAGCACCGCGCCGCCGAAGTCGCGTGCCCTGGCCAGTGCATGCTCGACAGCCTGCTCGTCATGACCGTCGACCGGGCCGAGGTACTTGAGTCCGAGATCCTCGAACAGCACCTGCGGCTGCAAGACGTCCTTGAGGCCCTTCTTGATGCCGTGCAGCGTTTCGTACAGCGGCGGGCCGACCAGCGGCGTGCGCGACAGTGTGGTCTTGATGTAGTCCAGCACGTGCTCGTACCGCTGCGAAACCCGGACGGCAGCGAGATGATCGGCCAGCCCGCCAATGGTCCGCTGGTAAGACCGGCCGTTGTCGTTGACCACGATGACTACCCGGCGATCCGGTGCCCCGGCGATGTTGTTCAGCGCCTCCCAGGCCATGCCGCCGGTCAGCGCCCCGTCGCCGATCACCGCCACGACCGAGCGGTCGGTTTCGCCGCGCAGCTGGTAGGCCTTCGCCATCCCGTCGGCGTAGGACAGGCTGGTCGACGCGTGCGAGTTCTCGATGACGTCGTGCTCGGATTCAGCCTGGTTCGGGTATCCGGAGATGCCGCCCCGCTGTCGCAGGCTGGCGAATGCGGCGTGCCGGCCGGTCAGCAGCTTGTGCACGTAGGACTGATGGCCGGTATCGAAGAGGATCCGGTCGGCCGGCGAGTCGAATACCCGGTGCAATGCGATCGTGAGTTCCACGACGCCCAGGTTCGGCCCGATATGCCCGCCAGTCCTTGACACGGTCTTGATGAGCAGATCGCGGATCTCCGCCGCCAGTTGCGGCAGCTCGTCCGGGGTCAGTTCCTTGAGGTCGCGCGGACCCGAGATGGACTCCAGCAGTGTCACCTGGTCTGCTCCCTCGTGGTCGCCGGCGGGGCCGAACCCGAACGAGTCTATTTGGGAGGTGCCACGGGCGCACTCCGGCGCTCCCTGATAGCTGACTCAAGTGTCAGAGCGCCAGCCAGCCGGTCCGGCGATACACCCTGGTCAGGCCGTCCGGCATTGGTGCGCGCTGCGCTTATTCTTTTGACCGCCTTTTACCAAACCTGCCGCGATTCCCGGCTATCAGACGGGCTTTGCTGGCGGGGTCCCGCTCTGGTTCAGCTCCGGCGGGCAGGCACCGGTCAGCTCCGGCCGGCCGGCACAGCCTGGCCGGAAAGCGCCTTCGCCAGCTCGGCCGCGATCACGGGCCCTGGCGTCCACAGCCCGGGCTGGCCGAGTGTCATGACTGGCTGCGGCAGCGCGCGGGCGTCGCTGAGCTGCCAGTGGAACGCGGTCGGCTCCGCCCACTCGCCGCAGCCGCACGGCCTGGCCGCCTTGGCGGCGCCGCAGATGCCCGCCAGCGTGACGACGGCGATGATCCCGCCGGTCGCGGCCACCGGGTCGGATGAATCCCAGCCCGCGGCTCGTACCAGCGGATTCTCCAGGGAGTCGAGGTCGACTCGGAGCGATGCGTGGATCGCGAGCACGCCCCGGTAGGTCGTGTCCCAGGTCCGGTTCTCGACCGCCTTGTGGCCGCGGGCAATGGCCCATGCCCAGGGCTGTCGCACGCTGAGCACTTGCATCAGGCACCTCCGCGCTGCCGCTACGCCTCTGTCCAGGAGAACGCATCCGCTGACCGCCGGGTTCAGCATCATTGGCGCCAATTGCGCAGGATGCGGCCGAATCATTGGCGCCAGTTGCGCAGGGTATGGCCGGCCAGGCCGCGTAACCTGAGCCTGGCCGGCTGAGCTGGCAGCCCGAGCTGGCAGCCTGATCCGGCAGGATGGAGCTGGCCGATGCCCTCGCCGGAACGCCCGATGAACGGCAAGGTCTGCACGATCACCGGGGCCAGCTCGGGGATCGGGAAGGCGGCTTCGCTGGCCCTGGCCCGGCTCGGCGCCGATGTCATCCTGGTCTGCCGGGACAAGGCCCGCGGCGAGGCCGCGCTGGCGGAGGTGGGCGCCGTGGCCCCGGCGAGCATCCGGCAGCTTGAGCTCGCCGACCTGTCGTCGCTGCGGGACGTGCGCGAGCTCGCCGGGCGGCTGTCCCGGCTGGACCGGCTCGACGTACTGATCAACAACGCGGGCCTGGTGCTGGCCCGCCGGCAGGTCAGCGCCGACGGCTTCGAGTACACCTTCGCGCTGAATCACCTGGCGCCGTTCCTGCTGACCGGCCTGCTCCGCGAGAAGCTGGCGGCGAGTGCGCCCGCGCGGGTGATCACCGTCTCGTCCGCGGCGCATCGTGCTGCCCGCCTCGATCTCGCCGACCTGCAGCTGACCGGGCATTTCAACGGCTGGCGCGCGTACGCCAACAGCAAGCTGGCCAACATCTTGTTCACCAGGGAGCTGGCGAGCCGGCTGACGGGCACCGGGGTGACCGCCAACTGCGTGCATCCGGGCACGGTGAACACCCGGTTCGGCCGCGACGGCAGCTCGATGCCGCGGTTCCGCCGCGGCATCGGCCGCCGGTTCCTGCTGTCCGCCGCCCAGGGCGCGGACACCGTGGTCTACCTCGCGAGCTCGCCGGACGTGGCGGGCGCGACCGGCGGATATTACATCAAGCGCAGGCTCCGCGCGCCGTCCGGCGCGGCCAGGGACCCGGCAACGGCCCGGCGGCTGTGGGCGATCAGCGCGGAGCTCACCGGCCTGGCAGAACCCGGCCAGCCCGGCTGACCTCCCGCGCGCCGGCCAGCGCGCACGGCCGGGCACGCGCTCACGGCCGGGCGCGCGGCGGCGGGAGGGTCAGCGCCCGGCCGCCCAGCCAGCCGGTGATCAACTGCAGCACGGCGACGCCCAGCAGCAACCCGGCGGGCACGGCCCAGCCGCCGGTCGCCGAGTGCGCCAGGCCGACAAGCAGCGGGCCGGTGCTGGCCAGCAGGTAGCCGGCGCCCTGCGCGAAGCCGGACAGGGACGCCGCGGTCGCCGGGTCCGGCGCGCGCGCCATCGTGAGGAAGATCGCCAGGCCGAGCGTCGCGCCCTGGCCGAGGCCGAGCAGCAGCACCCAGGCAGGAGCCGAGCCGAGCGGGGCGAAGACAGAGCCCGCCAGGCCCCCGCAGGTCGCCATCATCGACACGGCGACCAGGACGCGCTGATCCCTGGCCCGGTGGGCGAGCACGGGGAGCAGCATGGCGGTGACGGCGTTGCCGAAGTTCATCAGGGCAAGCAGATCGCCGGCCTGCACGGCACTGGCGCCGCGGTCCCGGAACATGGTCGGGAACCAGGACAGCGCGGCGTAGTAGGACAGGCTCTGCAGGCCCATGAAGGCCGTCACCTGCCATGCCAGCGCGTACCTGGCCATCGCCAGCACGCCATGGTGCCCGGCAGCTCCCGGCGCGGTGTCCGAACCAGGCAAGGTGCGAAAGCGGAGTTGCGGGATCCAGGCTAGGGCAGCCGCCAGCGCAGGCAGCGCCCAGATGCCGAGAGTGAGCCGGACGGCCCCGTAATCCGCCCCTGTCCTTGTGAAGAGGGGGACGGCAGCTATCGAGCCGACGATCGCGCCGGCCGCCAGCGACATCAGGTAGAGCCCGATGACCAGGCCGGCCTGGTCCGGGCGGCGGCGCTTGATCAGGCTGGGCAGCAGGACGTTCATTAGCGCGATCGCGGCGGCCGCGACCACCGTGCCCGGGAACAGCAGGGACATCGGGGCGATGCTGCGCATCAGCAGGCCGACCGCGAGCAGCACGAGCGCCGAGCCGAGCACCCGCTCCTCCCCGAGCCGCCGGCTCAGCGGCGCCGCCACGCCGGAGAACAGCCCGAAGCACAGCACCGGCACCGCAGCCAGCACCGCCAGCGTCGCGGGCGACAGCTGCAGCCTGGCCGCCAGCTCAGGGAACAGCGGCGGCAGGCTGGTGATCGAGGCCCGCAGGTTGACGGCAAGCGCGATGATCCCGGCGACCAGCAAGGCGGCGCCGAGCCCGCGCCAGCGGGCCGCGCCCAGGATGGCTGCGCGCCGGCCGGCCGGTTCCCGGCTGGCCCCGCCGGGATCGCCAGCCTCGCCAGCCCCGCCGGGATCGCTGGCTTCGCCGCTGAGGTCAGGCCTGCGGGCTGTCACCCGGCGGTGATGAGCGAACGCAGCACGTACTGCATGATCCCGCCGTGCCGGTAGTACTCGGCCTCGCCCGGGGTGTCGATCCTGACCACGGCGCGGAACTCGCGGCCGTCGGCGCGCACCGTCACCTGTCGCGGCGTCTCGCCGTTGTTCATCGCCTCGATCCCGAGCACGTCGAACACCTCGTGCCCGGTCAGGCCGAGCGACGCCGCGGATTCACCATCTTCGTACTGCAGCGGCAGCACGCCCATGCCGATCAGGTTGGAGCGGTGGATCCGCTCGAACGACTCCACCAGGACCGCGCGCACGCCCAGCAGCGCGGTGCCCTTCGCGGCCCAGTCCCGCGACGATCCCGACCCGTACTCCTTGCCGCCGAGCACGAGCAGCGGGGTGCCCTCGGCGATGTACTGCCGGGAGGCCTCGTAGATCGACATCGGCGAGCCGTCCGGCAGCTTGATCGTGACTCCTCCCTCGGTGCCGGGTGCCAGCTGGTTGCGCAGCCGGATGTTGCCGAAAGTGCCGCGGATCATCACCTCGTGGTTGCCGCGCCGCGAGCCGTAGGTGTTGAAGTCACGCCGCTGCACCCCGTGGTCTTGCAGGTACTTCCCCGCCGGGCCATCGGCCTTGATGGCGCCCGCCGGGGAGATGTGGTCGGTGGTGACCGAGTCGCCGAGCAGCGCGAGCACCCGGGCGCCGTGCACGTCCGTGACCGGCGCGGGCTTGGCCGGCATCCCGTCGAAGTAGGGCGGCCGCCGCACGTAGGTCGACGCGGAATCCCAGGCGAACACGTCACCAGGCGGCACCTCCAGCTCGCGCCACCGGTCGTCGCCGGCGAACACGTCGGCGTAGCCGCGGGTAAACATCTCGGCGGCAACCGCGCCATGCACGATGCGGGCAATCTCTTCCGGCGACGGCCACAGGTCGGCCAGGTACACCGGCCTGCCGTCCGCGCCGGTGCCGAGCGGCTCGGTCGTCAGGTCGATGTCCATCGTCCCGGCCAGCGCGTACGCGACGACCAGCGGCGGCGACGCGAGGTAGTTCATCTTGACGTCCGGGTTGATCCGGCCCTCGAAGTTCCTGTTGCCGGACAGCACGGAGACCACGGCGAGGTCGTTCTCCGCGACGGCCTCGCTGATCTCCCCGGACAGCGGCCCGGAGTTGCCGATGCAGGTGGTGCAGCCGTAGCCGACCAGGTTGAAGCCGAGCTTCTCCAGGTACGGCGTCAGCCCGGCGCGCTCGTAGTAGTCCATGACCACCTTGGACCCCGGCGCGAGGGTCGTCTTCACCCACGGCTTGCGGTCCAGGCCGGCCTCGACGGCCTTCTTCGCGAGCAGCGCGGCGCCGACCATGACGGACGGGTTCGAGGTGTTGGTGCAGGAGGTGATGGCGGCGATCACCACGGAACCGTGGTCGACCGAGGTCTTCGTGCCGTCCTCCAGCGTGACCTCGGCCGGCTCCGACGGCCTGCGGCCGGACCCGGCCGCCACCGGGTCGGATGCGGGGAAGGTGTCGCCGAGGCCGTTGTCCAGGCTCGGTGCCAAGACGTAGCTGCCGAGCGCGTCGCGGAACGCGTTCTTGGCGTCGGTCAGCGACACCCGGTCCTGCGGCCGCTTCGGGCCGGCCAGCGACGGCACCACGGTCGACAGGTCGAGTTCGAGTTCTTCCGAGTAGCGGGCCGCGGCGCCCGCGGCGCCCGGCTCATGCCACAGGCCCTGCTCCTTGGCGTACGCCTCGACCAGCGCGATGTGGGTGTCGCTGCGGCCGGTCAGCCTGAGGTAGATCAGCGTCTCCTCGTCGATCGGGAAGATCGCGCAGGTGGAGCCGAACTCCGGGCTCATGTTGCCGATCGTGGCCCGGTTGGCGACCGGCACCGCGGCCACGCCGTCGCCGTGGAACTCGACGAACTTGCCGACGACGCCGTGCCTGCGGAGCAGTTCGGTGATGGTGAGCACGAGATCGGTGGCGGTGGTCCCAGCTTGCATCTCGCCGGTCAGCTTGAACCCGACGACCCTGGGGATCAGCATCGACACCGGCTGGCCGAGCATGGCCGCCTCTGCCTCGATGCCGCCGACGCCCCAGCCGAGGATGCCCAGCCCGTTCTGCATGGTGGTATGCGAGTCGGTGCCGACGCAGGTGTCGGGGTAGGCGCTGCGGGCTCCGTCACCGCTGGCGCCCCCGTCGTTGCCGTCGGCGCCGGCCGTCATGATCACCCGGGCGAGGTACTCGATGTTGACCTGGTGCACGATCCCGGTGCCCGGCGGCACCACCCGGAACTGGCGCAGCGCCTGCTGGCCCCAGCGCAGGAACGCAAAGCGCTCGCGGTTGCGGTGGAACTCCAGGTCAACGTTGCGCTCGAAGGCGTCGGGCCGGCCGAACACGTCGGCGATGACGGAATGGTCGATGACAAGCTCGGCGGGCACCAGCGGGTTGATCTTGGCGGCGTCGCCGCCCAGCGCCTGCATGGCCTCGCGCATCGTGGCGAGGTCCACCACCGCGGGCACGCCGGTCAGGTCCTGCATGATCACCCGGGCGGGGCTGAACTGGATCTCGGTGGCAGGCTCGGCCTTCGGCTCCCACTGGGCGAGAGAGGTCACATGGTCGCTGGTGACGTTCGTCCCGTCCTCGTTACGCAGCAGGTTCTCCAGCAAGATCTTCAGGCTGAACGGGAGCTCGCCGGCTCCTGTCACCGCGTCTAGCCGGTGTATCTCGTAGCTGGCCTCGCCGACCCGCAGCGTGGCGCGGCTGCCGAAGCTATTCGCCGTCATCGTGTCCTGGCCTCCTGCCGTGTCCTGCCCCGTGCCGCTTCTTGCATCCTGCCGCAGTCCGGCGCGGGTGACATGCCCGCCCCCGGCCGGTCCATGCAGCCCGCTGGCCTGTCCCGGCCAGTGCCGGTCCCGGACGGGTCCGGGTCTTAGCGTTAGTATCTCGATATCAAGCTATTAACCATCAGGCTAGCCAGCCAGATATCTTGATGTCAAGCTAATCCGGCGGGGCTGACAAAGTGCGGCTACGGCCGCGACGGAGGGCAGTCATGCCATATGCGCAGGCGGCAGCCTGGCTCGGAATCCCGGCGGATCATCCTTTCGGGCTGGGAACGCTGCCGTATGGCTCGTTCACCACCGCCGACCGGCCGGGCGAGCAGCGCGTCGGCGTCGCCATCGGGGATCACGTGCTCGACCTCAGCGCGGCCACTGCCCGGCTGCTGCCGGGACGCGCGGACCTGTTCGGCACCGGCCTGCTGGACGCGTTCCTCGCGGCCGGGGACGGCGCCTGGGCACAGGTCCGCGCCGATATCGTCAGCTGGCTGTCGAGTGATGCCTACCGGGTCGCGGTCGAGGACCTGCTCGTGACCGCCGCCGCCGTGACCATGCACCTGCCGTTCACGGTCGCTGACTACGTCGACTTCTACGCATCGGAGCAGCACGCCAGCAACGTTGGCCGGATCTTCCGGCCCGATGCCGCCGAGCCGCTCACGGCGAACTGGCGGCACATGCCGATCGGCTATCACGGCCGGGCCGGGACCGTCGTCGTGTCCGGCACGCCGGTGCGCCGCCCGTGCGGCCAGTTCAGGTCGCCAGGTGGCGGCGGGCCGGAGTTCGGCCCGTGCGCACGACTCGACTTCGAGGCCGAGCTCGGGTTCGTCGTCGGGGTGCCCAGCCGGCCAGGCGAGCCCGTCCCGGCCAGCAAGTTCGCTGAGCACGTGTTCGGCGTGTGCCTGGTCAACGACTGGTCCGCCCGGGACATCCAGTCCTGGGAGACGGCGCCGCTCGGCCCGTTCCTCGGCAAGTCCTTCGGCACCACGGTGTCGCCCTGGGTGGTGCCGCTCGCCGCCCTGGAGCACGCGCGGCTCAGGCCGCCGTCGCGGGACGCCGAGTTGCTGCCCTACCTGACCGAGTCCGCCGACTGGGGCCTCGACATCGGCTATCAGGTCACAATCAACGGGCACGTCGTATCACGGCCGCCTTATGCCACGATGCACTGGAGCCCCGCCCAGATGCTCGCGCACATGACCGTCAATGGCGCGACGCTGCGGACCGGCGACCTCTACGCGTCCGGCACGGTCAGCGGCCTGCGGGCGGATCAGCGCGGCTCGCTGATCGAACTGGCATGGAACGGCCAGGAGCCCGTAACGCTTCCTGACGGGACCGAGCGCGCATGGCTGCAGGACGGCGATGAAGTCGTCATCGCGGCGACGGCGCGGGGGGCCGACGGCACGCGGGTCGGCCTGGGCGAAGCCCGGGGCAAGGTCGTTCCGGCGCTACAGCCGGCCAGCTAGAAGCCGGGCGGGCGGAAGCCGGGCGGGCCCGGCCCCGATCCCCCTCATCGCCACTACCATGGGGCGAGTTGCCGACGCTGCGGGAGATGGCGCGATGCCAGGGCTCCACGACGACCCAGGGCTCCGGGACTCCCCCGGGCTCCGGGACTCCCCCGGGCTCCGGGACTCCCCCGGGCTCCGGGACTCCCCCGAGCTCCGGGACTCCCCCGGGCTCCGGGACGACAGACAGCAGCGCGAGCGACCGCAGCCGAGGAGCCAGGACGAGGCGCGGAGAGCGGACTTCGCCGGACCGGGCGATCGCCCAGGCCGGGGCTCGGCCGCGGACCTCATGCAGCGCCTGGAGCGCCTTCCGCACGGGCACCCCTCGTCGCCCTATCGTCCGGCTGAAGAATCTCGAGTTGCCGCTGCCGGGCGAGGAGCGCGAGCCCAATGGCGGCGCCAGGCGCGGTCCTGGCGGCGCCAGGCTCGATTTCGCCGCCCAGGGCGGCAATGCATGGACCCCCGCGCCCCGGGAGCGGGAACCCATCATCCATACGCCGCCCGAGTCAGCTACCGGATCCTGGGAAGCACCGGCCGCGCTACCCGAGTCAGCGACCGCGCCCAGAGAGCCGGCCACCGCGACACCCGAGTCAGCAGCCGGATCCCGGGAAGCACTGGCCGCGCTACCCGGGTCAGCGGGAGCGGGAACCTATCATCCAGAGGCCTGCCGTCCCGCTACCCGCAGTCCGGGAATCCGCGGCGGCAGAGCCCTCCGCCTGGACACCCGCACCCTGGGATCAGGGATCCGCCGTCCAGGATCAGCAGGCGACGCGGGACTCTGTTTCCTGGAATCCGTGGGCGACGCGGGAGCACGTCTCACTGACTCATGATCAGAAACCAGCGCCGGATCGGGATGCCGGCCCGGATGACAAGCTGAGCCCGGATGACAAGCTGAGCCCGGATGACAAGCTGAGCCCGGATGACAAGCTGAGCCCGGATGACTGGCTCAGCGCGGATGACTGGCTCAGCCCGGATGAGCAGCTCAGCCAGGATCACGACGGCGGCCTGGACGATGACGAGCCCGCCACCCAGGACCAGGAAGCGATCATCGACGACCGGAAGCCGCCCGCCGCCGAGCACCCCCAGGCCGGGCGAACGGAACGCCTCACCGCGGAACAGGTCAGGATCGCCGTTCGAGCTCTTGGCCGGTGCCGGCTGGCTGAGGGACGGAGTGTTTTCGGCAGCTACGGCGAGAGCGGCCTTACCCCCGCGATGCGCCGTGTCGAAGAACAGCTTGACCACGGCGAGCTAGTGCCGGAAACCGAGAAATACGCCCTCAAGAGCCTAGACCGCTTCCAAGAAAAACT
>WNGE01006102.1_pt1 | contig 13479 bp, 12 predicted proteins | sample 5400651 | NCBI WGS metagenome assembly WNGE01 (sample SAMN13153370, study PRJNA577476) | soil metagenome | isolation source: 60 cm soil or saprolite under grassland replicate 2 | place: USA:California | collected 2016-06-15 | reverse complement strand
TCTCATATACTCGTGGTGGCGAGGATACATAAAGAGAGAACAAATCATATAGATGAATTAGGTAGTCTAGGTGTTTATAGGACTGACAGAACTTTAAGACTGCCATACTGTTGGGGTACCGTTTAACGGCACTAAGATCTCCTAGCATTAAACCTATAGTTATATCAAAAAGAGGCCCGGTCCCTGAGACCGATGGCCATTGGGACCTAGGGACTCAGGAAAAGAAAGAAGGCCTTTAAAGGCTTTCAAAGCTTTAAGAGAGTTAGCCAAGTCTAGCATGGCTTTAGTTGAAGAATTTAACATGGTTAAAGCAGAGAATCTAATTACTTCTAAGTACCTAAATTATGTAGCTTCAAAATCTGTATTCCCAATTATGCAAACAGAACGATTGGACACATCTTAGTGAGTCACTGGAACTCACTCAATATTTCTATTGAGAGGGGACTATATCTTAACTAATTAGAACAAATTGTAGTTTACTACGTTTAGTCTCTGAGGAACCTATTCTTAGTTAGTTACCTGCTGATTGTCCAATTCCTTGAATTGTTCCATCTTTGGACCAAGGACTCTAAGGAGTTTCCAGCATATAGTAGTATTTACCTGCATTTTCTCATTTAGTTATCTTGCAGGAGCCACTCTTAGGGATTAAGAAGTAGCTTTTATCCGTTGATCGATGAGCATTCCATAATGTATCACCGGGTCACTATGCCCTAGTTACCTATACCCCATTGCACCTAGCTACCCTATGTTTACTCTACCTGCTTACTTTCGCCGATAAGGCAACCGTATAGCCGCTTAGTTATTTCAGCAGAGTTCATGGCGAGAGAAGATAATTACTATACTTATCCAACTTGTCCAATAAAACGGTCTCACCAGTAACTATAGATACTTTAGCAGTAATGCAGTGTAGAGAACAAGAGCAGTTCAGGTAGGTAGAAAGGGTTGTACCTGATAGACTTGTAGGTCTCACAGTCAAGCATGCTTTTACCATTGCGCTTACTTAGGCTCACCATAGCCATAGAGAGGTTTCCAACCTAGCAAAGCACACCTTCGGACTCCTCAGTTACTTTAGGTGAGGATTGCCGCCCCAGACAAACTGCCTACTAGCCAGCATTTACAGTGAAACCTACTACAAAGGTCAAGGTATCTTGTCTAGTCGACTCCCTTTGCACCCTGAGTAGCGGTTGCACACTAGCTAGCTGCAGTCAAGCTTCAAAGGGTCTGTTGAGATAGGTAGGAGATTTCTCTCTTTCCCCCTCTAAGATCCGTACATGCAACTTTCATCGCATACGGCTCAAGCACTAAACTATAAATAGAGCCTATAAATAAGTGTAAGGATATTAACCAAACTAGTTTTCGTGTATAGCTGGCAGATCTATCTACCCCTTACTTGAGAGGTTAGAAGGAGAGAGCCCTCTACCACGATTCATGTTTGATTTTATTAGTTTCATTTTCTTTATACCTTCCTCAGTATAATGTTGCTTAGAGTTTTTCATCTCTATTAACCGTTTCAAGTCTACAAAATCTAATGACTTATTAGTCAATAAAAGATACTTATCAAAGAATGGTATAACAGTCTCCATGACATCTGTCAGATTGCTAATAACATAGCGAGAAACACTTCTGGTAGATTGAGCCGTTTCTAAGGAATCATTCTGTCTTTTAGGTTTTATGATACCACAATTCAAATATCTCTTTATCATTTCTAGAACGGCAACATCGTGAGTATTTTGGGCTATCTCTAAAGAAGCTTGAAGAAGCCAAGTCGAAGACTCTTTACCTTTGATTTTCTGTTTCCCTCTGAAAAATAGAAGCACCCATCCCTTTTGTCAGTAGATGTAATTCCTATGACAAAAGTCAGCATCAGTAAACCCTTGAATCCACTCTGGGGTTAATACCGCTTTAGAACAGTGCTCCTGGGTGAATTCCCACTTATCTTTAAAGGACCGGTTTGTATTCATTTTTTGAGCCATCTCTTTGAGCTTCTCAATACCCTCTCGTGTAAGATGTTCGCCATTCTTAAGCATTTCTATTGCTTTTTTTAAAGTCCAAATAATTGAGATATTTTGAGGTTAATAAAGGGTACTCTTCTAAGAAAGGTATTAAGACTCTATCAATATCCTTATAACTGCTCAATTGATATTTCATCCCATCCATCTTTTTATTATCGGTTTTCACAACCCCACAGCCAAAATATTTATGGATGGCATAAAAGACTCTAACCGAGGAGGATTTTTGTGTAACGTGAAATTACACACACTACTCGATGTCCTGCTGAACGAGATTCATCTTTAGAAACAGTAATATTAAAAGAGCCTTCACCGTCTATGAATCCAGCTATGTAATTAGGATGAAGATTATTTACTCCATAAGTAGAGCCAGTGTGGGTAAATCTAGTCTGCAAAGACATAAGAAAGTTAAAGAAAGGTTTCATTGTTGGAAGATAAATATCTCTTACTTCTAAGGTTAATACAGATAGGAAGTCTATCCTAACTTATTTTATAGACAAAATATGGTAAATGCCCTATCCTTAATTTATTTATAAGCTACCTCACCTTTATGACCTTAATTTGAGTCAAGAGGTTTTAGCACCTTTAGTCCAAGTCAGCCACCTTTTGGTGCAGATTAACAAATCCTATCCAATGCATTACACACTGGCCTTTGCTTTTTAGACAATCCTATACCCACTGGTCGATAAACCAAATTGCTTTGATTCCTCCTGATTTTTCTCAAGGAGACTATTGGGCTTACCCTGTTCCTATAAACGCACCTTAATGATATCTTTAGGATCCTACTATACGTTGTAACAGGTGAAAAGTATTCACTAGTCTATCAGATCTAGAAACGAGAAATTCTAACCCTCCCTTTTGTCAGTAGATGTAATTCCTATGACAAAAGTCTGATTACAACGCTTCAACCATAGGTTCACTTGCGTTATCCATGGATACCTAGCCTAACAAATACCCTCAAATTTGCATTGTCCCTATAGCTTCACACCCTCCAATTACTCAGAACGCATGTATAGGTAGGCTCAGAAGATAGACATTCAGGTGGTTATTCTCACTAACAATAAAGTTACTCTTATACCTCTTAAAGATATAAAAGAGAATTCAAATTAAATTCAAGAGAGGTCCACATTACGTTTATAAGCTTAGCAGGTCGCACTCTCGTCTAGCTGGGGGTAATCCGCATCTTCACGGATAATTCAATTTCGCCGAGCTCGTCTTGGAGACAGTAGGAGCTTCGTGCAACCTTTCATGCGGGACATCATTTAAATGCCAAGAAATTTCGCTCTACCCTAATTTAGGTATTTCCGGGGGGGAATTTTATTAGGGTATGGACTATATCTTACTATTTGTTAGGAGCCTCAAATGTTCTATTACGGTTCATAGAGCCCTTGATTTGTTGAATGTCAAGAAGACCCTGCTCAGTAAGGTGTTCCTTACGGCTCATCATAGGGGCCACAGAAGCAAAAGAATTCAATAATAATTGTTTAATAGTACGTAAAGGATAAGACTGAAAGAAGAGATATTATAACTCTGTTTAGATCAAACAGGTCCCGGACCAGGTACTTAAATTTCAGAAGTCCATCTGGTGCTACGAAACCAACAACCCAATAAGGATTGAAAATTGTATCATTACAAAAAGTGTCATAATGTATATAGACAATTTATCTTACTTCTAAGTTCTTCTAGTTAAAGATTAGGGAATTTGATATAGCAGCCTAACATCTAGAACCACGTATAGTCTCTGAGGATCCTACTCCCTTGTAATCAAAGGTTTGGTTTCCTGCTGATTGGGCATTCCTTGTCTGGATTGTCACTCTCCCTTTCTTTATAGCTTTTTAAGGGTGACTTCTTTTTGAGTACCCCAAGGTTTCAACCTTCCCAGCATATAGTGGTTTGCGAGCATTAGGAGTTCCATGCCAGGGCAGTATTTCGCTACCTTAGGCTTTATTCCTGCTACTATCGTAGAGGGTTGGACCATATCTTCAAGAAAAGGACCATTCTTTCTCAGCCTACTAAGACCTTCAAGAGAACCAGAAAGTTGGGGAGTTTTATAGGGAATCAAATAGAAGTGTAGGGTCAAAAGAGAAATCAAAGTGCCTTTGCCTGCTCGGCGTATGGCCTCTGAGGATTCTAGTTGTTGGGATTGGCAAGTATGCCTCTTTGTCCCTGATAATAGCAAGTACCTCCTCCACTTTTGTCATAGGAATTACATCTACTGACAAAAGGCAGGGCTCGTTTACGCCTTTTGCCCTTACCCTCCTCATTGAGAGTATAAACGAGCTTAACCATGTCTATCAGACCCTCTTGGGTAAAATGCTCTTTCCGTTGTTTCCGCTCTAGGATCTCCAGGAAAGTGTTGAATTCCTTTGCTTTACCACTGAAAGGTATTACATACTTAAGGTAAAACGGTACAACGTGATCTAAAAGATTAGTCAAGCCTGATAGCTTATACTCCAACACGTTAGGGGATCCGGGTTTCAAGTTAAGGCTGCCTTTGCCGTCAAAGAGATTTTGAAACTCTACTAGGATATGCTTACCATTTATGTGTTGAGTTACACCAAACTCTGGCTGAACATTTACCCCAAATCGGAAATCAGAATGAACTTTGACAGACGCTGAAACGGAACCTTCGGCCTCAGTGAACCCCCCCTAAAAAATACCTTTTGGCTTCTGAGTAGGAATTGCTATTATCAACTAGTCTTTCCTGCTGATTACCACTATTGACTAGATTGTTACAGGTCGAGAAGAATAAAACAAGTGTAGAGAACATTTGGATTAAAAATGTGTTAACTCCAATTACTTCTAAGGTGTTTGAAGACCACGTACTAGTCACCTAATATGGTATCCCAGTATATAGCCGAGTTTTAAGACGGCCCTATTTAGCCAGACCGTCAAGGTTACAGCCGCCATTGACTAGAGTTTCCCTTGCCATCCTAGAACGGCTTAGTTGATTATCTAGCATCGGGCAGGTATCAGACTCTATACATCCACGCTAGTGTTAGCAGAGTCCTGTGGGCGGAATAGGTAGGACCTCTCGGTCTTTCCCCTCCTCAGATCCGTACATGCAACTTTCACCGCATACGGCTCAAGCATTGAAATATCGATTGATTACTTAGGTATCTCTAATAGGTCATTGTCTTTTTTACTTAACTTCAATAGTTTAGCCTGCTCTCTTAATTCAAGCTTAGCTTCCATAGTTGGTACATCATTTCAAACTTTTAGCCAATCAATGATGAGATCTAGTCGATCTGATTTATGACCTGCAAGTCGTTTAGCGTTCAATTCTTTAAGAACAAATGCGAATTTGAATAATTGATCTCCATGCTCATTACTAGATAACAGATCTAAATAAATAGTCAATGTTTCTAATTCTCTAGCTTTGTTAGAGATTAAAGGATAACTTAAGAAATAAGGAATAATCACTTCTCTTAAATCTTTAGTATTTCGTACAGAAATATACAGACCTGTTGTTAGGTCGAGAATATACTCCACCTTTATTACCAAATTGCTCTTTTATAGCTTCAAGTAATAATCGGTTTACATTGTTTTGTACTACATTGAACTCTACTTGTGGTTGTAATCCCCAAGTACTTCGTTTGTCAATAGTGAATGATCCTGTAAAGCATCCTTCCCCGTCTACAAACCCAGAAATCCATGACGGATTAGTTTGAAGGAATTCTATTAAAGATTCCAAAGTATCAAATTTAGTAAATCTCATAAGATTAAGAGGGAATGATTCAACTTTCTAATTGTAGTATTATAGCCGTTTTAAACTAAACTACTCATAAAGAAATTGACTTATCATCGAATTTCAACACCCTTGTGCAAGTCAGCCACCTTTCAGTGCAGATTAGAAAATCCTATCCTCGTCATTACAGCGAGGCATTCGCTTTTTTCACTGTCCCTTACCCACTAGCCGATAGATGAAATCACTCTCATCCCTCCTCTCCACAGAGGAGACTATTGGGCTTACCCTGTTCCATCAGAAACACCTTAATGATTACTTTAGGATCACACTCTACGCCGGAGGATATGTCATTTTCACGACTAAGGCTGATCGAATAAGCTATCAAAAGCAGATTATTCCTATCCTCGAGAGACCGTTTCAAGCACTTTCGGTCAGCTGTTCTTACGACGCCTCAATGTATGTTCACTTTCGTTATCCATGGTAATCTAGCCTAGCAACGTACCACCTTGTGCTTAGATGGATAGCTTACATTGTTCCTACAGCTTAGCACCTAGTAGTTGCCAACTATGCACTTGTAGGTAGGCTTATGGGGTCAGCTCCCATAATGGGTTAGTGCAAACAGGAGAATATTTAGTGTAATCTACCTATATTTTCTATAATTCTACAGCACGCACCATATTGTTTCTGATAGCTTGTCAGGTCGCACTTTTAAGTAAACAGTCGCGCCCCCCTGTTTAGTGCCGCCACCTAACGAGTGGCACCCCTTCTCCCTAAGTTACGGGGTCATCTTGCCGAGTTCCTTCAAGACGATTACCTCTACGCCTTGGTATGCTCTACCAGCAGACCTGTGTCGGTTTAGGGTACGGTTGGCTGAACCTGACTACGCAAGTTTCCGTAGGGCTCTTTCCCGAACCTTACTCCTTGAAGTATACCTCTGATTACCTGGTACTTTGAACCTTGCTAGCTCCCTGCTTCGTAGGCCTTTTTGTTGGTTTTTGGCAAGTTTTGTCAATAGATGTAATTCACCATGGAAAAACCAAAGGGAGAGTAACGGCAAGGTAAACTTGTAAGGAAGGTTACTGCCCTACAGAAGAGTTACTCATCGGCACGTGTCAGTCCACAAGGTTTTGGTCCTTAGGACTCCTGTGAAGAAGCTGCCTCCCCCCAGGACCTAGGGGCCTCATCCTTGGGCCAAGGCTTCGGAGGGGATCTCCCACCCTGAGCTGCCTTAGAGGCCGCTGCTTTACTCATGCTGGTATAGACCTCACATATGAAACCTTCTGCTTTCGGCGAAGAGGGAATACCCCTCCTTTTAGGCTACTCATGTCAGCATTCTCAGCCCAGCTATGTCCACCGGCTCGATGAGCAAGCTTCATTCCATTTGCTGGGTATTCCGCTACCCCTAGAATTTGGCGCCTAGGACAGGGTTTCGGTGAGGCAGGTGGAGGAGCTCTGCGCCTGTGCCGACTGCCACTCCCCTCTGGTCCCAAAGCCTTGGGGGGCCCTTGTGGGCCTCCTGGGACTTGGTTGGACCAGGGAGATAACTACTATAGACCCGCTACATTCTTGGCGCCCTCACTAGGCGATGTGCCCGGTCAGGGGAGCTTATTTTTACCTCCCTAAGGAGGTGCTCCCGCTAGAAGATAAACCTGGCAGGGGAGCTCAGACCACTGAGCTGTTACGCTTTCGCTAAAAGGTGGCTGCTTCCACAATATTGCATCATGATTTTTCAACCATGTTTAGACCATATCATACTAAACTACAGATTTTAAGTACTACTCTTTGGGTAGTTTTCTACGCTTCCCTTCTAAATTCATGTTGTAGGCAAGATTTACTATTTGTCAAATTCCTTTATCTGTCTGATGCTCCTTGTGGTTTACTTCTTGGTAGGTGTAGACTATTTGAAAGGGTTCGGATGTAGATTGAATTAACAACCTGTGGTTTAGTTTCGGCGTGTGGTCGTTGAGGGGTTAAATATTGGAACTTTCCTGCTGATTGTCCAATCCTTTGGAATGTCCCGGTCTCAAAAGAGACTCGAACCAAAGGCTCTAAGGAGTTTCCAGCATACAGCCAAATTGTTATCCTTATGAAATATAAAAGGATAGGCCTGGAAACCAAGCCCACTTTGTGGAGAGACACTGGAGAGGACTGCCTTGTGTTCACTCAGTAGCTCTTAGGGCATTGATTTTATCTCCGATCTTCAAGGTTCAATAGTATCTCCTTAGAAGTTATCTTCTTAAGAGGGATCGAAGACGGGTTGTAATATTAAACTTCATAAGTCTAAGGCAAGACAGAAGACCCGCAAAGAGCCTGGATGAAATTGAATCAAAATTTTCCCGATGACGTAGTTCCTTTGGGAAAACCCGAAAGACGAAAATAGACTCATAGGGGAGGGGCAGTTTTAGAATAAAAAATAGAGAAGAGATGAGAAGATAGCTTAAGAATGCAAAGGCATAAGGAGTCCGAATTTATACTAACCTCATTCCGGAGGAATCTACACAGGAAAAGTGAACAAAGACATGGAACCCAGCTTTGAGTTAAACCAGTTAATTTTAGGCTACCTTAGTTACCAAATTCACCCCTTCCTCTATTCATTCCTGATTTGATTGAGAACATTTGCTTTTTACCTAATTCTGTTTGATGTGCTCCAGCACGTTTTAAAGTAATTAAGGTTTTCCAATCTGAGAAGTCTTGGGCCTTGGTAGTCAATAAAGGGTGCTCCTCTAAAAAAGGAATAAGAACTTGTTGAATTTCTGCTATTGCGGTAATCTGGTATCGCATTCGATCGGCTAGTTTATTGTGGACAACCATAGACCCACACCCAAAGAATTCCTTCATAGCATACAAGACATTAACTGATTTAATATGCTGAGTGACGTGCATTTTTAGTTGCACATTATAACCCACTTTGACCTTTGAATGTTTAGTAACGCTAATATTAAAGCAGCCTTCCTTCCCCATAGACCTGGAGCCTGCCCACCCGTAACAGGGAACTATGATCTGAGCTCATATTTTTGGCCCGTCCTCTTGTCTAAACGAGGGGCAGATTTCATTGTAGTTAAACAATATGGTTTGAACAAATCATAAAGGTGCCAAATACTCAGTATGAACGCCACCTTGCTCAAATAGGAGCCTAGCATTGTGCAAAACACCAGTTTTCTGGTAATGTAAATCACCTAATAGAGTACCTATCAAAACCTCCTTTAGCTCTAAGGGTAGTGCATCTGAAGACTCATTAGCTGGGAGGGTATAGTGTCTATTACGCCCCAGCACCCCATTAATAAAGCCAGAGATCCAGTCTTTCTGTAAAGTTTTCCCTCCAAGCCTTGGCTCAAGGACGAGGGCCCATGGTCCAAGACCGGGGTAAATTAGAGTTGTTACCTAGTGAGGTAATTGGTCTTATTTGCATGTTTAAGATTGTTCTTAACTTTTACTTCTTAGTATGGTGTGATTTACACTTTAGTTAGCCCGTATTCCTTAGATTGTCTTATGAAGTTTAAGAACCCCTTTACCTTTCAGTAAAGATAGGACTATGTCTTAACGAAATTTGAGCTTTCGTCACCTACGTTTAGTCTCTGAGGATCCGAGTAATCAAACCTTGGTCGCTCGACTCCTGCAGGTTGCCCCTATTAAACTATTGTCACTTTCTCAAGTAAGTTTACTTACAGGGTGTTCTTGCATTTAGTAAGTGGAAGGCCCGTAAGAGACCTTAACGCCTGTTCTGGGCTGTTGCCCTTTTGACGAATCGCCTTATCACGATACGTCTGATTGCCCACCATTGTATACTATACATTTCCGGGGTTAGAAGCCATCGATAGAGCCATGACAGCCCCCCGATTATGCAGCAAAGCTGCGTGGCTTCCAGTGCCGTACCGTCTAGTAACGAATTAACTTGAACTTCGCAACCCAAGGGTTGTTCTTACAATCCTTTAGGGTTAGATTACAATGATGGGCGACCCGCTAAAACGGGTTTCGTGGAAGACCAGCTATCTCCAGGTTAGATTGGCCTTTCCAATAAATTCTGATTCTTTCGAACCAGTTTAGACTATACCTTCAACTCTTACTAGTTTTAGAATTCTGAATTCTCATCAAATGAAGACTTTTTAAGAGAGGATTTAGCTTTCATCTTTTGGATAAACTCTTTCTTTGTGAGACGTCGACCTTTGCCCTCTTTGTTCATAATATGAATTCAAGTATGGTCGAGATTCATGACTAGTTGAAACATAAGAGTGTCGACGTGTTACGATTAGATTTCTATCTCTAACGTCTCTCCTTTCGGATAAGTCGTTAAGGGGTTAATAGTAAAGTCCTTTAGGAATAGTACTCAATAGAGTATAAGTGTTTCTACTATTACTATAACTTCCCACGGTATTTCCATAGTTGATAAACCTTAGGATTCACCGTTATGAGTCGAATTTATGATTACTGTCACCAATAATCAGGGCGATTAATCACCCCTTGCCACAGCTCATCGGAGCCCCTTGCAACGGACCTTTTTCCCAATACTTTCATACTGGAGTAGACTATACCTTCAACTTCCTACCAATTTTAGGTGTTAGATAATATACTAACCCTAACCTTACCCTACCCTGTAGACCTTACTGTAACTTGTATAGCATGGAAGGAAGAAAATAAGGAGAGACTAAAGCACGGAATTGAACCATAGAGTTGGCTTTAACATAGATTCTATATTGGGTAGATTTAACCGTATTAAGACTGCAATCTAAAGAGAAGTTCTCCTTAAGGACTTTAAGGAGCAGCAAAACGTCGTTTCTAGAGAAGGATAAAGTTGCAAGTCTAAAGTTGCCTCTGTCTTTAGATCCATCGTCCTGGGGGGATTTGTTAGTTTCAGAAGGAGAAGGGGAACATAAAATAGGGAAAGAAAAGGATAGGGTCAGTAAAGCTTATACATCATAGAAGAGTGAAAATATGGAGCAACAATAGAACGAAAACGATTCATAGAAGAACAGCAAATATATAACCTAGGTTGACCGCTCTGAAGATGAATAGTGCAATCAAGATTAAATCGTTCCTTAAGAGCGTTACACAGAAGTTGAACCTCCTCATAATGAAAAGAGTTGGTAGATAAATAGAAACCCCCTTTAGCTTTGCAACCATCGGACATAGCCCACATAGCTAGGCCTTGGGGAGTCAACAATTCTGCAATACACCATGGGATGGTTTTCCGTCCATTCTTATGGAATAAGTGATAAAGCTCGGTGAAGATAGGATAGGAACGCCTACGAATAAATAGACCAAAATTAGTGCGACCTTTTCTAATACCAAAGTATGAGCGGGGTATGATTGGCAATAATGCTGAAGTAAGGAAAAGACATGCCATAGAAAACCCGAGTTTGCCGAGCACTGTCTTAAACGAAAACTTGCATTTTTTCTCCCTTGAAAGAGTTGGAGACTACCATCACCTAATATTAGCCCAATTATGATTCCCTTAATCTAAGGAGAAATATAGGTAAGAGCAATAGCTAATGGAGTCAGAGAATCTCCTACCGTAGAAAAAAGGTAAGCTCCCCAAACAACTAGAGCAGTAACCCCTAAAAAGGGAAGGATAGGAAGGCCTTTGCCATTACGGGAGCAAAGACCCAAAGAGCTGTTAGACTTGATTAATGTTTTCATGATCATAGTATGAAATTGATTACTTCTAAGTAGGTAATTTCTCATAGATGCAAATTAAAGAGAACTTCTAGGCATAAATAAAAGGGATAAATCAAACCCTTCAATACCGAAGTATTAGGAGTCCATACACCAGTATGCTAACCCCCTTGCAGTTAATAACTCCCCTATGTTAGCTGGTATCTATTTTGATACCCTCCCTTTTGTCAGTAGATGTAATTCCTATGACAAAACTCGGGGTAAAAGACCTCACGATAGTGATTAAAACAAGGCAGACTACGGCTATGAAATCTAAGAGTCTCATATGTTGTATTGCTTCGTCTATCTAAAGAAAAACTCCATTTAGGCTCAGAAGAACATAGATTCTGAAAGACAGAATAGAGATGATTCAAATACTCTTTATGAACAGCCCCTTGTTGCACGTATAGACGAGCATTGTGGGTTGGTTTAGCTCTGTAAATAGAAAGATCTCCTAATAATCCTCCTATTAGGATTTCATGTTGAATAGGAGAAAGAGCTGGCTGTGGGTTTGGTGATTTGATAATAAATATGATAATATTGTTATTTACTTCTAAGTCATTTTTTAACTTGTTCTTAATTGTCTTCCTGCTTTGCCCCGGTCTCCGTAGTCAGAGCTTATTTGACCTAGGGACTTAGTCTACCTAGTATATTATGCTAATACCATAATTGGCTGAAACCTAGAAGTGCTGGCGTGTTGCCCTTTAATTTCATTAAAGAGCCTTTCTTTCGGTCAGTCGTTACGGGGTTCTATAAAAGACTAACTCCTCCTAAAGAACTCTTTCTATCTCTAAGAAGGTGGTTTCTACGATTATAGAACTTCCCACGGTATTACCATAGCCTCTTAAGACTTTAGGCTTCACCGTTATGAGCCAGATTTTAATAAAGGGTCACCCCTAAATAGGACGTCCTAAACATCCGTTCAGTCTTATGAAATAACACTTGGCCATGGCAAGATCACCTGGGTTCGGGTCTGATGGTCGGTACTATCACCGGCCGGAGCAGAGGGCTAAACCGGGGTCGCTTTTGCTAGGGCTATTACCATGCAACCACCATCATCTTGCTGCAAATATTCAGACATTTTCATATCTGTTTAGACTATACCTTCAACTCAAAGAAATTTGAGGTAAACAATTCTTAATTAAGCTCCATAAAGAGTTGGGGAATTTTGTATGCTTATACCCATCGTACATGATCCAGTAAGCTAAACCTCTAGCCGTTAATAATTCTTCCAAATTCTCCCTTTTGTCAGTAGATGTAATTCCTATGACAAAAGTCAGGTAAGATCTCCTAATAAAAGACCAACTAAGATATCTTTTAAGTTTTGAGGTAAACTGAATTGTGCTCGTTCTATATTAGTTAAACGTTTTTGAGGATCACCCAACATAGAGCCAATAATAATATCCTGTAAAACAGAACAGGAGTTAAAACCATATTAACTTTTGCCGACTTTTTCGGATAGGAATTACATCTACCGAAAAAGGAGGTCCCTGAGACCGATGGCCATTGGGAGCTAGGGACTACTCTATAAAATCGACTAAAAATAGTATTGAATGGAGTTTTCATGATTTCAACCTTTAAGTTGAATTACTTCTTAGAATTGATTACCATGATTTCATGGAATATTTGAGTGCTGACCGTGTTACCAATCTATATTAGTCTCTTCTTTCGAATCAGTCGTTACAGGGTTGAGAAAAAGGAGTAATCTTATTAGGATTTGCTCAATGTGTTTTGAGAATTACTCTAATGGACTACAAATGTCCAGTTTTGTCCTATGATGTAATTCCAAGGACAAAACCACCCTATTCCTACGATTTCTCAACTTCCCACGGTATTGCCATAGATAAAATCTCCTTAGGTTTCACCGTTAGCATTATGAACTTATCATTAATACCGACCATTCCTGGTCATGAGTCAGTTTTACAAAGGATTTCACAACCCTCATGGGCAAGCAATTCACCCATTATGCTAAAGGTACGCTGTCATCCCACATTGAGTCATGGCTGGAGTCAATGGCTGTTGTGATTCCAGCTGCTTGTGGAGCCACTAGTTCAGGCTTTTCACCAGTTTACTACCTGCTTTTTCAACATTCCCTCACGGTACTCTGCACTATCGGTCAATGGAGCATACTTA
>WNGE01013766.1_pt1 | contig 13480 bp, 13 predicted proteins | sample 5400651 | NCBI WGS metagenome assembly WNGE01 (sample SAMN13153370, study PRJNA577476) | soil metagenome | isolation source: 60 cm soil or saprolite under grassland replicate 2 | place: USA:California | collected 2016-06-15 | reverse complement strand
CGAGTTCAGCAGCCGGTCGAGCGACTGGCTCGCTACCTGTGGATCGGTGCCGTCGTCAGCCTGCGTGTACCTCACGGGCTTGTCGAGCACACCGCCGGCGGCGTTGATCTCGTCGACGGCCATGGTCACCGGAGTCGTGAGCGACTGGACGATGTTGCTGAGCTGGCCCGTCTGGGGCGCCAGCTGCCCGAGCTCCAGCGTCCCGTTCACGTTGCCGCGGTCCGGCGGTTTGGTCGGGGATCCTCCCGCCGCGCCGCCGTAGACGGAGAGGAGGCTGATGAGTGCGAAGAGAGTCACGAGCTTCAGTGCTCGGGTCTTCCCCATGTGCGTTTCCCCCCTGAGTATCCCCCTGCCCGAATACCCCCTTTGTGCAGGTCAGCGCGTCTTTCGCGCCATTTCGAGGATAAGGACGCGGGCGCGGAAAATCCAGAGGATGAGTCGCCGCGATTTCAACGATTCGCCTAACTGATCCGGATCTGCGCCTCGGAAGGATCGACGACGTCCTTGGCGCTGGCGTCGAACGCCCAGACCTCGTACGCACCCGCCCCCGGCTCGAACTTGCCGAAATCGTTCATGCGCGGGAACACCGCTGACGCCCCTTGGTACTGGATCGTTTTCTTTTCGTCGAGGGCCTTCTTGCAGTCGGCGAACGTGGTGCACTTCACCTTTCCGCGCGTGTTGGCCGCGAACTCCCTCTTCATCTTGACGGGGTCATCGGACTTCGCCTTCTCGGCCGCGAGTGCCGTGAGGACCGCGCAGTCGTAGTAGTACGCCGAGAAGACCGGTTCGAGGCCGGTGGCGGCGAACTTCTCGACGAACGGGTTCTTCACGCCGGCCGGTGCGGCTGCCGGCGCGGTGCCCTTGATCCCGGCGACAACGCCCGGGTTGTTCGGGTCGACGAGCTGACCGAAGGTGTCGGTGCGCATGCCGTCGGCCGTATAAACGGCGACCTGCTGGGGTCCGAGACCTTGGCCGATCATCGTCCGCACGACGTCGGCGCCGTCGGTGTCGAAGCCGAGCACCACCACCGCGTCGGGCTTCGATCGGCCCACCTTCTGCACGTCGGTGTCGAAGGCGGTGGCGTCGGGGTCGTAGTTGATGTCGGCGACGACCTTGACGCCGTCCTTCGTCAGCGAGGCCTTGACCGCCTGCGCGAAGGGCACGCCATAGGTGTCGCGCCGGGCGAGGATGGCGACCCGCTTGTGTTTGTCCCGGACCACGAGCTTGGCGAGCGCAGGCCCCTGGAGCGTGTCGGGAGGGGCCGTCCGGAAGTAGTAGCCACCGGAGTCGGCCTTCGACAGCTCGGCCGACGTGTTCGACCCGGAGCAATAGAGCACCTTGGCTTCACGCGCCAGGTCGATGATGCCGAGCATGGTGCCCGAGGTTGTGGGCCCCATGATCGCGTCGACCCGGCCTCCCTCGTCCAGCGTCTCGAGCGAAGCAGTTGCGACATCGGGGTTGGTTCCGTCGTCAGCTACCGCGTAGCCCGCGGGCTTATCGAGCACACCGCCGGCGGCGTTGATGTCGGCGACGGCCATCGTCACGGCGGTCGTGAGGGATGGCGCGATGTTGCTGAGGGCTCCTGTCAGGGGCGCGAGCTGGCCGATTGTCAGCGTGCCGTCCCCATGCCCGGTCGGCTGGATGTTGCCTTGCGCGCTTCCAACGGACGCGGTGAGAAGCGACGGCGCGAGGCTCGTCACGACGAGCACCGTGAGCGTGATTGTCCGAGACGTCCGAGACGAGGCCATGCGGGGTACTCCCAGGGTGGCGCCGAGGAAGGCGCCTGAGCTTAGAGAATCAGCCCGCCGCCGGGGGGCGAATCCGGACGCTATGGCCGCACCAAGACCTGCAGCATCGGCTCGAGCTTCGCCTGCGTCTCGGCCCACTCGGCGTCGGGCTCCGAGCCCGCGACGATGCCGGCGCCCGCGACGAGTCGTGCCCGGCTTCGATCGAGGTCTGCGCAGCGAAGCGCGACGCCCCACGCGCCGTCGCCGCTGCTATCGACCCAGCCGACAGGACCGGCATAGCGCCCGCGTTCGAACGTCTCGATGGTTCGCAACATGCTCAGCGCGGCCTCGCGGGGCGCGCCCCCGACCGCCGGTGTCGGGTGCAACGCGAGCGCAAGCTCGAGCGCCGACGGTGTCGCGTGCTCGACGTGGCCGCTAATCGTCGTCGCGAGGTGGCTCATGGTCGCGAGCCGGGCCACCTGCGGTTCGGACACTCCTGTCACATCGATACCACTGGTCTGCAGCCCGTTCACCACGGAGTCGACGACCAGCCGGTGCTCCAACCCGTCTTTGGCGGATGCCGCCAGCGCGGCGTCGGCGGCGTCGTCGCTTTCACCGGTTGCTCCCCGGGAGACGGTCCCCGCCATGGGCCGCGACACGACGGTCGCGCCGCGCCGCCGGACGAGCAGCTCGGGTGTCGCGCCGACGAGCCCGTCGGCCGCGAACACGAAGCAGCCGCCCTGGGTCCGCCGCAGGCGCGCGACGACGGCCCGGACGTCGAACGGTGCGTCGGCCGTGACGACGACATCGCGGGCGAGGACCGCCTTCGCCAGCGCACCGGTGGCGATGGCGTCGAGCAGAGCACGCACCTGGGACTCCCACGTGCGCCGGGAGACGCGGGTCTCGAACGCGAACCGGGTTGGGCCCTCTCGGTCGCCGCGAGGGGAGCCCGGCGTGCCGGCGGCGGGAGTCGTCCCGATCTCGGTGCGCCACGCCCGTCCGTCGGCGCTTACCCCGGTGACGCGAGCCGGGATGACGAGCTCGCCGGCGGCGGGGTCGTCGAACGGCAAGGCACCGACGGCCAGCGCACCGGTGCCCGTTTCGGTGATCGCGTCGTCGCCGGCGATGGCGGCGAGCGCGGCGCCGGCACCGGAAGCGGGAACGCGAGCCACGGCGCCCGCCGTGACGAACCCGGCGCCGTCTTCGAGCCACGCAAAGCCGTCGGGTGCGAGCTCCTGGACCAGGTCGGCGGGCGGATCGATCTCGCGCGTGCGAGCGACGAGACCCGAGGCGAGCACGGTGGCAGTCATCGGCGTGTGCCCGAGATCAGCTGGACGGCGCCGGCCGTGAACGTCCTGCGCTCCAGCTCTGTGAAGCCGGCGGCGTCGACGAGCCGGAGAAGCTCGGAGGTGGGTGGCAGGTACGCGCTCGACCGGGGGAGATAGCGGTACGCATCGGCGTCGTTCGACAGCCGCCCGCCCACGAACGGGACGATCCGCCGGAACCACACGCGGTGGCCGGCGCGCAACAGTGGGCTCGCCGGTTCCGCGGTCTCGAGCGCCGTCGTGCGGCCCCCGGGTCGCAGCACGCGCGCGCATTCGCGCAGGAACTGCTCCAGGTCGACGAGGTTCCGGAGCGCGAATCCGCTGACGACGCCGTCCACGGCTGCGTCGGGCACCGGCAGCGTCAGCGCGTCCGCGCGAACCAGCGGCGCATCGGTGTGGGCGGCGGCGAGCATGCCCGCAGAGAAGTCGACGCCGATCGCGCGATATCCCGCGGCCGTGAGCACATCGCACAGGTCGCCCGTCCCGCAGGCGACGTCGAGCACCGTCGCAGCGGGCGCGAGATGCAGCGCCGCCATCGCACGCCGTCGCCAGCGACGATCCTGCCCGAGCGAGATCACGCGGTTGAGCCGGTCGTAGCGCGGCGCGATGCGATCGAACATCGCCTCGACCGCGTGCTGCTTCGCGACACCCTCGGGAAGGTCGCGCCCGACGGCGCGAGAGAGAGTTGTCCGCGCCGGCGCGCCCGTCACGGCCAAACCGCCTCGAGGCGACGGCTCGCCTCGGCGTTCGCAGCGGCGAGCTCGGCCGGTTCGCCGACGGATTCGAGGTGCTCCTGTGCGACCTCGAGCAGGACGCGCCGGAAGTGGTGGGCGACCAGCGCAGTGACCGAGGGCAGGAGCACCCGGAACGCCTCGACGAGCTTCTCGGCGCGCTCCTCATCGGACAGCTCCGCGACGCGCAGCGGTTCTCGCACGTAGGTGTCGAACATCTCCACGGCCGCCTCGGCGGTCTCGCGTGTCGCGGCGTGGTGGCGGCGCGCCAGCGCGAGGAGCTCCGGCATCGGCAAGCCGGTCTCGAGGAGGCGAAGGCCGGCGCCGACGATCTCGACGTCGGTCGTCGTGAACCGGGCGTCGCCCTCGTGGCGGCGGGGAACCAGGAGGCCCTCCCGCACGACCGACTCGACGAGGGCCTGCGGGACGCCCGAGCGGGCGGCGAGCTCCTGGACGGTGAGGAACTCCTCGGGGCCGGGGCCGCCGTCGTCGGCGGCGCCGACCACCGCCGCGGCCAGTGGCTCGTCGGCCCGGTCGAGCTCGCCGCTCACGATGCGGCGGATCACGGCGAGCGAGAGCCCGCGCTGCTGGAGGTCCTTGATCTGCGCGAGGCGCTCGACGTGGTCGGACCCGTACCAGGCGATGCGGCCTTGCCGCTCCGGCGCCGGGAGGAGCCGTCGCTTCTGGTAGAAGCGGATCGTGTCGACGGAGACGTCGGCCCGAGCTGCCAGCTCCTCGACCCGGAGGCGGCCCCGTTCCATGACCCCTGATTCTAGGAGTAGTTGCTCCCGCGGTCAGGATCGGGACACAAACCCTGGAGCGGACTCAGGTCCCCGTCCACTTCGGCTTGCGCTTCTCGGCGAACGCGGTGGCCCCCTCGATCGCGTCCTTGCTCGTAGCCGTTTCGCCGGCGAGCTCGCCGCTGCGCTTCCACGCCTCGGCCTCGGTGAGGTCGCCCGCCTCGCGCACCATCCGCAGCGAGTTGCGCACCGAGATCGGCGCGTTCTCCGCGATGCGACCGGCGAGCGCCAGCGCCTCGTCGAGGACCTGGTCACGCGGCACCACCCGGTTCACGAGCCCGAGCGCGTGCGCCCGATGGGAGTCGATCGTGTCGCCGGTGATCGCCAGCTCGGTCGCCAGCGCGAGGGGAACGCGCTTCGGGAGCCGCAGCAATCCGCCGGCGGCGGCGAACAGCCCGCGCTTCACCTCCGGCAGCCCGAAGACCGCGTCGTCGGCGGCTACGACGAGGTCGCACGAGAGGACGATCTCGAAGCCACCCGCGAGCGCCGGACCGTTCACCGCGGCGATGAGTGGTTTCGGGAAGTCGCGCCGTGTGATCCCGCCAAACCCCCCGCGCTTGGTCATCAGCTCGGCGCCGCGGCCGGCGGCGATGGCCTTGAGGTCGGCCCCGGCCGAGAACGTCGGCCCCCGCCCCGTGACGACGACAGCCCACACGTCGTCGTCGACCTCGAGATCGTCGAGCGCGGCCTCGATGCCCAGCGCCACCTCGGCATTGACGGCGTTGCGGGCCTCGGGCCGGGCGATGGCGAGGATCTCGACCCGTCCTCGCCGCTCACGCTCGATGACCATGCGCACCTCCGCTTCTCCTTCCACGACGGCCCGCCGCGCGCGAACATGGGGGTCCCAGGCGAGGAGGTCACGAATGCGCACGCTGACCGAAGAACGCCCGTCGACGACGCCGGAAGTCCTTCGCGGTCCCGCGGCCCGTCCCGATACCCGCGCGTGGCTCGGCGAGCGGATCTCCGGCGATCTCGCCTTGCTCGTCGGGGTCGCGTGGTACGTCCTGTTCTTCGTGGCGATCGCGCTCGAGCCCGAGCCGACGCACCCGGACGCGATCCCGGCTGTGTTGAGCGCCGCCATCGAAGTGGTGCTGCTCGGGCTCCTCGGCGTCATGGCTGCGGGACTCATCGCCAAACGGCGCTTCGGGCTGGTCACTTCGATGGGCGCGGCCGTCTTCTTCGTCGGTCTGTCCGTGGCGTGTCCCGTCAGCGGTCACCACGGCTTCGGCGCCTGGTGGTTCGGCCAGATGGCGTGCGCGATCGGGCTCGTCGCGATCAGCGCCGCCGCCCTTCGCCGCAGCAGCGCAACCGGATAGCGCCCTACGGCGTCTGCGTTCGGGGTGCGAGCGGCACCCTGCGTGGCTCGTCTTCGGCCTCGTCCGCCGGTGGTTGCGCCACCGGCTCGTCGAGCGCGTGGGCGATGCCGGGACGCAACAACCGAGCGGCGAGCAGAGCCACCGCCATGAGCACCCCGGCGCCGGCGGTCGTGACGCGCAGCCCGACGCGATCGGCGATCGCGCCCTGCACCACGCTCCCCAGCGGGTACAACGCGCCGAGGAGCATCATCAGCAGGCTCATCACCCGGCCCCGGAGCTCGGTCGGCGCCCGCAGCTGGGCAATCGTCACGAAGCTCGAGAGCGCGCCGAGATACAGGAACCCGACGACGAAGATCGTCACGACCCCTGCGGCGAGGTTGGGCGCGCTCGCGTAGGCGACGAGCGCGACGGGCAGGCCGCCGAGAACGCCGAACAGCACGCGCCGGCTCCCGAACCGATCGAAGAGCGAACCGAGTGACAAGCCCATGAGCACTGCGCCGATGCCCTGCGCGGTGACGAGCAGCGACGTTCCGACGTCTTCGTTGTGGAACAGCTTCAGGGCGACCGCGGGCACGAGCGCGATGAAGGGCGCGGCGAGGAACGAGTTGAGCGCCATGTACCCGATCACGACGCGCAGGCCGGGATCGCGGCTTGCGAACCGGGCGCCGGCACGGATCGCGGCGACGATGGATGCCTCCTTCGCCGGTACCGGCGGTGGCAGCCGCAGTGACGCGACTACCGCGACGACGGCCAAGAAGCTCAGAGTGTTGAGCCCGAACGCCCACTCGAAGCCGCCGAAGCCGATCACGATGCCGGCGAGCGCGGGGCCGATCACACGGCCGAGGTTCCACTGTGCCGATGACAGCGCGACCGCGCCCGGAAGGTCGTCGCGCGGCACCAGGTCGGGGAGCAGGGCCTGGTACGCGGGGAAACCGAGGGCCATCGCGCATCCGGCGGCGAGGACGATCAGCGTGACGAGCCCGGGCCGCGCCGTGTCGGTCGCCGCCAGCAGCGTCAGCGTGGCGGCGAGCACGATCTGCACCACGGTCGTCGTGATGAGCACGCGCTTGCGGGGCAGGCGGTCGGCGAGCGCGCCGCCGAACGGCCCGAGGATGGCGTTGGGTACGAACGCGGCTGCCGCCACCAATCCCGTCCAACCGGCGCGATGCGTGGTCGTCGTGACGAGGATGCCGACACCGACGGTCTCCATCCACGTGCCGATGTTCGACGCGAACGCGCCCGCCCACAGCAGCGCGAACGAACGGTGGCGGAGAGGTGCAACCGAACGGGGGAGCGCCACGCCGTCACCGTAATTGAGCACAGTACGGTGAACGGCATGCCGCGCGAGCCAAGGTCCGGCGGCCGCATCGTGGAGGTCGCCAACTACCCGTCGCGCTTTCAGGCCGACGCCGCGCTCGCGTTGCTCGAGGCCAACGGAATCAACGCGATGGCCAAGTACGGCGATGCCGAAGGGTGGGCGCCGCACTTTGGATTGCTCGACGGCTACCGCGTGATGGTGTTCGACGAGGATCTCGATGCCGCCAAGGCACTCATCGAATCGGACGACGCGTTCCCGCCACCGCGCTCGTCGTGACTCGCCGTTACGGCGCCCTCACTCGACGAGGGGCGTCGGGCGCGGCGTGAAGATGCCGAAGACGAGCAGCTCGGGCAGCACCTCACCATCCCAGCCGATCCCGCGCATCTGGTCGAGGCTGCGCCGCCCCGTCAGCGCCCGGAACAGCTCGAACCAGTCGACCCGCAACCCGATGCGACGGGTGCCGCTGCCGAGCGTCGTGGCGCCGGCGTCGGTCTCGAGCCGTAGCGTGACGTCGGCGGTGTCGGCGGCAGCGGTCAGGCCCTGCTGCGACCAGTCGAAGGCGAGGGCCATCGCGTCCGAATCCCGAGCGCCGGGACGTCCAAGCGCGCCTCGGATGTCGTGCTCGTGCGTTGCAGCATCGAACAGCATCTGTCCGACTGCGAAATCGGGGAGGCTCGGCATGACCGCTTCGACCTTGCGCCCTTCGGCATCCCATTCGTCGAGCAGGCGCTCGATGGTCCAGCCGCGTCGCGCGTCCACCTGACGCGCCGTCCACGCGTCGGTGGCCACGCCCTCGAGGTTCCCCGCGTTGATGTCGGCCGTGATGCCACTGAGATGCGCGACGAGATCACAGACCCGCCACTCCGGCGCAGCCGGCGCAAGCCGCTCGAGCTCCTCGCCGTCGGCTCCACGTGCCAGCTCGCACACTCGGCCGCGGAGCGCGCAGTAGATCTGCGCGTAGTCGGTCATTCTCCCCCCAGGTAGCCTCCGACGCATGCCTCTCAAGACCGGGCCGGTGGGTCCGTTCCCTGCCGGCGCCGATCCCGAAGAGTACGACCGGCTGAGGCGTCGTGTCCTCTGGGCGATGCCATCGGGTCTCTACATCGTCGGCAGTCGATCGGGTGAACGTCGCAACGGTATGACGTGCAACTGGGCGACGCAGCTCGGGTTCGACCCCAAGCTGCTCGGCGTCAGCGTCGAGAAGGACGCATTCACCCACGAGCTGATCACCGAAGGCGGCGTGTTCTGCCTGAACATCGTGGACCGCGAGGACCGGGCGATCGTCCGGAAGTTCACGAAGCCGGTCGACGTCGATTTGGAGGCGCGCACACTGAACGGCTTCCCGTTCCACGACGGTGCGACCGGCGCACCGATCCTCGATCAGGCGGTCGCATATGTCGACTGCACCGTGCACGCGACCGTCGACGCCGGCTCGCATGACCTGTTCCTCGGCGAGATCGTCGGCGCCGGGTTCCAGAAGGACGAGGAGACACAGGTCCTGCGGATGGAGGACACCCGGATGAGCTACGGCGGCTGACCCTGAGGGCCAGCCGCCGTAACCCTTGGGCCGTCAAAGCGCGCGGATTGCTCGAATCAAGTTTTGATAGCTGTCGTCGGACGTCGCGCACTTGCTGTCGGTGTCGTTCGCCGCTGTCTGAAGCTCGGGTGGGACACCGCCACCAGACACGATCTGTCCGATGGGATTGATGAACCGCTGAATGAAGCTCCGCGAGGAATCGGTGCACGCCTTCAAGGCGTCCGCCGCCTGCGCCGCAGTGGACAGAACTCGTCCGCGGTCTTCAGCGGTTGGCTGCGTTTCACCCAGCCGCTCCCTCGTCCGTGCGAGCTGCCGCTTGGTCGATGCGAGCTCCTTCTGCGCCTTGTCCTTGTCGTCGGCCTCGCTGCTCTTGCCGACGAAGGCGAAGATCGCAAGCGCTGCCGCTACGACGAGCAGCACGACCACGACGATGAAGGCAACGAGCGGGACGGCCGGCCCGCGCTTCTTCGTCGGTGCACCGGGCGATGCCGGGGGCGGTCCCGAAGGAGGCCCCGGGGGCGGCCCGGGCGGCGTCGTCGGCGGCATTGGCTGCGTAGGTGTCATGACTCTCCTCACATTCCTGCCTCGGGAATTGCCGGCGCGGAGTTTGCCACAGCCGGCACCGACGCAAACCAGGGGTCAGCGTTACGATTTCTCGCATGACGGATGTCGGCGATCGATTCACGTCGCCGGACGCCGCGCCGTGGTCCCAGCTCCTGCGCAACTGGCGCCACGTGCTGCGAACGAGCAATCCGCCTCCGGGGCACATCGACCCCGTGTCTCGATGGTTGGTGCTGACCCGGGCGTCGGTGCTCCCCATGACGATCACGGCGGCCGCGATCGCCGGTCTCCTCGCCGCGTTCGCCGACGAGCACGTCCGCTGGTGGTTGTTCGCGCTCGCGGCTGCGGGCTTGGTGCTCGCCCACATTGCGAACAACCTGATGAACGACCTGTTCGACCTCGAGGTGGGGGTCGACTCCGACACCTACCCGCGGGCCCTCTACGCGCCGCATCCGGTGCTTTCGGGCACGATCACGCGGCGCAGGCTGCTGACAGCGGCGCTGGTCGTGAACGCCGCCGACCTCGCGATCCTCGTGGTGCTGTTCCTTGCCCGGGGCTGGCCGGTCGTCGCGTTCGCGCTGGGTGGATTCCTCCTGTCGGTCGCGTACACGGCTCCGCCCCTGCGGCTGAAGAAGCACGGGCTGGGCGAGCCGACGGTGCTCGTCGTGTGGGGCCCGCTGATGGTCGGGGGCACGTACTACGCCGCCACGGGAAACCTCCCCGCCGAAGTCGTCTTCGCGTCGCTGCCGTACGCGCTGTTGTGCACCACGGTGCTCATGGGGAAGCACATCGACAAGATCCCGTGGGACGCCCGCGACGGCACGTACACCCTGCCGGTGCTCCTCGGGGAGCGTGCGGCGCGCGGCATCACGCAGGCGATGATGTTGGCGTTCTACGTGCTCGTGGCATTGCTGGTCGGCGTGGGGACCTACCCGATCGCCGCGCTGCTCGTCGTGCTCGCGGTGCCGAAGCTCGTGAGGATCTGGCCTGCGTTCTCCCAGCCGAAGCCGTCGGAACCGCCTGAGGGGTTCCCGATCTGGCCGCTGTGGTACGCGGCGCTCGCATTCGTCCACACCCGTCGCGCCGGTGGGCTTCTCGTGCTCGGCTTGATCGTGGGGGTCATCCTCGGCTGGTGAGCACGGCGAAACACAAGAGAGAACTGGGGGTACGGATGATCGACAGCACGATGAAGGACTTCCCGTTGACCATCGGGATGATCCTCCGGCACGGTCGCACGGTTTTCGGCGACAGCGAGGTCGTCACCTTCGAGGGCGACGGTTGCCGGCGGGCGTCGTTCGCCGAGGTCGCGCAGCGGGTCGAGCGACTCGCGGGCGCGCTCCGGCGTCTCGGGATCGAGGACGGCGACCGCGTCGCCACATTCCAGTGGAACAACCAGGAGCACCTCGAGGCGTACCTGGCGATCCCGAACATCGGCGCGGTATTGCACACGCTGAACATCCGGCTGTTCCCCGAGCAGCTCACGTACGTGGCGAATCACGCCGAGGACCGCGTCGTGCTCGTCGACCACAGCCTGGTCCCGCTGCTGGCGAGGGTGGCGCCGGACCTCAAGACCGTCGAGCACTACATCGTCGTGGGCGACGGCGACGCGGGCGGAGCTCTGACCGTGCTGACGGATGCGGCGGCTGGCGCCGACGTCCTGCGCTACGACGATCTGCTCGCGAGCGAGGACGCTCAGTTCCCGTGGCCCGAGATCGACGAACGCGCCGCCGCGGCCATGTGCTACACGAGCGGGACCACCGGCAACCCGAAGGGTGTCGTGTACTCGCACCGGTCGACGGTGCTGCACTCGATGAGCGTCAACGCCGGCTTCGCCATCGGGCTCACCGAGCACGATCGGGTGCTCCCGATCGTGCCGATGTTCCATGCCAACTCGTGGGGCCTGCCGTACGCGGCGTGGTACGCAGGTGCGAGCTTCGTGATGCCGGACCGATTTCTCCAAGCGGAGCCGTTGGCGAAGCTCATCGAGTCCGAACGGCCCACCGTCGCGGGCGCCGTGCCGACGATCTGGTCCGATCTCCACCGCTACTCCCAGAGCCACCCCGTCGACATGAGCTCCTTCCGCCTCGTGGTGTGCGGTGGGTCGGCGGTGCCCCGCAGCCTGATGGAACGGTTCGACACCGACCACGGCGTCCGGATCATCCAAGGCTGGGGCATGACCGAGACCAGCCCGCTCGCCGCCCTCGCGTACCCGCCCCGAGGCGTCGAGCCCGGGACGCCGGACGAGATGGACTGGCGCGCGAAGGCCGGCCGCGTGCTCAGCGGCGTCGAGCTGCGCATCGTCGACGACGCCGGCAACGCGCTGCCGTGGGACGGCGAAGCCGTCGGTGAGATCGAGGTTCGTGGCCCCTGGGTGACGGCCAGTTACTACCTCGACCCGGCGAGCGACAAGTTCGACGACGGTTGGCTGCGCACCGGTGACGTCGGCTGCGTGGAGCCCAACGGCTTCATTCAGATCACCGACCGGGCCAAGGACGTCATCAAGTCGGGGGGCGAGTGGATCTCTACCGTCGAGATCGAGAACCAGCTCATGGCACACCCGGACGTCGTCGAGGCGGCGGTGATCGGTGTGCCCGACCCGAAGTGGGACGAGCGTCCACTGGCGTGCGTCGTGTGCGAGGAAGGCTCCTCGACCTCCGCCGACGATCTCCAGTCCTTTCTCGCCGACAAGGTGGCCAAGTGGCAGGTACCGGAGCGCTGGGCGTTCATCGACGAGGTCCCCAAGACCAGTGTCGGGAAGTTCGACAAGAAGGTGCTGCGCACCAAGCACAACGACGGTGAGCTCGAAGTCGAAGAGCTGGGCTAGACCCACGATGCGGTCCTCAGGGACGCTGAGCGTCCTTCAGGAACGCATCGGGAGAGCACGATGATCCTCGCCGCCGAGAGCCTGCGCGACCTCATCAACTTGTCGGTCGTGTTGTCGCTGCCAGGCGTGTTCATTCTCGCCTGGCTCGTCGGGCGTCTGCTCGGTGTCCGCCGGTCGTGGACGACGACGATCGCGTCGGGAGTGTTCGGCTGGATCGGCGGGGTGGCGCTGTCGCTCGCCATCGCGAGCCAGCGCGATCCCATCTCGAAGGGGTTCAGCCGGAACGTCTGGCTGTTCTCAACGCTCGGGGTGATGTCGGCATCGGTGTGGCTCGAGCTGCTGGCGAAGCCGGGCGCGCTCGCTCGCGCCCAGACCGGTCTCACGTCGATCCCGCATCCGATCCAGGCCGTGAAGCGGCGAGGCCGGCGCGTCAGCCGCTACGCCCAGATCACCCGCATCGCGATCCGCAATGGGCTTGGTTCGTCGCTGGGCCTCGGGCGCCACTCCGAGGACGGCCGTGCCGTCCAGGTTCCGTTGGGCCGCCGCTTGCGCCACTCCCTCGAGGAGTGCGGCGGCATGTTCGTGAAGATGGGGCAGGTCGTCTCGACCCGCTCGGACCTGGTGTCGCCCGAGGTGGCGGAGGAGCTGTCGCATCTGCAGGACCACGTGGCGCCGGCCGCGCCCGACGGCGTGCGCGAGCTGCTCGAGGACGAGCTCGGCGCGCCGGTGGACGACGTCTTCGCCGAGTTCGACTGGAAGCCATTGGCGGCGGCTTCGATCGGGCAGGCGCACCGGGCCCGCCTGCACGGCGGCCAGCAGGTGATCGTGAAGGTGCAGCGGCCGGGCATCGCCGACTCGGTGAACCGCGACCTCGATGTCCTCGATCAGCTCGCAGACGTCGTCGAACAGCGCACGACCTGGGGGGTCGACTACCACGTGTCGGACCTTGCCGGCGAGTTCTCCGAACGCCTGCGGGAAGAGCTCGACTTCGAGATCGAGGCCCGGAACGCGTCGGACATCGCGGCCAACCTGGACGGCAACAGCGACGTGCGGATCCCGACCGTGTTCCACGACCTCACGACGAGGCGCGTGCTCGTGATGGAGTGGCTCGACGGCGTGAGCGTGCGGCAGACCGACGAGATCGACGCGCTCGGGGTCGACCGGCGGGAACTGGCGGAGACGCTGCTGCGCTGCATGATGCAGCAGATGCTCGCCGACGCCCAGTATCACGCCGACCCGCATCCCGGGAACGTCATGGTGCTGCGCGACGGACGCCTCGCGCTCATCGACTTCGGCGACGCCAGTCGCATCGACCCGCTGCAACAGATGGCGATCCGCGAC
>WNGE01010485.1_pt1 | contig 13480 bp, 16 predicted proteins | sample 5400651 | NCBI WGS metagenome assembly WNGE01 (sample SAMN13153370, study PRJNA577476) | soil metagenome | isolation source: 60 cm soil or saprolite under grassland replicate 2 | place: USA:California | collected 2016-06-15 | reverse complement strand
TATTACCCAGCGCAAACAAGCTCTCCTGCTTGGTCTGGCTTACAACCTCTACCGCCTCTGGCGTCGAGCGCTTCTCCAACCTCCTGTTGCCAACGTCTAACCAATCATGAGTCAAAGCTTTTCAACAGTGCCAGGTAACTTCAACGGATCCCTCGGTCCGAGCCGGACTGGCGTTTTCGCTCGGGATGACCGCTTTTTGTCGTCGGGTCCGCGGGGAATTGCCTTTCACAGCGATCGCCTGCATCATTTTCCTCTCCATGGATTACGATGTGGCGATCATCGGCGGCGCGTTCTCGGGCGCCGCGACGGCGCTGGTGCTCAAACGTCGCTCTCCCAATGCCCGTATCCTGATCATCGAGAAGACGATCGAGTTCGATCGAAAAGTAGGCGAATCCACCACCGAGGTCAGCAGTTGTTACATGACACGGATTCTCGGGCTGACTCATCACCTCGGACACCATCACTTGCCGAAACAAGGATTGCGCTTGTGGTTTTCGCGACATCCCGAGCAATCGTTTGACGATTGTGTCGAGCTTGGCGCGCGCTACGGGGTGCGTCTCGCTGGTTTTCAAGTCGATCGCGCGACGCTCGACACGCATTTGCTTGAGGAAGCGGTCAAGGCCGGCTGCGAATTGATGCGGCCCGCCAAAGTGACGGCACTGGAATTGCACGAAGGCGGCGAACAAGTCGTCACGCTCGATTTTCAAAACGAGCAGCGAATAATCCGCCCGCGCTGGATTGTGGACGCGAGTGGACGCGCCGCCATGATTGCGCGCAAGCTCGGCCATTTTCGGCCGAATCTCGAGCATCCGATTAATGCGGTGTGGGCGCGTTTCACCGGCGTGAAAGAATGGGACAGTTATGAGTGGCGCGAAAAATTCCCGGAAATGGCGAACGCGTGCCGCACCAGCCGGGAGTGGGCCACCAATCATCTCATGGGTTACGGCTGGTGGTGCTGGATCATTCCGCTGCGCGGCGGCGATGTCAGCGCTGGTATCGTTTACGATAGCCGGATTTTCGACCTGCCTGCCGGCGCAACTCTGGCTCAGCGTTTGCACAATCACCTGGTTTCGCATCCGGTCGGCCGCGCCATCTTCGGCCAGGCGCAGGCGATTGAAGGCGACGTCCACGCTTTCTCTGCGCTCCCATATTGGAGCGAAAAAGTTTGTGGCGATGGCTGGGCTGCGGTCGGCGACGCGACCAGTTTTATCGATCCACTCTACAGTCCGGGTCTCGATTTTTGTTCTTTCACCAGCTATTACGTCGCCAATTTGCTGGCGCGCGGTCTCGCGGGCGAAAACGTGAGCGCGTCGCTTGATTATTACAACGCGCAATACCCGGTGACCTATCGGAAATGGTTCGAGTCGCTCTATCAGGATAAATATTTTTATATGGGCGAAGCGGACTTGATGTCGGCTAGTTTGTTACTTGACGTCGCCAGTTATTATATCGGACTCGTTCGTCCAGTTTATCGTGATCCCGAGTGCGCGTTTGCTCGGTTGCCGTTTGAGGGCAGGCCGGGGCGTGTCGCCGCGTCGATGATGAAATTTTATCGGCGGCGTCTGGTCGCCCTTGCCAAAAATCGCGCCGCCGCGGGACGTCTCGGCGAAGTGAATTCCGGCTGGCGCGAGCTCTACGATGGTTTCGTTCCCGATTTTCGTTTGCGCAAACAAATTGGCCAGGGCCTGCGCCGCTGGTGGAGGGCGGAATGGAAAAATCTCACAATGTCACCGCGCCGGGCTCGATCTGCGACTGCAACTTGCGCTGTCATCCCGAGCGTCGTCGAAGGATCCCGTCAAATATAGGTTAGAGGCGACGCCACGGGGATCCCTCGACTTCGCTCGGGATGACGGCGAAGATTCGCCGCGATGCTTGCCTATTTCGTCGATAATTTCGATCCTTTCATCTTCCGGCTTTGGGACAACGTCGGGCCGCGCTGGTATGGATTTGCCTATGTGCTGGCGTTTCTTTCCGCCTATTTCGTCGTGCGCCTGCTCTCGAAGCGCGGTTACTGCGACCTGCCACCGGAACACGTCAGCGATTTCATAACCTGGACGGCGCTTTTTGGCGTGTTGCTGGGCGGCCGAATCGGCTACGTCCTTTTTTACAAACCGGAAATGCTACGCGAACCGCTTTCGATCCTGCGGGTGTGGGAAGGCGGCATGGCCAGTCACGGCGGAATGATTGGTATTCTTGCGCTTAGTTTTTATTACGCGCGCAGGCATAAACTTCCCTGGACGAATCTGGGTGACGCGTTGGTTGTCGCGGCGCCGATTGGGTTGTTCTTTGGCCGCTGCGCGAATTTCATTAACGGCGAGCTGTATGGCCGCGCCACCAACGTCGCCTGGGCAGTCCAATTCCCGAAAGAACTTTTGGAAGATTCGTATGTAAAGGATCGCGCTGTTGCCGGTGCACGGACGATCGATTCCTCATTGATCGATCCTGAACAAATCATTCAAGCCGCGCGCCATAATTCGCAATTAAACGATGCGCTTCGCGGGATTCTGACGCCGCGTCATCCCTCCCAACTTTACGAGGCGTTTTTCGAAGGAGTCGTCCTTTTCATAATCTTGTGGCTCGTGCGCACAAGAATGCGACAACCGAACGGTGTGCTCACCGGATTATTTTTTAGTTTTTATGCAATCTTCCGCATCATCTGCGAATATTTTCGCGAACCGGATGCGCCGCTCATTGGCGTCTTCACCCGTGGACAATTTTTTTCCTTTTTCCTGATCGCGATTGGAATTGCGTTCGTTCTGGTCGCGAAATTGCGCCCGATATTTTCGAAAGGATCCTAGGTCATCCCGAGCGTCAGTCGAGCGATCCCGGCGCGAAATCTTTAAGGTAACTTCCGCGGTATCCCTCGACGATACTCGGGATGAGGGACTGCGCGGAAAACGACATGTTGCGTGTGCGCCCGGCGGAGTTGCACTCCGCTGAATCACTCCAAACACAGCCCCGAAAACATTGGAAGCTGGCCACACAGGCAGAATGCCTGTGTTTCGATGTGCCGTCCGTGATCGTACAGGTCCACCGCGCCCAGCAGCCCTTCCCATTAACACCGGCCTTTAGGCCGGTGCGGACACAGCACAATCGCGACGAAAGTCGTTTCAACGGCTGTTCGTGGGTGTCCAGAGTAAGCCGTTAAAAACGGCTGGCGTCCATCTCTGGTGGAGGATCACAGGCCTGAAGGCCGGTGTTAATGAGAAGGCGGCCGACGTTTCCGTGGCATCTGGGAACACGGGCTTTTAGCCTGTGTTCCGATGCGCAGCACTTTCGCTTTTCAAAAAACGCATTATTAATTAGTTCAACTTGTCGCTGATTCTGTTCTCGAAATTCCTCGCGAGCGGCGGGCTCCTTTTCGCTTTTGAGCATTCCACCGTCGCGGGAAAGATCGTTCTCCTGACTCTCGCCATCGGCTCGATTTTCAGCTGGTCGGTTATGATCACAAAAATGCGCGTGATCCAATTCGCCCGAAAACAGACGGCGCGCTTTCTCGAAGCGTTCCGACAGGATCGACAACCACTTCGCCTGTTCGAGCGAAATGCGCGCTTTGTCGGCGCACCTATCTTCAATGTTTATCGCGCCGGTTGTCAGGAACTCGCGTTCCATCTGCTCGGCTCCGCCGAAGTAGATGAGACTTTTCGGGCCCGTCTCGGCATTGCCGATAAAATTACCCCGGCGCAAATGAACGCGGTCCGCGCGGCGATGGAACGCGCTGTTGGCGAAACTGCGCTTGAGCTCGAATCGCAAATGATTCTGCTCGCCACGGCCGTCAGTGGCGCTCCTTTTCTCGGTTTGCTCGGCACGGTTTGGGGCGTGATGGACACCTTCACCGATGTCGCCGTGGCCGGTTCTCCGAACCTGGCGACGATGCGTCGCGATTCCGGCGATGTTCGGTTACAATTTTTTGGTCACGAGCATTCGCGGAATGATCGTGCAGATGGATAACTTCGCCGCCGAACTCGCGTCCGAATTCGAGCATAAATACGTCGAGCACAACCCGCGCGAACCAGAGTTCGCGCGGGGAAGTTAAATGGTTAAAAGAGTTACAACGTTACATGGGTAAACGGGCGAAGAGTGCACTTTGCAACTTTGTGACTTTTTTAACTTTTTAACCTTTTAACTTTTTTAACGTCCCCACATGAAGCGCTACTCGAACCGCAGCAATTTCTCCACTCTCAGCGAGATCAACGTCACGCCCCTACTCGATCTCGCGTTCGTGCTGCTCATCATTTTTATGATCACCACACCGTTGCTCGAAAATAGCATGAATCTTGTCATTCCCTCGAGCAGCGCGGCCAATGCGCCCATCAGCAAGGCGCAAGTCCAGACCATTTCGATCGATCGTGACGAGACGATCAGGATGAACAATGAAACTATTGACGCTGATTCACTAGCGGCTCGTCTGCTGGAGCTGAAGCGTGCGAACCCCGATGTTGCCATCGTCATCCGACCCGACCGTGAATTGCCGGTGCAGAAACTAGTAACGCTGATGGATTCGTTGCAACGCGCACAGATCACGAAAGTCGGTATCGCAACAAAAGCGGAATCGAAATAGGAATGCGACGCAACGCACGTTTCTGGCGAAACGTTACATTGATCGCCCTCGTCCACGCCGTGGCTTTGATCGCACTTTTGCGATGGGCGGGCGCTTCGAAAATCGCCAGTACGCAGGAGATCACCTGGCTGAATACCGGCGGCGAAGCGAGCGCGGCTGACCCTGCCAAAACAGAAGAGACGCCGACGCCCGAGCCGGAAGGCAAGCCGTCTCCTCCGGAAGAAAATCAATCAGAGCCGGTTCCGGCGAAAAGCGAAATCCAAATTCCGGCCGCCACTCCGCATCCGAGTCCGACGCCGAGCGCGGTTGCGAAGCCTTCGCCAAAATCTTCGCCCAGACCGAGCCCTAGGAAAAAAGCGTCACCAAAACCGAGTGCCACCCCGGAGAAAAAGAAATCGCACCCTGCCGTAACGCCAAAGAAGGAAAAGGAAAGCGCCCAAAAGTTAGCGGCTAAGAAAGGCGAACCCAAGAAATCCGACAGCAAGTTGAACCAGAAGGCGGGCGGAAGCGGGGCCGCTGGTGGACAGACGGGCGCCAATGCCAGCCCGGCCAACGCAAGTTGGTACGGCAACATGTTGCACGATCGCTTTTATCGCGAATGGGCTCAGCCAACCACCGTGGTAGCGAGCGGAGCAAAGCTTTCGGCATTGGCAAAAATCCGAATCGAAAAGGATGGCCGCATTTCTGATTTCAAAATTGTGCGGTCGTCGGGGAACGTCGTGGTCGATGAATCGGTCGAAGCCGTTGGAAGAAAAGTGACGCGAGTAGATGCGCTTCCAGCCGGAATTGGAAACGGCGGGCACTACGATGTGAACATCAATTTTGCGTTGAATTCAAAGTAGGGTAGCGCGCGCATTTTGCGGAGCACCCCTTCAGTGGCGATGAACAGTGGAAAGAAAGTGTCGGAGAGAATCTCCGACACAGCGCGCAGAATGCGCGCGCTACCCTCACAGCAATGCAATCGCGCGACCTTCGCGGTGCGCGACTTGATCGCGCGTGCATTGCTTTGGTGCTTTGTCTTTTCGCCACCTAACGATTTTTGTGCCGTGGCGAAAACGGTCGCCAGTGAAATGATCGTAAGCCACTTCCACCACGATTTTCGGATCGACCGGCTCCCATTCGCCGCTACGCTCGGTGCTCCAGCGACTCGGGCCGCCCGGAGCGTTCCCGGTAAAACCCGGTGGTTTGCGCACTGCTTCGAATTTTTTCGTTAAAGCGCGCTTGTCAGTCGTCTTAAAAGCGGAAGTAAACCCGACGTGATGTAACAGGCCGGCATCATCGTAAAGACCAAGTAAAAGCGATCCGATTAATTTCGAGCCGCTGGCGTAGCGAAACCCGCCGACCACGCAGTCGGCGGTGCGGATGTTTTTCACTTTCATCATCGCGGTGCGTTCCCCCGAGGCGTGAGGCAAATCGAGACGCTTGGCGATGACGCCGTCGAGATTGCCACCGGCTTTCTTGAACCATTTCTTCGCCTGCGCCAATGAAGTAGTTGCCGGCGAAAGTTTGATAGCCTTGGCTGATTTCAGATTTTTCGTGGCGAATTTCTCCAGCGCAATCCGACGTTCATGCAGCGGGACCTTTAGCAGCGATTTGCCAGCATCATTCTCGAGCAGATCAAAAACGACGAAGGTAGCAGGATGGGCCGCCGCCAATTTTTGCACCCGACTGGCGGCGGGATGGAGGCGCAGCTGCAATTCGTCAAAGGAAAAACGGCCACCCACATCAATGACGAGTTCGCCATCGAGGACAAATTTTCTCGCGGCCAGTTGCGAAAGCGCGACAACGATGTCCGGGAAATAGCGCGCGAGGGGCTGGCCAGATTTCGATTGCAGATAAATGTCCTTGCCACGCCGAAAAGCGAGGCAGCGAAAGCCATCCCATTTCGGTTCATATTGCCAACCGGGGCCTGTTGGGATCTGTTCCACTGACGTGGCCTCCATCGGAACAAGGAGCGGCGGTTTCCAAACCGCCGTCGGCGACTGGAAAGGCGCCGTTCCTTGATGCGCTTTCATTGGGCCGCGCTTTTTGCATAGCGTCGCGGCGTGAGTTTCGGTGGACGCTTGCCGCTGCGGACAGCGCCCATCACCGAAATATAAGTCAGCTCCGTTTTATCAACCGCACAACGTAAGAGCAGCCCACCGCGACTCATGTCGCCGCGCCCAACAAAATCCGCTGGAAAACGCAAACGATGTTGAAAATTCTCCAGCAAAACATCGACGTACTTGCCGGTGGCGATACTGCCGAGCAGAATAACTTCGCATTCCGCGCTCAATTTTTTTGCAAGCCGCCGGGCATCGCGCGCAAGTGGTTCACGATAACGCGGATCGTCTTCATGAATATCGACTTCAGCAAATTCCCGCAGATCGCGCAGACTCACTCTGGTCGCGGCATCGACCAGGCCGCGCGTCGGCGTAATTACAAGGACGCCGCCAATTCCTTCGGCCGTGCGGGCAAAGGCATTGGCGTAGGCAAGTTTGCCGCGAAAATAAAGTCCGCTGAGAAAGGCGAAAACTTCACCCAAAGTCGCGCGTTCGCGGCTGCGCAATCGCCGGGCGAGATCGAACTGCGCGCGCTCGCTCAAAATCATGCGCGCGCGTTCGCCACCTGCGTAAGCGGGCGAAAGCAGAAAGATGCGATTGGGTTTGATCTGTTCCACTCGGAGTTACCTGCAGAAAAGCTGCGTGCCAGCCGGCAGTCAACTCATCGGGTCCAGGCCCCGCGCCTCGACGGAGTCTCACCCTACCAAAGCGTGCTGGCGAAAATTTCACTGATAGGGCGACGCTCCGCCCAGCCGGAAGCGAGGGAAAACCCATCGGGTGTATCTGCCCCAGTCGACAGAATCGGGCCGCGCTGGTTGCGACAGCGCGATGGGATTCTAAATTCATTATATGATTCATGTTAATCGCAACCGTCGCCCTGATATTCTAGTGGCGTCCGAAACGGCGGGACGCAGGCAACCACCGGTATCGTCGGCTCCAGCGAGGGATGATATCGCTTTGCTCGACGAATATTCGCGCACCATCGTCAGTGCGGTTGACCGGGTCGCGCCTTCGGTGGTGAACATCGAATCGCGGGCCAACGGCTCGCGCGGCGGCAGCGGCTCGGGCTTCATCATCGCGCCGGACGGTTTTATTCTGACCAACAGCCACGTCGTGCATGGTGCGCGCGAAATTGTGGTCAACCTTTCCGACGGCCGTGAATCCCGCGCCCACCTTGTCGGAGACGATCCGGATACCGATCTCGCCGTGATTCGCATTGATGCGGCACAACTTTCCCACGTGCGGCTGGCCGATTCGGAAACACTGCGCGTCGGTCAGATCGCAATTGCCATTGGTAACCCGCTCGGTTTTCAAGCGAGCGTGACCGCCGGGGTGATTAGCGCGCTTGGTCGCTCGATGCACGCACAATCGGGCCGACTGATCGACAACATCGTTCAAACCGACGCTGCCTTGAATCCGGGAAACTCCGGCGGGCCGCTCGCGAATTCCGCGGGCGAAGTGATCGGAGTCAACACCGCGATGATTCGGCCGGCGCAGGGAATCTGTTTCGCGATCGCGAGCAACACCGCCAAACTTATTGCCGGCTGGCTGATCAAGGAGGGGCGGATTCGTCGCGGTTACATCGGCGTCGCCGGGCAGACCGCGCCGTTGCATCGCCGGGTGGCGCGCTTTTATCACTTGGCGAGCGAGAGCGGTGCCATGGTGGTTTCGGTTGAAAAAGGGAGTCCAGCGGAACAATCCCGTGTCCGGCCCGATGACGTGATTGTCGCCTTCAACGACGAACCGATCGCGAGCGTGCACGATTTGCACAAGAAACTTGTCGGCGACCGGATCGGTACACCCTGCAAGCTGACTATCCTCCGGGGCACCGAGCAACTAACGATCTACGTTACGCCGGCAGAAATGCCGGCGTTGCGCGCGCGCTGATTCTTGCCATTGACCGCGGGCTGACGCACGCTCGCTCCTGTGAAAATTCTCGTCGTCGGCAGCGGAGGTCGCGAGCACGCCCTGGTGCGGAAACTAGCGCAATCGCCTGAGGCCGATCGCATTTTTTGCGCGCCCGGAAATGCCGGCACGCAAGAAATTGGCGAGAACGTTTCGATCTCCGCAAACGATCTGGCGAAGCTCACGCGTTTTGCCAAAGAAAACGGGATTGATCTCACCGTTATCGGACCGGACGACCCACTCGCGGCCGGGATTGTCGATTTGTTTGAGGCGGAGGGGCTGCGTGTTTTCGGCCCGAACAAAAAAGCGGCGCGATTAGAAGCTTCGAAGATCTTTGCCAAGGAATTGATGGGCGCAGAAAAAATTCCGACTGCACAGGCGCGCACGTTTTCCTCCAGCACGGAGGCGCTGAATTATTGTGATGAGGTCGCGCTGCCTGTCGTAATCAAGGCGGACGGGCTGGCCCTTGGTAAAGGCGTTGTCGTCGCGCACGATCGTGCGGGCGCGCGCCAGGCGGTCCGCTCGATGATGGAAGAGCGCGCTTTCGGCGAGGCCGGACGGCGCATTATCATGGAAGAATGTTTGTGCGGAGGCGAATGCTCCGTGCACGCGCTCGTCAGCGGAAAATCCTTTCGCATGCTCGCGACCGCGCGCGACCACAAACGCGCGCGCGATGGCGACGAAGGTCCGAACACCGGCGGCATGGGCGCAGTCAGTCCGGCCGACAATTGGAACGCGGAACGTGAGGGCAATTTTACCAGCTCGATCATGCAGCCGTTGCTGGATGGGCTAACGAGAAATGGAACGACGTTTCGCGGTCTTCTTTTCCCGGGACTGATGATCACTGATGACGGGTTGCGCGTCCTCGAATTCAATTGCCGATTCGGCGATCCGGAAACGCAGGCCATCTTGCCCCGAATGAAATCGGATCTGCTTCCATTATTAATCGCGACGATTGAAGGCGGGCTCGAAAATGTTGCAATTGAATTCGATCGGCGCATTGCGGTGACGGTGATTCTCGCGTCCGGCGGTTATCCGGGAAAATACGAAACCGGGAAACCGATCGAGGGACTGGAAAATGGGGCGCAGTTGCCGGAGGTGCAGATTTTTCACGCCGGAACGAAACGGCAGGATGGAAAAACCGTGACATCCGGCGGTCGGGTGCTGGCGATCACAGCACTGGGTGACTCGGTCACACAAGCACGCGAGCGCGCCTACGCTGCCATTAACCAAATTCATTTCGATGGTTGCCATTTCCGGCGCGATATTGCCCTGCGCCCCGCTCACACATAGAGTCTGCGCCCGTCGGATGAAGCTAAAAACAATTGTGGCCACCGTGCTCCTGGCCGGGATCGCGTCTGCGATTTTTGCGCAAACACCGAGTCCATCGGCACTACCGAGCGCGTCGGCGGCCACAAAAACGACGGTCGATTCCCTCGCCCCCGCGGAAATCGATGAAACAATTCGCGCGCTGAAATCGAATTTTGTCGATCCGAATGCACTCAAGGATCAGGAGATTAATCGGGCGACGTTGGAAGGTTTGCTGGCGCGTTTACACGGCGGGGCGATGCTTATGGCGAGCAAAACCACCACTCCGGAATCGCCCGCGCCCTTTTATAGCGAAGTGCTGGGAAATCATATTGGCTACATCCGAATCGGATCGCTCACCAATGACAACGTGCGCGCGATGGAGAAAGCGCTGACGGATTTGACCTCGAAAAAGGTGGATGCACTGGTGATTGATTTGCGCGCCACAAGTTCTAACGATTTCGATATCGCGGCGGAAATGACGAAACGTTTCGCGGCGAAGGGCAAAACGTTATGGACCGTGCGCAAGACGTCGGCGCATCAGGATCGTGCATTCACGAATGATCGCGATCCGGTTTTTCAAGGAACCATCATGGTGTTGATCGACGGCGAAACTTCCGGGCCGGCGGAAGCGATGGCGGCGGCGCTGAAAGCGCACGGGCTAGCATTGTTGATCGGGCAACCCAGCGCGGGACTTGCAGTGGAATATTCAGACTTTCCACTTTCGAGTGGTAAAATACTGCGGATCGCAGTCGGCGAAGTCGTCGGCCCGAATGGACAGTCGCTTTTTCCCAGCGGCGTGAAACCGGATTTGCCGGTGGAATTGTCGCCCGCGCAAAAACATCAAATCTTTGCCCTGAGTATGCAACGCGGTCTAACGACTTTTGTATACGAACGCGAACGTCCGCATTTTAACGAAGCCGCCCTCATCGCTGGGACCAATCCCGAGTTCGATATCCGGCAGCAGCGACGCAATCCGGACGAAAATCTGCATGACGCGGTATTGCAGCGGGCGGTGGACGTGATTACCTCGCTGGCTGTTTTTCAAAAACACTAAGGTGGAAACGCTCGAGCAACGCCTCGGCTACCAGTTTCGCAACCCAGCTCTGCTCAAGGAGGCGCTGACCCATCCCAGTCTCGGCCACGAAAAACAGCGGTATCAGGAAGACAATCAACGCCTGGAATTTTTGGGCGATGCTGTTCTCCAGCTTGTCATAACGGAATATCTCTACGCCCATTTTCCACGGGAACAGGAAGGCCCCCTCACGAAATTGCGTGCGCGCTTGGTTTCGCGCGATGCGCTCAAGGCGCACGCTCAGGCGCTCGATCTCGGCCGCCATTTGTTGATGGGGCGTGGCGAGGAAGCAAGCGGCGGGCGCGTGCGGGCTTCTACTCTGGGCGACGCTTTCGAGGCGATTGTCGGCGCGATTTATCTCGACAGCGATTTCGCTACTGCGCGCACCTTTGTTCTACGCGAAGCGCGTGCTGCCCTCGAGCAGGTGCGGGAAGAACCGGTCGACATCAATCCCAAGGGTCAGCTCCAGGAAATTTTGCAAAGCATCGCCATGCGCGGGCCGACCTATGAAGTTCTTTCGGCGACTGGGCCTGAACATGCCAAGACGTTTGTCGTTGAAGCGCACTGGGAAGGGCTCGTCCTTGGTCGCGGGACCGGCCTGAGCAAGCAGGCGGCGGAGGTCGAGGCTGCAAGCGATGCTCTCAAAAATAAACTTTGGGAAAAGAAGTAATCGTCATCCCGAACGCAGTCGAAGGATCCCGCCATGACGCATCGGGATCCCTCCCAGCCTTCGCAGGAAGCTACGGCGCGGCAGGCGACTTACGCTCGGGATGACGACGGTTGAGCCCGTCACCTAATCCATCTGCGCGTTGTCATCCTGAGCCGCGAAGACGGCGAAGGATCTCTCTTTGCTCGAGAACATGCCATCCGCTTGAGAGGTCCCTCATCGTCTACGCGATTCGGGATGACGCGGCAGGGCTCGGCACAACCCGCCACACTCACGGGTTGAGGGCGAAGATTTTCCCGTTTCCTGATTTCCAAAAGAAATGCGAGCGAATGGCGGACGAGACAAATCTTTTCGCCGTAGCGATTGCGTGCGCGAGCTCCACGCCTTTCGCTAACTCCGCCGTAATCGCCGCCGAATAAGTGCAGCCGGTTCCGTGCGTTTTCACGCCTGGCAGGAATGCCGCCGAATATTCCTTGGTGCAATCGCCGGAAGACAAGACATCGATTGCTCGCCGCCCGCGGAGATGACCACCCTTTAGTAAGACGGCGGTGCGATATTTTTTTGCCAGCGTTCTCGCCGCCCGATGCATTGCGGCTAAATCTCGAATCGGAGCGCCCAGCAATCGCGCCGCTTCGTCCAAATTCGGCGTGATTAAGGTTGCGAGCGGAAATAGTTTGCGCTCGTAAATCCGGATCGCCTCCGGGGCGAGCAAGACGTCGCCGGTGGTCGCGACCATTACGGGATCGACCACTAGCGGGGGTTCTTTCACTTTGCGTAAACTCCGCACCACCTGCGCGACGATTTCTGCGTTGCAAAGCAGGCCAGTTTTAATCCCGGCCACCGGAAAATTTTTCAGCAAAAGCTCGATCTGCGCGCGCACGATTTCCGGATCGGCTGCCTGAATGCGCGACACCTTCCCCGGTGTTTCCGCGACGATGCAGGTGATGGCGGTAACTCCGTATACGCCGAGCGCGGTGAATGTTTTCAGGTCCGCTTGCGCGCCCGCCCCCGCGCTACTGTCCGAGCCGGCAATTGTCAGGGCGACGGCTGTAGCGGCGGTCTGCGACCGCCGAGGATTTTTGCTGGGCATCGGTTCCGGCGGTCATAGACCGCCGCTACAGAATAGACTTTACGCGCCGTCGCTGCCGATGGCCTCGACCGGGCAACCTTCCATCGCCTCTTTGCAGAGCGCCTCTTCTTCAGGCGATTCGGGCTGTTTGTAAACGTAGGAGTGCCCGCCATCATCGTTGCGACGGAAATTCGCAGGTGCGGTTTCACGGCAAAGATCGCAGTCGATGCACTGGTCATCGACGTAGAACTTTCCATCTACATTTTCGGGGTATTTATTTGCGGCGTCGGCCATTTTTTAAAGCTGGTAAAAACGTCGTGGAAGGTAGGATGAATCGAATTTGACGCAATGGCTTTTTACCACGCGCAACCGCACCCAATCCTAAGGACGAAGAGAGTATAACATGAGTCCGCGCTCGAAAACAGTAGTCCGCCGGACGCTACGCGCCTTTGCCTTGGAACTCGTAATCTACGCCGCGCTGGTTACGGGCTATTTCTTTGCCGTTTTACATTTTCTCGGTGGCTGGCTGGTGCAACTCGAAACCCAGCATATTCGGATTTACGCCATCGTCGCCATCCTTTTAATTATCGGACAAGCCGTTGTCCTCGAAGCTGTTACGACCGGCCTGTTGCGACTCCTGCGCGGGGGTCGCTCCGAATAATGTTCTTCCCGATCTCACACGTGGACGTTAACCCGATCTATCTCGTCGTGGTCGGGTTTCTGATTGGCGTCCTCGGTGGGTTCTTCGGCGTGGGCGGAAGTTTTATCGCTGGACCAGCGTTGCGCCTCGTCGGGATTGACTGGAACTTTGCCGTTGGCACCGATCTGGCCCACATCGTCGGCAAATCTGTGG
>WNGE01006101.1_pt1 | contig 13480 bp, 13 predicted proteins | sample 5400651 | NCBI WGS metagenome assembly WNGE01 (sample SAMN13153370, study PRJNA577476) | soil metagenome | isolation source: 60 cm soil or saprolite under grassland replicate 2 | place: USA:California | collected 2016-06-15 | reverse complement strand
CCGACGTGGCTGCTAGCTACAAGAAACGGTTTGAGAAGAACAGGAACAAGCTGTTCACGTTTCTTGATCATGATGGAGTCCCGTGGAACAACAACAACGCCGAGCATGCTATCAAAGCGTTCGTAAGACTCCGCAGGAGTATCGGCGGGAAGAGTTCTACAAAGGGCATTCAAGATTACCTTGTGCTGCTCAGCATTTCTGAGACTTGCAAATACAAGGGAGCGAGCTTTTTGCGCTTCCTCCAATCTGGGCAAGTTGATATCGATTCTTTTGCTGGCGGCTCATCGAAACGAGCGCATTCCTTGCAGGCTGTTCGAGGCTGAACAAGGAAATCGGCTTCGGGTGGCGCGAAGGTATAGATGCAGGCTAGCGACCCCCACCCGAAAACATGGGGCGAAAGGCCACATAAAAGGCTCTCGAAATTCGACCCCTTGCGAACCAGCCGGGCGGCACGCTCAGGAAATCCTGAAACGGTGCAGTTTTGCACGTTTCCCGCATGAACTTCCCGTTCGGGTCAAAGAGTGAAATCGCCTGCTATTGTCAATCATCAGCTAGAATCGTCCCGGTATACATCTGTGGCACCAAACGACGCCAAAGGAAAGACCATCGGAATCGTGGGGTTGGTCGCGCTGCTTGCCTCATGGATGGCACTCTGGGGTTCGCCACACGTTCTGCGTCCGCAGTGGGTACCTGACGTGTGGATAGCGGTCTTGATTGCACTGCCTTGTGCAATTGTGCTGGGAATCGTGGCGAGTCGAAGGTCATCGAAGTGGTGGTATTTCGTGTCAGGTGCGGGCCTCTTGAGCCTTGCCATTATGTTGGCTAGTGTTGCAGTCTAGCGGGCTTGGTGGACTAATTCTGCTAGTGGTGATAGGCAGGTAGTTGCGGCTAGTTGGCGACAAATCGTGATAGCGCAAAATGACCGGCAGTCAAAACGTGTAAACGCCTGTTTGCGTCAGTCTAGCTTGAGAAGTTTGGACATCATCCTTGCTGCGGTGTCTAATTTCGTAGAGCGCGGCTTTCTGAGCGCCGGAAGAATGCAATGCGTGGAAAAACATTTCCATTGTTGTTTTTATTCTCGGCATTAGTTGGGGCGATTGCTCAAGAACCTTACTTTCCGCAGGGAGTTCTTGAGGATAATGTTCGTTCCGGTCGCGGTGGTATTCCAAACACCTGAAAGCTCTTCAAGAGCCATCGCTATTCAAAATGGCGAAGGACTCAAAGGTGGAATCGTACCGATTTATCTGGCTTCGCACTTTTCATCACCCTGTGATCGTGCGTGTCGATATAAAAGCTGACGGCGGCGCGGAACTCACAACGAAGGTGTCGAATGGCGCAGGCGGTTACGAACCGGGAAAGCTCATGGAAAGTGCGTCCCGACCACTAATCCAGCGACAAACAGAAAAATTTCTCGCCACCATCAAGAGACTCAAGTTTTGGGAACTTCCTACGTACTCAGAAGGCGTAGGTAATGATGGCTCCCAATGGATCATCGAAGGCGTCAAAGATGGCAAGTACCATGTCGTAGATCGTTGGACTCCCGGAAAAGGAGCGGTGCATGACCTTGGCCTTACCTTTGTTTTCGGACTGGCACAGATGAGGATTCCCAAGGACGAGGTTTACTAGCAGAACCTTTGGTTAATGCTTCACTCCGCTGAACTGTCGAAATATCGCGTTTACGCTCAAAACCCCTCCCGTGGGTACTGCTCACTTCAGCTTCATGTACACGCTCACCCAATAACCCGTTTGCGCTTTCATACGATCACCCCCGAAGGGGAGCTGCACAGCGCCGGAAAGTTACCGCAGGCGAACTTGCAGAAAGTAAAGTAGATCGCTGATTCGCAGGAGTAGAGATATATAATGCTGCCTATGGCGAAGAGCATCATCCACATCTCGGAAGCGGAAGCGGCCAACAACTTCGCTGAGGTGCTGGTGCGGGTGCGCGCCGGGGTCGAGATCGTCATCGGAGATGAGGCGCGGCCTGTGGCCGTGGTTCGTTCCGCTGAACCGCACGTCCGGCTGCTTTCCGAGTCGCTTCGTCTCGCCAAAGAACATGCTTCTACGGCTACGCTTGACGAGGACTTCGCCAGCGACCTTGAAGCGGGGATCAACAGCCACCGTGAACCGCTGAACCCGCCGGCATGGGACTGATCCTCGACTCCAGCGTGGTGATCGCTGCCGAGCGGCGCGGTGACAGGGTCGAGCAGCTCATCGAGAGGATCGTGAATGCGACGGGCGATCAAGAAGCGGCGCTCTCGGCCATAGGCCTGACCGAACTCACCCACGGCATCTATCGCGCTCAGACCCCGGAGATACGCCTGCGCCGCGAATCGTTCCTAAACGAGCTGCTGGCCGACTTGACGGTCTTTCCGTACACGAAAGAAACTGCTCTGCTGGCCGGCAAAATCGACGGAGAACAGCAGAACCGAGGCGTGGTGATTCCATTCGGAGATTTGCTGATCGGAGCCACCGCGCTGTCGCTCGGCTACAAGGTGCTGACCGGCAATCTGCGCGACTTCAAACGCATCCCCGGCCTGTCGGTGGTGCAGCTTTAGTACCTGTTCTCAGAGTCCCCAAAGTCACTTCTTTGCGCCCGGTTTGCTGACTACGATCAGCATGATGCTCCCCGCAGCCGAAGAACGAATTCCTGCTCTCGCGAGTGGTGACGACCTGCTCCCCTCTTTCGGCACAAAGCTGAGTATGATTTTCGGACCCAGTGCTGCTAGCTCGACAAAGAGTCGGATCCCTCCGCGACCAACGTGGAACCTGCTCTTAACCAGATAGTTTTTGGAGCCCGTTTTGGAGCCCGTTTGTTGCCGAAAGCACTCCAAAGACACCGGAGTGCTCCATCTAAGTCATTGAAACTGCATGGACTCCAAAAGGTGCGACCCGGCTGTTAACCGGAGGGTTGTAGGTTCGAGTCCTACCTGAGGAGCCAATTTTTCAATTGATTACGAATCTCCCCTGCTGTTTTCCCTGCCGTTCACTCCGGGTTGCAGCGCCAGTTGCACGATCTTGCCGTGTGCCTCGCGCATGTCAGCCGATGCCGCATCCCCATAGATGTTCATGGTGGTGCGGATGTCCGAGTGACGCATGAGTTTCTGTTGGACTCCGATTGGAGTTCCCACCGCGTCTATCCACATCCGATACGAGTGCCGAAACGTGTGAGTGCCCATGTGTCCGAGTCCCGCTGCTTCACCGGCGCGGTCAAGTTCTCGCCAGAATCCAGTGTAGGAATACGGCAGTCTGCCGATTTTCAAGGGACTAGCGAAAATCCAATCGCTGTCCGCAGAAAACTGGGTGGTCTGCTTCCACACTTTCAACCGTTCCAGAAACTCATCCGCGATAGCCAAAGACTTGCGTGATTCATCGGTTTTCACATCATCCACGTTCTGCTCAACGATGCCACGCTCCACGCGAAGCAACCCGTTGAGCCAGTCAACGTCCGACCAGCGCAACGCCAGACACTCGGAGATGCGAAGGCCAAAGCAAATGCACACTAGGGCCATCGTTCCGAAGGGTTCTCTCAGATGAGATACGAGCAAATGGAACTGCTCAACCGTCAGACTGCGCGGTTGCCTTATCCGCTTGGACGCGCCTTTGATCCGCACCAAGCCAATCGGGTTGACCTGGATCGGTACGTCCTGCTTCCACATTGCGAAGTTCCAGAGTGAACTGAGAATGCCGCGAATGTGAGTCCGACTTTTCGGAGCAAGGGCAAGAGACTCCAACCATATCTCGACAGGCCGCGCCTGTAGATCGGTGATTAGGCTCTGTCCCCACTTCGGCAGGATGTGAACGCGAATCCATGATTCGTACCCGCGATTCGTGTCTAGTCGTTGCGGCATTTTCTCTGCTCGGTAGTGCTCTGTCAGCGAGTTGACGGTCGGTACGCCGGAGTTGATTCGCGTTTGCGTTTCGATTGCGTTCCGCAGCGGCTTCGCGGCCATCCACGCGGTCGCTTTTGTAGGGAATCGGCCCAACACTTTTGACTTGCGTTTGCCGTTCTCCCACCAAAAGAAATTCCAAACTTTACTGCGCTTATCCTGACAAACACTTCCAGTTCTTATTCTGCTGCTCATTGAACCCTCCTGAGTTCGGCAGCAGATGGCGGATTGAGCATAGCATCCAGCTCTGACTTGAGAAACCTCCAGGTCACGCGCTTTGAGCCCGAGAGTGGATGGGCCGGGACTACGCCGGTCTTAGCCCATTTCAGGACGGTGCGCGGTTTGACACGAAGGTATTGCGCCGCTTCGGTTGCGGTGAGCCATTGGTTTTCCACGGTGATGCCCCATTTCTGAGTGCCTCCCCGCACCCAAAACTGCTTAATATTGCCTTACGTTGCTCTTGAGGTGACGCCCCAGGGGTACCCAAAATCTTGAACAGAAATGCCCCTAGAGGCCCGCATTCAGACAAATTCATACAAACGGAAATAGATTTCATTTTGCAGACCTAGGGGGCCGAAAATCTTGCAGCCGATCCTCCACCAGGCACGTATTCTCATAAATTTACATACGCCTTAATTCTCGATTTGAGAAAAATGGCGCAAAAACTGCCAAAAATCCAAAATTCTTGCGTCTGCCGAATTTTGATCGGCGGAGGGCTATAAGGACTTAGCTGTCATCTTTTTTGAAGCCACCCTCTTGCCGCGCCAGGCGGCCTCCATTCGCTGGTACCTACCGTCCACTTCGGCCACACCGTACACATGCTTTTCGTACTATCCGTTTGTATAAACATAAGTAGTAGTAGTAGTAGTGCTTAGCGTCATGTGGTTCATAGATACATTAGGAAGTGGACGGAGTGGACGGCTGGACGGTCTTGAGCCTGACCCCCACGTAAACCCAAGCGCGGCCCCGTCCATCCGCTGATAAGCGGTCACCGTCCCGCCGTCGTCTCACATACTTGATGTCCGGTTGGTGCCTCAGCTCACGGAGTACCGTTTCCGCTTGGCCGTCGCTGCCTAACGATGCGACAACGCCCGTTGTGCTCTGTGAACGAAGCCACTCATAAACCGCTTTCTCCATGTCCGCAGCCGGTGTCTCGGCGTCAGACACAGAGTCCAGGCAGTCATCCCGAAATTGCTTAGTGATGTCCAGCTCCGTGAACAGTTGGTCAGTCTCAGCAAGCACGCTAGCGGGCGGACGCAAACCGTTCTCAATGACATCGGGGCAAAGCGTGATGAGCCGGTGCAGAATGCCGGGTAATTCCACGTGCTGCAATGTGTGGTCAAGCGTGCGGTCCTCACGTCCCGTAAAGTTCGCAAGGAATGGAATCATGTGAACGCGGCCACGGAACGCCGGGTCAGCGGGCAACTGTGGCCGGTCATTGGTGGGCATCAGAACTTTGTGCGTGGGATTGAATACCTCTTGGTCTTGCCTCATCCGAGCGCCGCTGAGTGCATCTCCACCGGACATCAGTTTCAGCATGGATGTGTTGAGATTGCCCGATACGCTTTCATTCACGGTGACCAAGCGCTTGCCTTTGAGGTTGGCAAACGTGCGTTTCATCGCCTCATCACCAAACTTGGACACGGTAATCTCGCTCGGGCGGAGCGGCCATGCGAATTTTCCGTCATCCAAGATTGCGGTCAGCATTCGTATGAGCACGCCCTTGCCGTTTCGCCCGCGTCCCCACAGGAAGAACAAGGCCTGCACAGGAATCGCTGTCAGACACAACGCACACAGGCGGAGCAGGTAGTTAGCGAGGGCACCGTCCCCGCAAGTAATCTCAGCGATAAAGCGGTCAAAGCGCGGCGTTGGGCAATTTGGGTCCGGCGTCACATTGATTCGCTGTGAGATGTAGTCATCGCGCCGCATGTCCCGAATGGCACTTGTACGTAGGTCAACTACACGGCAATCCGGCAAGCCGAGCATGTAAGGATTTTGGTCGAATAGCTCCGCCCTCACCGGAGGCAAGTAGGGTTTCACACATCGCACGACGCCGGAGATGAAAGTTGCGTCATAAAATCGCTTCCGCGGGTCCGGGCCTTTCTCCGGCGCTTCGTATTTGTCGTACAGGTCCTTCAGGTAATCCGAAACCGCCCGCCACAGCAGCGTGTCATCATTCGAGATGTCCCAGCGCGTTTTGACCCATTGCGCTATGGGCCTTCGCTCCATGTTATAGACACAAACGAAATCATGGTTGTCCCGGAGGAATGCTTCAGGGAGCGTTGCATGAGCTATGACGGGCAGACTACTTCTTCTGACGGTCACGCCCGGCGCTTGCTCATATTCGACAAAGGAAAACTTGCGCTCTGGAAAACGTGCCTGCATCTCTGCACGAAATTCCTTCCATCCCTTCGATGAGCAGCGGTGCTTGCAATCGAAACCGTAGCCGCCGCCTTCCGTGTACACGATGCAGGTCGACGTGCCCTCATTTTCGTTTTCGTGCTGGTCACGCCACGGGCATTCAATCGGTCTGTACCATTGCTTGGCCTTGTTAACCCACTCGCCCGTAGTCGCAATCTCGTAACACTCAAGAAATTTGCCCAGCAGTTCCGTTTGGCGCTTGGTTTCTTCGCTCATGGCGCGGAACTCGCTCGCCTTTGGAGCGCCGTACAGCTCACACAGACGATTGAGCAGCACGTCCGGCATTGCGGGAATGAGTTTCCATTCCATGCCGTAAGCCGTGCCCGTCTTCGGGTGAATGCTGCCCGGCCCGGTCACATAGACACGGTGCTGCTTAAATTCAAAGAGATTATCTTCGCCCTCACGCGTTGCGGTCATGTTCCCGGCCCGCTTGGTACGCGAGGTCTGCCGGTAGATGTAGTAGCAGCGATTTTCGCGGGCGCTCACGCGGGCCGTGTCCCACACCTCGGACGAAAGGTCAGCGCATGCCTGTTTTAGTGCGGACTCATCATCTGTTGCCAGGTAGCAGAAAATCTCATCCGGTATCATGCCCACGTTGTACGTTGGCTTTTGCTCATTCCACGCCGCTATCTGCTCCGGGTCAGTAGTAGCGGCATCGAAGTGGTCATAATCATCCGGCATTGCAATGGGCTGCTTAGTGCGTGGTATGAGCGGGAAGACCTGAAAGCCACGCTCCGCAAGTGGGAGAGCGATGTCTGAAAAAGTCATTCACTTCCTCGCACGCATTTACCGGTAGAAAAGTCAGTCCTCGTACTGTCAACGTGGGTGACATAGAAGCAACGCGGCCCGTCCATCGCATGTTCAACAGTGAAGTGCTGCACGCCCGGCCCAATCTTTTCGGCGGCTCGCGGATGCACCGCCAGAAGCGAGCACAGAAACGAGTGATGAGGCTCTGGAATTGGCGTCTTGAGTGGTTGGCTATTCAGCAATTCCTTGATGAAGTTGTTGGCCTCGGTTTGTGTTCTAAATTGCTTGTTCCCGATGGCTATTGGTTTATTCCGTCCCATGTTTAGCCTCCTTTTTGCCGTACAGCTTGTCCCATCGCTCCGGCTCGCATCTTGAGCAGACCGGCGGGAAGCCCAGCAGGATTATGATTCTCGCGCCACACGGCTTATGCGTGTATTCGCGGTGTTGGTCTTCAAGAATGTCCCCGGATTCCCATTCAGTCTTGCCGGGACCTTCGTTTATCTCACCTCTGCTTACGCCCATAGCAGCACCTTTCAGCGGTTCATCTTCCTCAGCGTGTCCTCAAAATGCTTCTGCAAACCCGGCTTTCAGTGGCACCATGAGGGCCCCGTGCTAGACTACTCACTAGACGGTAATATCATTAAACGTCTAGTGCCTAGTTTAGCAGGGCATAAATCGTCGTCAACATGCAAAGGCCCGTACGATGAACTCACCCGAAAAGTCCGCGAAACTTGTTCTAGGGACTCTGTCCGAGGAAGACATCAAGAATTTCCTGACCGAGAGTGCGAACCTTCCCAATCCAATTGATTACCCTCCGTACCGCTCTCGGTTTGACCGTTGGTTGCGGAGATGGCAGCGGTTCTTCACGTTCAAGAAAGAGGGAGAAGACGGGAAATGGCACGCGATGGAAATTCCCAATGAACAGCTCGAGAGGTTTGTGCCGCATGTGCGCACTACGCTGTGTCGGGTTTGGGTAGAGCAGGATCCACGTCAGAGGGATTGGTACATTTACCGTTTGCGGGATGGGCACCATCGCATGGTTGTGCGAGCCGAGCATCCAGACCTTCTGGGCATCACGGATAGAAACGCAGCCAATCGCCTACTGAAACTAGAACGCCTCTCGCAACAGCAAGGCGGTGACGAATGGCAGCGGTTACGACTTTTCCAGAGCGAAATCGGCACAGAGCTTCTTGAAGATGTGCCCCGAGTTTCCCCCTTTGAAGCCGCAATGTTTTGGCTGCAGAACAATCAGCGGCTGATGCTCCGATGCGGCGGTCCGATGTGCGCCGCGCCTTATTTCTTCAGGACAGAAAAAGGTCAGAAATATTGCTCGCCTGAATGTGCGGACCCGGCACGGCGGGAGGCGAAACTGCGATGGTGGAATGAACACCGCGGCAAAGCGGCGAAACGCGAACGCTAACATTGGCCGACTGACGGCCGATCAGTCAGCTAGCGATTACTTACAAATTGCCTGTTATCCGGGGCGCAACCGTCGAACGGCCGACTACTACGTGTAAGAGGGTCCCGGCCTATTCCTCTTTGTGTGCCAAATGTGTGCACCGAATCGCAGTGCTTCGTCAGCAGTTGCAACCCACCTCTAGAACTTGCGGCCGATTAGTTGGCTTGAGATCGAGATTTCGTTTCAACCTCACCAGCGATGGCGTCAACACCTACACTTGTGACACCCACAGTTTCCAATCGTTCAGTCGGTAATGTTAGGACGCAATGCATTAACCAGAGCGCGAAGCAAGGTACGCTTCACAAAAAAGGAAACTGGCCAGGTCAGTAATACCTTCAGCAGCAATTTCAACGCCCATGCCGACGGAGCACCGGTCAGAAGGAACGGACCAATCACTTTGAGCCGCTTCACGAGCAGGGACACAATTTGCCTGACCGATTGCCCCGTAATACTTGCCCGCTGGGGCGGATTTACTTCCGTCGCGGCGGTGCCGCAGAGCGGTACGATTGGCATCCAGGTCTTGTCCTTGGAGATTGCGGGATCGGGGGCTTCCAGACACCAACGCTGCCTTATTCCTTCCGCGGCGGGAGCGGCACGCTGCAACCCAAGCGCAATGATCGGATTCACTGTCGGTAAGACAAAATGTGAAGTCAGAAACCTCTGGCAATTACGGCGGCCAAGCAGAAAGTCGTGCACGCGAAAACCTCGTTCAAAGAAGCCGCCGAACGCGCCCAGGAGCCCGCATTGCAGCACTTTTCGGTTGGACTGCTCTGGATCGGAAGGCGCGATTACGAAACGGCTGAAGGACGTGCCGCCGGTCAATACCTCGAGCGACTCTCCAGAAAACCTAGACTGCGATATTAGGACCGACACTAACCTTCCGAGCATCGAGCCAATTGCGGCGGCGGACTCTAGATTGAAGTTAGGATCAAAACGCTCCTGTGCCGGAAACGGAGCAATCGTAATTACGGCGCAATTCGCCTCCGCTGCGTCCCTCGGATTATGACCACCACGTGCGTGCGGGTTATGAGAGACGAGGAAATCGTGGGCGAGCTGAAAAGGATTGTTATCAATGACGCCTCCGTCCACATTCAGCGTTTGCCAGGTCTTCTTCTCATTCGTCAGCGAATCGAACGCGGGGAGAAGTGGCTTGTGGGCTGTGATCGATTCCCACACCGGAATTCGATAGTCGCTCACCTCGCGCGGCAGAACTCTGGGTGCGAGGAATATCGGAAAAGCCCCAGTCGCTTTGGCGGTCTCCTTGAGAAGCGGCCAAGCATGCTCGTCGGGCAGCCCCACCGGCAGTGGCTTAGCCATCAGCGAAGAGGTTTGCCCAGGGAGATGAGTGATTTCAAATCGCAGCCGGTCTCCGTAATATGCAGTGAACTCCTCAATGGTTGGCGCCGGATCGTTGTAGAGTCTATATGGAACTCCGCGAACGTTTGTTAATGTCAGAAATAGCGTAAGGGTGTCAGAGATGAACGGGCGGGGGATGGTTGGGCGAGGTGCCAGTGCGTAGTCGGCGATTTCATCAATGATGGTGCAGTCGAGCAGAGAGGCTAAGGGTTTGCCCGCAACAATATCCCGCATCTGTAGTAATTCCCGAATATCGATCTTGTTGACCCAGCTTTCGTAAAAGGTATTTGTCGTTCCGGTTTCGTCTCCGCGTTTTATGTGAGTAAATGGCTGCTGCACCATGACGGAGGCAATCGCCGCGCACATGCCGCCGGCCGACGCTCCCGAAAAGACTTCAATCGCAACATCGTGCAGGGGGACAGCCTCGGGAGAAGGCACACACGTTGGATGGTTTAGGTAAACGATGTAGGCCTCTTTGGCCTTCTGCCACTCTTCTAACGCTTCCATCAGGAAGTCCAGGACGCCAGCGGTGTATGCCCCGGCGGAGATGGCGCCTGCCATGTTGATGCCTATTCGGAACTTCTCCATCCCCCAGGATTCGGCCACTCAGGCCTCCTCTCGAGCAATTTGCATCAAGCGTTGAAAATATTCCCCCTGGTCATTTCATGGGTATCCAGGGCGCAAAGGCATTCTTTGTTCGCAACAGGGCTGGAGTCAGTTCGGGGAAATGCCGCAACAGGACTGTGTTCATGTTGTTGTTCTCAATCCAATCGATGCCGGGCTGCGTGTACACCGCAGGCGTGAAATCGGTTGTGAAATATCGATCGCTCTTGAGGCGGCGGGAAGCCATGAGGATGAACACCCGGAAAGCAGTATCGCTGAACCCAAATCCCTCTGGTGGTTTCTCCGCGTACATCCCAACCATCAGATCCACTTTGTCGGGGTGACCGTAAATCTCCCGCAGCTCGCGCGCAAGATCTGGGTTGTCGGTCATCTGGTCGAACGAGTTGACCCGCGACATGTGAAATAGCTCACGGAAGCGGTTGTAGCGAGGCACCCCGCGTTCACGGTCGCGCAGGATGTCGATAGTCGCAAGGTCGATTGCTTCTTCCACATTTTGGCCGTTGCGCCGGTGCATCCTCCGCATCCAGTTTGGGAAATTCTGGAGAGTGACCATGCCGGGCCTCTGTGTTCCGAACGTATAGACCAGATCGAGGAGCGTCGTCCCGTCGCGGAGAGCATTGGTCATGGCGTGCGGCCCGACAATCACGTTCGGATCGTTGGGATCGTTTGACTCAAACTTGAGCACCCGGCCCTTGCGACCGTCGGCAGCTGAGAAAATCTGGATATCGTTGGGCAAAAGCGGATGTAGTCGGTAAACGGCGGTGAACTCTTCGGTCAGACAGAAATCCGCGCCGTGGTGGTTGGTATCCGAACCAGGGATGCCACTTATTTCCTCACTTCCACTGATGCGCCCGAAAGACTTTTTGATCGATGCTCCCGCTAGCCCGGACCAGTTCGCGTTCATTCCTATCTGGAGCGCTGGGTTGGGAAGAATCGCTGTCGTCCAGTCGACCGTATGGATCTTGGCCATCAAGGCACTGTTAACAAGCCTAGCCACCCGAAAGACTTCATCATCATGGTTCGGGTGATGTTTCCACTCCGGGAAAGCTTGCCCAATGTGGTCGCAGATTGCGTTGTGCTCGAGCGTGAACAGGTTGTGCAACAGGCTGAGGCCCAGCCACCAGTTCGAGGTCAGTCCAGTGGCTTCGACTCCGGTTGGATCCAATGGGATCAACTTGGTTTTAGGATCAATCCGGAGCTTCCCTTCTTGCCCGGACCTATATTTCATCTCCGCCATTGGACTGTCACCGTAAATCTGCGAACTGTCCCACCAGTGCGTCTCTGCATTCACATACGTGACCGGGCCGGAGCCGTCGTTGAACTTACGAGTTGGATCGGGCCGTGTGCGGCGGACCAGCATTTTTCCGCCAGGCCACGAGTCTCCTGGCGGCAGCGGAACATCGAATGGATCGTCGTTGATTGGCCGAGGCGCACCGTGATTGAACCAGTCGTGCGTCTGAAACTGAATCCAAGCTGCAGCAAACAGATTCAGGATGCCGGCCGCCTTGAAGTTATCGGTGCCATCGCTTTTTGTCTGGCGAGCAAGCAGCCGGTTGCTCACCAGTCGTGGACTCGGGTCGAGTAAACCGCCATCGCAGGTCGGGTCAACTTCGCTCAACGGAATGTTCCTGCCGAAGCGCGCGCCCGGATTGCTTAGCGTGAACTCGGCGTTGCTGAACGGGTCCTTGGTGTTCACACTGGCATTGCCCATGGTCGGTTTCGAGAGGTCGTTGTACTGCCCGTCCTCTTCGCGTTCGCTGAAGAAGGCTCTCCGAAACGGAACGGTGGAGCGAAGCCCGTCGGGATCTGTGACGGGGATGTCGGACGTATTGTGCAGGTTCTTTTCGCGCAGAACGTCGCGCAAAGCGCTAAGGTTCAAAACCGCCAAAAACGTTGGGAGTTTGTGCCACGCCACGAACTTATTCAGCAGTTGGAATGATCCGATCTTCAGAACCGATATCAGCGATTTTGGGTCGCTCTCGTGCAGGAGGACAGACAACAGGAACGAAGTGGCCACGGCCAGAAGCATGACAATGCCAAGCACGTGAGCCGTAGTGCTCGCCTTTGCGGCGAGGGTAAATGCACCAAAGAACATAACGAACGCGAGCAGATGCACTGCGCCTCGCTGTACACGAACCCATTTGTGGTCCGCGACCAGCCACGCGAGCAGCACGTCGAGTCCCCACCATGCGGCTAAGAAGAGGTCCGGCCCAGGATGCTGGACGACTCTTTCGGGATCCACTCCCGGCCCCGCCTGACTATGGAATATCTCCGCCCAATTCCCGTGGAAAGTAGCGAAAGCCGTCCAGTAGAGGTGCGCGAGAAAGGCCAGATAACTAAATGTCCAGAACGCGCGCCAATAGCTGTTCAAGGCGTCAGCACGTGAGAAGACGTGGAAACAGAGTGCCGGCGTCAAAAAAAGGGCGGATGCCCAAATGGTGAAGATCACGCGATAGTACAAAACCGTGTGAACCGGAGTGCCAAGTCGCACTCTCAGTTCGGCGCCGCCGTAGGCCAACCCCATGAGCAGCAGAAAGACCACGCAAACAAACCAGAATCTCGCGCGGGGCTGACCAAATTCGTTCGGAGTATCCATATCACTTGCTCCTCAGTCCATTCACCACCACAGCTGCGTACTTAGGAGTGCCATCGCTGTTGGTGCTCACGCTGGGTCTCGGTATAGCCACCATTGAACAGCGTGTCGTAGTACTGCAAATCAAGGTGGTGCGCCTGGAGCCATACACCCGGCGCGTAAATCGCATCGCAGTGAGCTGGGAAACGGCCGTGGCGCTCATAGATATACGAGCACAGATCTTTGACGCAGGCGATGACTTCGTCCTTATAGTGTGGGACTTCGTTCAGATATCGTGCCCCACGATCGTCTCGAAAAATCCGGCGGAAATAAGCCTGGTCTCCGTATGCGCCGCCGGCGCCATACTTAGCATCGACCACTGCCTGCACAGCATCGGCCATGGTCTTGTAAAAC
>WNGE01006100.1_pt1 | contig 13480 bp, 11 predicted proteins | sample 5400651 | NCBI WGS metagenome assembly WNGE01 (sample SAMN13153370, study PRJNA577476) | soil metagenome | isolation source: 60 cm soil or saprolite under grassland replicate 2 | place: USA:California | collected 2016-06-15 | reverse complement strand
AAAGCCTTCGAGACAATTCATTTTCATTATGTTTATGGACTAATGGACAGGCAGCTCTGGGATGGCTGGCACGGGCTTCTTCGCCATTATGTTGCTGCGCCCGGAATGGCCCATTATTGGAAACTTCGTCCTGAAGTTTTCTCCGAGCGGTTTCGGAAATTCGTTAACACGCTCGAACCGCCGAAGAAGCAACGCACGGTGGGAACACTTTTCGAACAGGAACGAAAATAAAGCACGTTCGCGCCGCTTACCTGGCAGCTTCACCGCCTATAACAAGCCGTGTTTGGTGCTTTAGCAGAATCGACCCTCTGACACTGCGTCCCTTATTTACACGGCCCTGGAACGGGGATAACGAATTTGCCGTCTTTCTCGGCGATAAAGTTTTCGGTGCTACTGCTTGAGCTGCCGTTGGCGTCTTTTTTCTCAATCGTGATAATGAGCTTTTTGGTTGGCTTGAGTACCAGGCAAACTTTGCCGCCGGTAGGCGAATCCTGTGGGGCGGCCGCCTTCTTCACATCCTCGGATGTAAGATCAACAAGATCGATCTTGGAAATTTTTTCCCCGGCTTCAGCTGATTGCATCATCTTGTAAAAACCGAGAATCGCCGGGTCGGCGCCCTGGGTATAGAGGAATGATTCCAAGGCAGCTGTGTCCTTCGCCTCGAACGCCGCTTTATATTTGTCGGTAAACGCTTTTTCTTGCGGCGACGTGGCGGCACGGAGCGAAAGAGAAACCGTGCTGAGAAGTGCGCAAACGAAGAGACTGATTTTCAGGAAGTTGTTCATGAAACATCAGCGTAAGAGACTCGACTCCGAAGGGGCAAGCACATTTGCGAGAGAAAACCGTTGCCGATCTGCGCCCGGCAGGCTAATTGCACGGTCTCCCTAGGCAACTCTGCCAATGAACATTCACGAATTTCAAGCCAGGGAATTGCTGCAAAGATTCAATGTGGCAACTACGCGAGGCAGAGTCGCATCGACGCTCGATGAAGCGGAACAAATCGCGCGCGAGCTCGGCGACGTCGATCTTGTTGTCAAAGGGCAGATCCATGCGGGTGGCCGCGGCAAGGGAACATTCAAAAACGGATTCCAAGGCGGAGTGCATGTTCGCAAGACGCCCGCGGAAGTGCGTGACGTTGCTGCAAAAATGCTTGGCCAAATTCTGGTGACGCATCAGACCGGGCAGGCAGGTCGCGTGGTCAACAAAGTGCTCGTCGCGGAATCCGCGGAGATCGCGCGTGAAATTTATTTTGCGGTCTTGCTCGATCGAGCCACAGCCGCACCAATTATTGTCGCGAGCACGGAAGGCGGTGTGGAAATTGAAACCGTTGCGGCAAAGTCTCCCGAGAAAATCATTCGTGAACCAATTGATCCGCTGGCCGGTCTGCAGCCATTTCAGACACGAAAACTGGCGAAGCAGCTCGGTTTCGAGTCATCACAATTAAAGAACGCACCCAAACTATTAGAGGGGCTCTACCGCACATTCATTGCTTTCGATTGCTCGATGGTCGAGGTGAACCCACTGGTCGTTACGGCAAAAGGCGAAGTGCTCGCGCTCGATGCCAAATTCAATTTCGATGACAATGCACTTTTTCGCCATCCTGAGATTGCGGCGATGCGGGACATTGCGGAGGAGGATCCGCGCGAAGTCGAAGCGTCAAGACATGGATTAAGTTATATCGGACTGGATGGAAACATCGCCTGCTTGGTGAACGGCGCTGGTCTGGCCATGGCGACGATGGATATCATCAAGTTTTACGGTGGCGAGCCCGCTAACTTTCTCGACGTAGGCGGCGGGGCGACGGAAGAGCAGGTGACCGAAGCATTCAAAATCCTGATCTCCGACAAGAAAGTGAAGGCGATCCTCGTCAACATCTTTGGCGGCATCATGAAATGCGACGTGATTGCGCAAGGCATCATTAATGCGGCGGAAGCCGTCAAATTGTCCGTGCCGTTGGTTGTGCGTCTTGAAGGAACAAATGTCGAATTAGGAAAAAAATTGATCGCGGAATCAGGTCTCGCCGTGATTGCGGCCGATGATCTGGCCGACGCGGCGCAGAAGGTCGTGAAAGCGGCAAGAGACGCGACGTAAAATCGCAAATCCCAAAACCCCAGTTCCAGCTGAAACAGTTGCGAGAGCCGTGAGCGATCGCGAAGCTGTAACGGCAATTAGTGGCGTGCATTCGGCTCCGTTGCCGCCAATTCGGATCAAAGCAGATGAAGCTCCCAAGCAGATGGAGATTACTTGATGTGCGTAACATTTATAGGAAGATAGCTAGAGAGAGCGTTTTGCTTGTACGGTTGTCTGATACCGGTATGCTCAAAGCCAGTCTCGAAGCTGGTGTACCGTTATAGCGGCTGCCGCTTGCGCCCGCCAGAGCGGTGGCTGAGCTTGGCGTTACGCGGCACGGCCACGCTTATGCAAATCGGCTACCTTGCAGACCACCAGGAATTCATTCCGACCCTTGCGCATTGGCATCACCACGAGTGGGCATATCTGCGGCCAGGCGACTCAGTTGAGGCGCGCATGGACAGGCTTCGAGGGTGTTGTGGCCGTCGCGAAATCCCGACAGTTATCATTGCATTCACCGGTGGTTCGCTGCTCGGCTCGGCGATGCTGATCGCTCACGACATGGATACACGCATGGAGTTTTCGCCGTGGCTGGCTGGCGTTTTTGTTGCTCCAGAGCGTCGGCGGCGCGGCCTGGGAGCTGCGCTGGTCCAGCGCGTCATCGACGAAGCAACGGCGCTCGGCGTAAGACGGCTTTACCTTTACACTCCAAGCACAGAGCAGTTTTACTCACGCCTCGGTTGGTTGCTCGTCGAGCATACAAGGTACCGGGGAACAGATGTGGTGGTGATGTCCTATGATTGTGCGGCCTGACGCCGAGCGACCGAGCGATGTGGGGAGTAAACGTGCGCCTGAAAACGGAAAAGATTGCAGGATGTCGCTCGCGGGGAATTAAAAATGGACATTTTTGTACGCTAAAAGAGCACATTTTCGCAGACATTAGCCGCAAGTTAAGAATCGAAACAATTATTGAACTGTTTAGGGATGATGGAAGCAGAATCAATGGTGAGTGCGATAGAGGAACCCTTTTTTAGCGTAGGAGAAAAGGCCCCATGAAGATCAAGGTTTAGTCAATCTCATATTCCAACCGGCACCAACGCAGCGTGATTTTATATGACATATATTGTCTGATGTTATTGAAGTACTTCTTCGAAGGGTTTGCGATCGCTGCAATTCGCTCTCCAACCTCTGTGATTGCCGCCCAACGCTGCAACTGCCTCGAGATCACGGGCTTGCCCTTCGTTCCAACGATTTCCGTTTTCATGCGGAGGCCTTGGGACTCCGAAAACTAATTCGACTTGGCCGATATCGCTACCGGTTCAGTGCTTCGCCAGATCCCGTCCCGGGGCTACCGCACTAGATCCGCTGCCGTTTGACCTTTCTTGTCTTTCCTGATGGGATTCGGTCACCCTGCGATAAGGGATGGTACGACGGACGGTCCCTCGCTCGAGTCGTCCATGTCTAAGTCTTGATATGGCATGCCATCAATTCAATGAAAGTGTCTTATTTAGAAGGATAAGCCATGCTTCTTACTGTGACAACGTATCAGTCGAATAACCCTTAAAATGTCCGGATTGAAGCGTCGGAGAGCCTCGCCGACGAAGTTGAGTCATGTCGCCTGCCAAACGAATAGTCCACCGATCTGTCGTGGGAGTCTTCCCTGTAGGGCACATAAACCGCAAGTCGGCGCGCGACGGCTCACGTCTCAAGTATGGGGCTCGTGACGAATGTTCATGTCTGCCAAGCGAGAAGATGCATGTCCGGCTCGCGGCACGCTGCCGTGAACTACGCACTGGTAGTCTGCGCTGTCCGGAGAGACATCGAAGGCCGCGCGCTGGTGATCCCCGGCTCTTGACGTGGCCGTCATGGGTGTTAGCGTCGCGCGGAGTTTCGATTTTTACCGCAAAAAACACTATGAATATTTCCCGCGTCGCGTTCGTATCCTGCCCTCTGCTCAACCTTTTCCTGATTTTTGGCTTTGTGAAACCAGCCTTTGCGGCGCAGGAGGAAACATCAGGCGGCATTCACGAGATGATGTCGCCGGAGGAATTCAAAGCGGCGGGTCTAAACAAGCTTTCGCCGGAAGAGCTGCAAAAACTCGATGCATGGTTGCAGGGTTACCGACAAGTCGCCGAGAAGAAAGCTACCGCGCGTGCAGAGCGCACCAAGCTCGATCTCCTTGTAAGCCGCGTGGCCGGTAACTTCGGCGGGCTGACCGGCAGAACGATAATTAGTTTGGAAGACGGCACTGTATGGAAACAGGCAAATGCCGAGGACCGGTTCCGGCCCCGAGTGACCGATCATCCGGCCGCCGTGGTCCTTCACGGCATCTTTGGATACAAAATGCGTATTGAAGGGACACCGGAATTCTATGTCGATCCGGTGCGCAACCCGTAGTTCGTCAGCCAATCGCCCCGGTTGCCCTGGTGGCGGGCATCAAACGCGCCAAACCAAACTCGGCGTGTATTAGTTGGGCCGCGCGCTCGGCGTCTTTTTCGTCGACAATGACAGCGATTTTGATCTCGGAGGTGGAGACCAGCTGGATGTTGATCCCGCCCCGACCCAAACATTCGAACATTCGGGCGGCTACGCCGGAATGCGATCGCATTCCGATCCCGACGACACTCAGTTTGGCCACGCCGCTTGCCGTGTTCAAGCGTTTCGCCCCAACTTCGCCGACGACCGGCATCAAAATTTTTCGAGCATTCTCCAATTCATCCTCGTGAATCGTGAATGAAATGTCGGTCGTTCCGCCGATCGACGCATTTTGCACAATCATATCCACGATAATGTGCGCGGCAGCAATATTCGAAAAGATCCGCCCGGCGATGCCCGGTTCATCCCGCACTCCTGCAATCGTGAGTTTTGCCTGGTGGCGATCGAGACTGATTCCACGAATAACCACGTCCTCCATGCTAGGGGTTGCTTCCCTGGCGATTGTTCCGGCGCTTGTTCTGAAACTCGAACGCACCTCGAATTCGATGCCAAATTTCTTTGCAAACTCCACCGCGCGCGATTGCATCACCTTCGACCCGGTGCTAGCCATCTCGAGCAACTCGTCATAGGCGACTTCGTCGAGTTTTTTTGCGTCGGTCACAACGCGCGGATCACACGTGAAGATGCCATCGACGTCGGTAAAAACCTGGCAGACATCCGCGTTCAAAGCGCCAGCCAGCGCGATGGCCGTCAAATCAGAGCCGCCACGACCGAGCGTCGTTGTTTTCCCTTCCGGAGTCTGACCCTGAAAGCCGGCAACAATCACAATGTAATCGTCCGACAACAGCTCATGAATCTGCTTTGGGCTGATGTTCGCGATTCGCGCCTTGGTGTGATTGCGATCGGTTAAAATTCCTGCCTGGGCGCCTGTAAGCGAGATAGCTCTTCCGCCGAGTGCATTTACTGCCATCGCCGCCAAAGCCGTGGCCGCGTGTTCGCCGGTTGCGAGCAGGATATCGAGCTCGCGCTCATTTGGGTGGGGCGATATCTCACGTGCGAGTTTGATCAGGTTATCGGTCACGCCCGCCATCGCCGAGATTACCGCCACCACCTGACAGCCTTCGCGCTGCGTTTCGAGGAGACGACGTGCGACGTTACGGATTCGCTCAGGCGTCCCGACGGAAGTGCCACCGTATTTTTGAACAACCAGGCGCATATCAGAAATGCATTATGAAGCAGGAAAGCGAAATTCGAAACGGCATCGTTTCCGCCTGGGAATCGAGCGTGTCAACGGCATCTGCTCTAGAGGCCGATCGCGCGCTGCACATCGTTCACGGTCGCCGGGACCGGTTTCAACTCTTTCATACGCTGCATAATTATGTCAGGATCCTTGAGGCCGTGTCCGGTGACTGTGCAAACAATCCGGCTCTGTACCGGGATTTTTTTGATTGAATACGCCGCCTCGTTCGAATCGCAGCATTTGAAAAGTCCTGCAATGGCGGCCGCGCTTGCCGGCTCGACAAAAATACCTTCATACCGCGCCAGCCATGTCTGCCCCGCGATGATTTCCGCGTCACTAACAATGTCGATCGCTCCGTGCGATTCGGCGATTGCCGCACGCGCCTGTTTCCAACTCGCCGGATTGCCAATTCGAATTGCAGACGCAATGGTTTCCGGCTTTTGGATGATTTGGTTGTGAAAAATCGGCGCCGCGCCAGCCGCTTGAAAACCAATCATTACTGGTTCCTTTGTCGATCCATTCGACTGGCGCTCAGAATCGGTTCTAAGACGCGTCTGATATTCCCGGTAGCCCGCCCAATACGCAGTGATGTTTCCGGCATTGCCCACCGGCAGCAAATGAAAATCAGGCGCATCCCCGATTTCATCGAGAATTTCAAACGCGGCAGTCTTTTGTCCAGCGATCCGATCCGGGTTGATCGAATTCACGATGGTAAAATCGCCGCGCTCGCTGAACTCCCGCACAATTCGAAGCGCATCGTCAAAGTTGCCATCAATGGCGACAATTTTTGCGCCGTAAGCAAAAGCCTGTAGCAATTTGCCGGTCGCAATTTTTCCGCCTGGCAAAATGACCACGCACAAGATTCCCGCCCGCGCTGCATAAGCAGCCGCTGAGGCCGAAGTATTTCCAGTCGAAGCGCAGATCAGCGTGCGCGCGCCGCGCTCTATCGCCTTGGACACAGCCACCGTCATGCCGCGATCCTTGAACGAACCCGTAGGATTCACGCCCTCGTTCTTCACGAAAACATCGCAGCCGCGACCGATCCGCTCACTTAGTCGTGGACAATAAATCAGCGGTGTGTTCCCCTCGCCCAGGGAAATAATCGGCGTTTTATCGTTGACCGGAAGGAAATCGCGATAGCGCGCGATCACGCCCCTGCTCCGCTCAGAGCAGGCGATTGTAGGGTAACCGCGCCGGTCGCCCACCGAGCGCATGGCAGGCGAAGCGCCCGCCCTACAATTCTCTGCTTCGAAGGAATCAGTGGACATGCGGAAAAGGCTTTGCAAAGGGTGCCTGAATCTCGTTCCTTTAGCAACGCGCGCGCTCTCTCTTATTCGTAATGAATCGAATCGTATGGCTTCGCTAGATAAGGAAACAAAGCTTCGCCTTCTCAAAACGATCCTGGAAAGCCGCCACGCGGATTTGCGCGAGCAGAGTTTAAATCGTCAGGGCAAAGGACACTTTCACGTTTCCGGGATGGGCCACGAGGCACTTGCGGCAATTTCATTTCTCATGGAGCCGGACGATTACATCGTTCCGTATTATAGGGATCGCGGTCTTGTTCTCGGGCGCGGCATGACGACGCGCCAGCTCGGCCTCGAATATTTCGCCAAGCGCAATACTGGAAGCGGCGGCCGGCAAATGCCCTCGCATTACAGCGATGCGGATCTGCATATCTGGAGTGTGCCGACGCCAACCGGTTCGCAGCTTCTTCCGGCATGCGGGATTGCCTGGGGCCTCCAGCTCGATGGAAAAAAAAATGTTGTCGTGACAACAGTCGGCGACGCCGCGACTCGTCAAGGCGACTTTTACGAGGCTATTTCTTTCGCAAAAGAAAAAAAGCTGCCTCTTCTTTTCGTCGTCGAAGACAACGCCTATGGCATCAGCATGCCGACTCGGAAAACAAATCCGCTCGTGCTGGGAGTCCTTCAATCCAGCGACTGGCAGCAAATCGAGGGGCAAGAGGTTGAAAAACTTTATGAGGCAGCGCGCGCGGCGATGGAGAAAATCCGTGCTGGCAATGGACCGGTGTTTTTCTGGGTGAAGATGGAGCGGCTCTCCAGTCACACCAGTTCCGACGATCAAAAACTTTACCGCAGCCCGGAAGAATTAGAGGCGCTGGAGAAATGCGATCCGCTCAAGTGCTGGAAAGATCAACTGATTGCGGAGGGTGCGATCACGGCCGAGGAGTTCACAAAGCTCGACAATGAAATTAAGGAGCGCGTTCGCCGCGAGTACAGCGAAGCAGAGAAGGCCGACGACGCGTCGCCTAACGAGCTTCTCGCCAATGTCGCCAAGTCACCCCCTAAAATCGACCAGGAAATCTTGCCGCCCGGGAAATATCGCATTGGGGACACCGTGAATAAAACATTGCGCGCCGGTCTCGAAGAAGACCAGCGACGCATCATTTTCGGCGAAGACATTGAAGATCCAAAAGGCGGTGTGTTTCGTCTTACCCAAAAGCTCTCGACCGATTTCCCAAAGCAAGTCTTTAATTCTCCACTCGCCGAATCGACGATTCTCGGTGTCGCCTGTGGTCTGGCTGCGTATGGGAAGCGTCCGGTCTTCGAGCTGCAGTTCATCGATTTTATTTATCCGGGCTTCAACCAGCTCGTCACCAACATCTCGACTCTGCGCTGGCGATCATTTGGCAATTGGAAATGTCCGGCCGTGATCTATGCGCCTTATGGCGCCTATCTTCCCGGCGGCAGTTTGTGGCATAGCCAGGCGAACGAGTCCGCTTTCGCGCACTATCCCGGTCTGAGCGTCGTTATTCCGAGCACGCCCGAGGACGCGGCGGGATTGCTTTGGACCGCGATGCATGGCGAGGATCCGGTAATATTTTTAATTCCCAAACACCTGCTCTGGGCCGAACACGAATACGCGACTCCAATTCGCGCCGTTCCATTGGGTCAGGCTCGCAAGTGCACGAGCGGCTCTGATGTCACGCTGGTTGCGTGGGGCAACACAATCGAAAAATCGCTCGAAGCCCTCGAGAAGATCGAGAACGAGATAAGCGTTGAGCTGATCGATCTGCGTTCGATCATGCCATGGGACCGCGCCACGATTGAAAAGTCGGTGCGAAAGACCCAGCGACTCGTGGTCGTACAAGAAGACACGGAAAATTGCAGCGTTGGTCAGATGATCATTTCGCATATATCCGGCAGACCGGAGCTGTGGAATGAGATGATCAGTCCGCCGATTCTCGTCAGCAAAGCCAACGTCATGATCGGTTATAACCCGATTTACGAATACGCCGCGTTGCCAGACGTGGAACGAATTGTCAGCGCGATCAAACGCTCTATCTCAACGAAACAGGAGCGTGTTGCTGTAACAGGAATCGGTGATTCCGGTCGTACGGAAGCAGAACCAACGTTTACCCGGCCCGGATCAACGATTCCGACTAGAGCGGAACACGTGCAAAACATCGCCGTTCCGGTGATGGGCGAAGGAATTCGGAACGCGAAAATTGTCTCGCTTTTGAAGAAGCCCGGTGATGCGATCGCACTCGACGATCCGCTTTGCGAAGTTGAGACCGACAAAGCGGTTTATCCGATTGAGTCATCGTTCGCTGGTGTGATGGGCGAATGGAAAACAAAAGTGGGCGACACCGTCGAGATCGGCCAGGAACTTGGGACCATTGTTACAGAGGAAGAGGAAGCTTCTTTCGCAGATCAATTTCAAGCGGCGGAAAAAGAATCGGCAGCCGATGTGGCTGTAGCCGCGGGCGCTGACCGCGGCCGCCCGATGCCGCGGCGCGAGTTCGCCCAGCCGGGGTCATCCGGCAGCCGCCGGGCTACAACAATCGAGCCTGCGCTTTCGCCTACTATCACGCGTAAACTTAGCCGCGTTATTCCTGCCAACTTGCAAATCGATGCTCGCTGGGAAGCAATTCAAAAAGCCCGCGACGCAGCGAAAAAGAAGGACGGCAAGAATGCCCCCTCCCCTTCCGTTATGATTGCGTGGGCAGTCGTGCGCGCCATGGAAAAACACCCGCCGTTCCGGCGTTTGATTCTCGAGGACGATCAGATCATTGAAAGCGAGGACTTCGATCTCGGCATCGCGGTTTCGCTGGAAGACGATCGCCTCGCGACCGCCGTGATCACGCAAGCAAATAGAAAAACCTGGCCCGAATTCGTGAAAATTTATAATGAAACAGTCGATGCGACGCGTGGCGGTCGCGTGGATGCCATGAACGCGCCGATCGTGATCACGAGTCTCGGCGCTTTCGGGGTGAAAGCCGGAGCGCCGATTGTCGTCCCGCCATCAATTGGAACGCTGTTCGTTGGGACAGCACATCGTGAATTAACTCCAAACGGAAAGGAAAATGAAACCGCGGAAGTCGTTACGCTTTCGCTTACGTTTGATCATCGCGTCGTAAACGGCGCCGGCGCGGCCAGTTTCGCTAACGAAATTAAGCAGCAAGTCGAAGGATTCAAAATCCCTAAGCCAGAAAAACGCGCCGTTCCGGTATAGATGGCGCTCGTTAAGAACCCTTTCGCGGCTTGCGCCGCTTCTGACCGTTGAGCACCGTAGCGCGCTCAATCAACAATGCACTAATGTGGTTCGGAGCCTCTCTTGGATCTTTGGGATCGATAACAACGACGTACGAACCCCTCGGGGAAACCAAGATGAAGTCCGGATGCGGGACCTCATAAGTTTCTCCGCTCACAGTGTGAATCTCGTACGGCACGAAGGGTACGGCGTGATTGAATTTGCGAATGGATTCGATGACCACAGAAAAACAATAGTTTCGGCGGAGCGACTTATCAAGATTCGCGTTGTGAACAGCAGCGCCGGAGCGCGGCAGCGAGAACTTGGCGACTACATCCAATAGCCGCATGCGCTTCGTAGCTTTAGTACGGTCGATGTTCACGGCCGAACCAAGCAACATTAACGGGAGGGAATCTTATGGCACGAAAACTTGATGAAAAAAAAGTGGCTATCCTTGTGGCGGATGGTTTCGAGCAGGTGGAAATGACAAAACCGCGTGAGGCGCTGGATGAAGCTGGGGCAGAGACAAAAATTGTTTCGCTAAAGTCCGGCAAAATCCAGGGGATGAATCATGCTGATAAAGGCGACAGATTTGACGTGGACCTTACGCTCGATGAAGCGCGTCCCGAGGAATTCGACGCACTAATGATCCCCGGTGGGCTGTTCAATCCTGATGCAGTGCGTTCGAATGAGGTTGCGCTGGAATTCACCCGGCATTTCTTTCAGGAGGGCAAACCCGTGGCGGCCATTTGTCACGGTCCGCAAGTACTGATCAGTGCAGGTCTGGTTCGCGGCAGAACGATGACCTCGTGGCCCGCGATTAAAGCGGACATGCGCAATGCCGGAGCAAACTGGGTCAATCAGGAAGTCGTGGTGGATAATGGATTGGTGACCAGCCGAAAGCCAGACGATATTCCGGCGTTCAATAAGAAGATGATCGAGGAATTCTGTGAAGGTCGGCATGAAGCCATGGCCACGGCAGGGTCAGCTGAACTCGAGACCTAGATTGTAGCGCGGGAGTCACGGATATAGCGGTTGTAGGGCGTCTGTGTAGCACCAATCACAGATTGGCGTTTCACAGAATGGAGCCGGCGGGCGCCGAGCGACATAGACGGGAAGCCGAAGGGTGAGCGAGCTGGCGCGAGCGAATCAAACGCCCTACAATTCTTTTGTCACGCCCGTGGATCATGACGACTGCCAATAAAATCACGGTTGTTCGGATTTTGATGATTCCGGCTTTCGTCACGATGGCCATCTATTACGGTGAGAGCATTCAACAGGGTGCGCGAGTCGAATGGATGCGCTTCACTGCCATCGCCATTTTCCTGATCGCTGCAGTGAGCGATGGTCTGGATGGATACGTCGCGCGTCACTACAATCAGAAGAGCTCGCTTGGGGTCATCCTCGACCCGATTGCCGACAAGGGCTTGCTGCTCAGCGGCATCATTACTTTGAGCATCAGTAACTGGAGCGACATCGATCCTGAGTACGGGAGATTCCCGGCATGGTTCCCGGTGCTTGTCATCTCGCGCGACGCCGTCATTCTTGTCGGTGCTGTCGTCTTGTATTTGCTTAACGGCAAAGTGCACGTGAAACCAAATTGGACAGGCAAGGTGGCGACCGTTTTGCAGATGGTCGCAATTGGATGGGTCATGCTGCAGTTTCGATTTCTTCCCCTGCTCTACGTTGTTATCGCTGCCGGAGTCTTCACATTTATCTCAGGAATCGTTTACGTCTCGGACGGGATACGGCAGCTACAAGCTGAAGGCCACGCGCACGCGACAAGGCATTGAGGCAAGCGTTTTCACGCGATGAACGGCGCTGCGAACACCCTGCCGAATGCTGCGATCGTAGGCCGGCCGAATGTCGGCAAATCGGCGCTATTTAATCGTCTGATCGGCCGCCGGATCGCCATCGTGCACGATCAACCGGGGATTACGCGCGATCGGATCTCGGCGGTCTGCACCCGCGGCACGCGGCCATTTGTGCTCTGGGATACCGGTGGCGTTGCGGGCGCAGGTGAATCTGAATTGACGGCGCAAGTTCGCCGCGCAGTCGAAAAAGCCATTCAAGACAGCGACGTTCTGCTTTTCATTGTCGATGCAAAGGATGGGTTATCCCCGGTCGATCAGGAGCTGGCGCGGCTGCTGCGCAAGTCGCGCAAGCCAGTCGTTCTTGTCATAAACAAGATCGATACTGACAAAAAGGAGAATCTGTCCGCCGATTTTGCTTCTCTCGGCTTCTCGCACAGTCAATCAGTCAGCGCTGAGCACAGTCGTGGCATTTCGGAATTGATAGAAGCGATTGATCAACTTCTCCCCTCCCCTTCGGCAGCCAACCAATCACCAGTCACTAGTCACCAGTCACTTTCCATTGCCATCATTGGCCGCCCAAATGTCGGCAAATCTTCGCTGATCAACTCAATCATACGCAGCGAGCGCGCAATCGTAAGCGAGTTGCCCGGAACAACGCGCGACGCCATCGACATTTCTTACCAGCGGAATGGTCAGGAGTTTTTGTTTATCGACACTGCGGGAATCCGCAGACGCGGCAAACATTCCACGTCGGTTGAAGTCTTCAGCGTGATGCGCGCGGAGCGAAGCATCCGCCGCGCTGATTTCTGCGTGCTGATTGTCGATCTTACGATGGGCGTCACCGCGCAAGATAAACGGATTGCGGGCCTGATTCAAAAGGCGCGCAAGGCGGCGCTCGTCGTTTTGAACAAGTGGGATCTAGTCAAACCAAAGCGCAAGGAAAAGCAGACCATCGCGCAACTTGCCGATGAAACACGCGCCCAAATTTTCTTTCTCGATTACGCGCCGGTCTTGATTGCGTCCGCGCTGACCGGCGAAAACATCGGCAAGTTATTTGCATTTATCGAAAAAGTCCGGCGCGCAGCACGGGAGCGTATTGGCACCGGGGTCCTAAATCGATTGCTTCGGTCGGCTTTTACCGCCAACCCGCCACCAATGATTTCCGGGCGGCGCCTGAAATTATTTTACGCTGCGCAGGCGAGCGGTAATCCAGAAGGAGTAGTCGAACCTCCGGAGTTCGTCCTTTTTGTAAATGACCCTCGCTTACTGAGCGAAACTTATCGTCGCTATTTAGAAACTCGCATTCGCAAGGCGCAACCCTATCCCGGATTACCGATCATTTTGACACTGCGTCCGCGCACCGAGAATGTGGCACACGCTTCGCGCTCGCGAGCCAAATAAACAGGTGGCCTCCACCGCTACACCG